>ENA-UPSB01003853-UPSB01003853.1-bioreactor-metagenome-genome-assembly--contig:-NODE-3853-length-10942-cov-5.768072_pt1 | contig 10942 bp, 8 predicted proteins | sample MGYA00238182_ERZ773286 | MGnify/ENA primary metagenome ERZ773286 (study PRJEB29026, sample SAMN07631240) | bioreactor metagenome | isolation source: Switchgrass digestor | place: USA: Dartmouth... | reverse complement strand
GCTGACGAGAATCGGGCATTCTATCGGGGCGAGGCTAACCTCGCCCCGATCTGTCGTTAAGGGAGGGTTGCTTCCGCATGCCGAACTTCCGCGAGTGGACCCCGTCGGAGATCATCGCGCAGATGCCGGAGGCGCGCTCCGTGCTGGCCAAGCACTTCGGCAGGGAGGGCATCAGCACGGCGTCCGGTTTCCGCCTGCGGGACCTGGCCAGGCAGAAGGACGTGGAACTGAGCACCGTCATCCGGGACCTCAACGACGTGGCCCGGTCCACAGGCACCCTCTGGTAGCCGCTGCGGGGCGCGGGAGGATGTGCGCCGGGCAGAAGGCGGATACTACTCCGTGAGGAGTGTGACCGATGCTGTTCAACAACGAAGGCCCCCCGCCTGCACACATCCCGGGCGTGTACCCCGGGCCCGACCCTGCGACGCCGGGACAACCGCCGGTCCAGCCTCGGGCTCCTGTCCCGAACCTCAACCTTCTGCCCAAGAACGCGCCCCTGGAGAACCTGGAGGCCATCGGCACGACGCGGGTGCCCCAGGTCGCGCCCAATATCCACCTGCTGACGATCATCGGGCAGGTGGAGGGGCACGTCACGCTGCCGCCCCAGAACAAGACCACCAAGTACGAGCACGTCATCCCGCAGTTGGTGGCCGTGGAGCAGAACCCGGAGATCGAGGGGCTGCTCCTGGTGCTGAACACGGTCGGCGGCGACGTGGAGGCCGGGCTGGCCATCGCGGAGATGGTCGCCAGCCTGTCGAAGCCCTCGGTCTCCCTGGTCCTGGGCGGCGGGCACTCCATCGGCGTCCCGATCGCCGTCAGCACGACGTACTCGTTCATTGCCGCGACCGCCACGATGACCATCCATCCCATCCGCCTCACCGGGTTGGTGATCGGGGTGCCCCAGACGTACGAGTACATGGACAAGATGCAGGACCGGGTCATCCGGTTCGTGGTCAACAACTCCCGGGTGAGCGAGGATCGATTCCGGGAGCTGATGTTCCGCACCGGCGAGCTGGCCCGGGACGTGGGGACCGTCGTGGTAGGCCCCGACGCCGTCCGGGAGGGGCTGATCGATCAGGTCGGCGGCCTGTCGGATGCCGTGGCCAAGCTGAACCAGCTGATCGCCGAGCGGAAGCAGGCGAGACCGAGGTGGTCCAGTGACGGAGTGCGGTCCGTGCATCCTCTGGTCGGTGGTGCCGGTGGAGGTGGTCCTGGAAGGAATGGGCCCCGAGATGCCGGCGCTTCGGGAGGCTGTCGTGGATGGGCGGCTCGTCCAGGTGGCGCCGGGACCCGACGGCTGGGGCACTGTGGTGCGCCTGATCTCCGGGCGACCCCAGGACTACCTGGATGCCCGCTTCCAGCCGGGGGCAAGGGTGATGCTGCTGCACCAGAGCTAGCTGGCAAGACCAGGTCCGCGGGCCTGGTCTTCCTCGCGACTGGCTCTTGTATTTAGAATCATTCTCGTTTACCATGAGAAATAAGAACGGCCGGGGAGAAGGAATCCAGCCCGCTTCGCCCGAACTGTGCAAGGAAAGGGCTGAAGGGCTGGAGAAAGAGGTGAACTGAATGGCCCTGATGCTGAAGGACATCTATACGAGACTGCTGGAGCGCGGCCACAAGCTGACGCCCCAGCGATGGGCAATCATCGCGATCTTTCTTATGAACAGAGGGCGCCACCTCTCCGCCGACGATGTTTTCGCCATGCTGCGGGAGACGCATCCCAACAACGGCATCGCCACGGTGTACCGGACGCTCGAACTGCTCGAGGAGATCGACGTCCTGAAGAAGGTGGACTTCGGCGATGGACGGGCCAGATACGAGGTGCGCGACGAAGACAACGAGCATCACCACCACCTCGTCTGCCAGCGGTGCGGGAAGATTACGGAGTTCGAGGACGACCTCCTGGTGAAGCTGGAAACGGCGATCTACCGGAAGACGGGGTTTCGGATTACCGAGCACGTGGCCAAGTTCTACGGTGTCTGCGCGGAGTGCCAGAAGGCAGTGGAACACGGGTGAATGGGGCGGGGGCCGGTCGCAGCGGTGCGCACCGGCCCTTTGGTGTGTGGTATAATGAAACCATGTTATCCAACCTTTGGAGATTCGGAGGGGTCGAGTGTGGCGCAGCGACGGTCTGCCGCGAAAGCAGGCAAGGACAACCCCGGTGGGGCAGGACTCCACCAGGAGGTGCGCGGCCTCCTCATCGCCGCTGTGGGGGCCTGGTTCCTGCTTTCGCTGGCCGGCAAGGGAGGAGGCGCACTGGGCGACCTTCTGAGCCTGGGTCTGAAGGCCCTGGCGGGAGAGGTGGGCGCCTGGGTGCTCTCCGTCCTGCTGGTCTGGCTCGGGCTGTACTTGATCTACCTGCGCTACCACCGGCGTCCGTTTCAGTGGGGGCGGCAGGCCTGGGGCTTCGTGCTGCTCCTGCTTGCGTTTGAACTGGTGCTTCAGCTGGTCACGCAGGGTCATGTTCCGGGCGGCGGCGACCTGCAGAACGCCAGGAGGGGCCTGGGCGGCGGGCTGATCGGTCTCGGTCTGGCCGTCCCGCTGACCCGCGCGTTCGGCGAGGCCGGACGCTGGATCTTCGTGGCCACGGCGGCTCTGATCGGGCTCGTCCTGAACACCGACCTCTCGCTGGGAGCGGTGCTCGAGTGGCTGAAGGCCCGCTTCGTCGCGGGCGCCCGGAGCGCCGGGAAGGTGGCCGACGACTTCGTGGAGCTCGTGAAGCCGCAGCCGGGCGAGGCGGAGGCACTGGCTAAGGAGCAGCCCGCTCGCAAGCGGCAGGCGGCGACGGAGGAGCTGAACACGATCGGCGACCTGAAGCGCGGGCCGGCCGCGCCGGCGGGGGAACAGCGCCAGATCCCGATCATCCGGCAAGCCGGCTCCGTCCTGGATCCCGACTCCGGCGCTGCGGGCGACGCCGCTGCCGCCGGCGCAGCGGGAGCGGCGGCCGGTCTCGGCACCATGCCGGGTCCCGGGAGCGCGGGCGCCGGCACGGCCGCAGCCGGAACGGGGGCCGGGCTCGGGCCCCTCGGCGGTGGGCCGGCCTCCGGGAGTGCAGGTGTCGGCGGTCACGCAGGCGCAGTTCGCGCCAGCGGGGCCAGTGCGGGGGCTGCGGGCGCCGACGGGCACGTGGGCACCGGTGGGTTGACGGTTGGTCCTGGGGCTGCAGGTACCAGCGGGTCGGCGGCTGATGCGGGTGCCGGTGGGCTCTCGGGTCCGTCGGGGAGCGCGGCCGGACTGGCCGCCGGGGGGCACGCAGGCGCCGCGGGGCAGGCGGCCGGCGTGCGGGCCGAGGCCGTACCCCTGGTCGAAGGCGAGAAGGGCCAGTTGGCGATCGCCCCCGAGAGACTGGGGCAATCCTACCAGCTTCCGCCCATCTCGCTGCTCTCGAAACCGCAGCACAAGGGACAGCAGAGCCACCAGGACCACCTGGCCCGAGCCCAGTTGCTGGAGCACACCCTCGCCACGTTCGGCGTGGAAGCCCGGGTGGTGGAGATCAGCCCCGGCCCGTCGGTGACCCGGTATGAACTGCAGCCCGGCCCGGGCGTGCGGGTCAACAAGTTCACGTCGCTGGCCGACGACCTTGCGCTGGCGCTGGCGGCGGAGGAGATCCGCATCGAGGCGCCGATTCCGGGCAAGTCCGCGGTGGGCATCGAGGTGCCCAACAAGGTCCGGCTGCCGGTCCACCTCCGAGAGGTCATGGAGACACCTGCCTGGCTGAATGCAACGGCCAAGCTTTCGGTGGCGTTCGGCAAGGACCAGGCCGGCAACCCTGTCGTGGGCGACCTGTCCAAGATGCCGCACCTCCTGATCGCAGGTTCGACCGGATCCGGCAAGTCGGTCTGCATGAACACCATCATCTGTTCGCTGCTGTTCAAGGCGCGGCCGGATGAGGTCAAGATGATGATGATCGACCCGAAGATGGTCGAGTTGTCGATGTACAACGGAATCCCGCACCTCATGGCGCCGGTGATCACGGATGCGAAGCAGGCGGCGGGCTACCTGAAGGGCGCCGTCAAGGAGATGGAGAACCGCTACGAGCTCTTCGCAGCGCTCGGCGTGCGGAACATCACGCAGTACAACCAGCTGGTGCGGGACGACCCCGGGCCCGACCCCGAGAACCCGCGCCGGCCCATGCCGTACGTGGTCATCTTCGTGGACGAGCTGGCCGATCTGATGATGGTCGCGCCGGTGGACGTCGAGGACGCAATCTGCCGCCTGGCCCAGATGGCCCGCGCCTGCGGCATGCACCTGGTGATCGCCACGCAGTCGCCGCGCGTGGACGTCATCACCGGCCTGATCAAGGCCAACATCCCGTCGCGGATCGCATTCGCCGTCTCGTCGCAGGTGGATTCCCGGGTGATTCTGGACTACGCAGGCGCCGAGCGGCTGCTGGGCAAGGGCGACATGCTCTACCACCCGGCCGGGCACTCGAAGGCGATCCGGGTGCAGGGGGCGTTCATCCACGAGCGGGAGATCGACCAGATCGTGAAGTTCGTGAAGGCGCAGGGGCAGCCCGTGTTCACCGCGAAGGAAGTGGAGGTCGAGGTCGCCTCCCGCCGCGGCCACGGATCGACCGACCGCGAGCCCACCTCCGCACTGGACGAGGCCTTCCCCGAAGCGTGCCGCATTGTGGTGGAGCACGGCCAGGCGTCCGTCTCGCTGCTCCAGCGGCGCCTGCGGTGCAACTACACGAAGGCCGCCCGCCTGATCGACATGATGGAGGAACGCGGCTTCATCGGCCCGCACCAGGGTTCGAAGCCCCGGGAGGTTTTCCTCACCATGCCCCAGTGGCAGGAGCTGTTCGGCGAGTCCGCCGTGCGCGAGGAGGTTGCGTCAACAGGGGAGGAGTAGGTCCTAGCCCGGTCCCGGTTGCCCCCGCAGCGTCAGCTGAGGCGTAGTAGTCACCGACGCAGGTGTGCGCGCTGGCAGCGGTGCGGAGTGCGGGCTGGCGGGGCTGCTGGTCCTGGCAATGGCATGGAACGCGCACCGGCAGGGGCGCCTGCCCCGGGAGCGGCACCGAGTGCAGTCGGGTTCAGACATCGACCCTGGAGATGGCTCCGGGGCGCAGGCCAGCGGAGGCACCGCCCCGGACGGCGGCGCCGGGAGCGTCGCCGAGGCAACTCGGCACAGGCGCAGGTTCTTGGAAGTGCACCGGGCGTAGTTCGGCCCACTCGCTCGCCCAGCAGCCTGCAATAGGCGCCGAGCGCTCAGGGGTCATTGCGTTGCTTCAGGATTGCCGCACGGTACGCGGCCGCCTCCTTTTCCAGAAGCTCGTACAGCTGCGGTGCAGCCTGGGGTCTTTCCCTGAGCGGCACCCCGGCCTCCCGCAGCAGTTCGGCCAGGCGGGGGAAGGAGAGGTCTTCTGCCCGGATCTCGATCAGGCGGATGCCCAGCGATGCGCTCAGCTCCCGCTTCAGGCGGTCCCGTTCCTGCAGCGACTGGAACTCGGCTTCGTCGGGGTAGAGCCGTGTGGGCCGTTCATGCTGGGGCCCCTGGAACTCAATCGCCACCCTGCTCAGGGGCAGCAGGATGTCCAGCTGCAGTCTGGCGCCGGTCTTGGGGTTCACGAGGCCCCAGGGCTGCGCGTTGGAGAGGATGATGTCCTCCTTGACCAGGAACGACACCATGTAGGTTGCGTAAAGCTGGCCGACCGAGTCGCCGATGCGCCTGGCGGCCAGCTTTTTCGCGCGTTGAAACTGATCCAGATCGGCCTGCCGGCGCTCGTGATGCGGGTTGGCCGGACGGATCTGGAAGCGTTTCCGGCGGGCTACCCGGGTTGCCTCACCTCGCAGCCAGCGGGTCTCGAGGAGCAGGTTCATGTACTTGGCTACCGTGTTTCTCGAGTAACGGGTCTTCCGGGCGAGGTCTTCGTAGCTGAGCACAGATGGCAGCCCGCTGATGGCGCCCCAGATGAGCTTGGCTGGGGCCGGGACTCTCCGGTCACAGATCAGGTCGACCGGCAGGCGGAACGCAGGGCGCCCCTGGTGCCAAACGGCGTTGCAAGTGAGGGTATGCTGATCTCGCCGGTAGCGCAGCCAGCCTCTCTCGCTCAACTGCCGCAGGTACTTGAGAATGGAGTTCTGGGCGAGCCCGGTGATCTGCCGCAGCTGTTTGAACGTTATCTGCGCATCCCCCACCGTGCGGAAGTAGCACCACAGCACTTTCGCCCCATCTGGCAGGCGCCGGGTGCGCCACAGCGCATCGGGGATGCTGACTGCAGGGGAAAACACGATCGCTCACCTCAGAACACCTATTCGCCGCAGCGTTGGGAAAATCCTGCGTACCTGGGTGTAGCTGGCAATAGATTGCAGTGGGCCGGGTTGCGTCTCGAAGTCGAACTGGGCAGGGTGTTGCTACGGCGAGCACCGAGCTTGGGGGGCAGGTCGTGCACAGCGTTTGAGACCGGCCGGAACCTGTGGTGGACAAGGGCAGGTGGCCTCAGACGGCGCACCGTCAGAAACATCGCCGGTCTCAATCCGCGGGTAGTACAAGGTTGAGTATTTCCGACGAGTTGGCTTTGAGTTGCAGAGGGGCCCTGCCCGGCAGGGACTCCGGCGGAGGGCGGGTGTTCCAGACACGGTTTGAGACCTGCGGAAAAGTGGCGCTGCACAAGCAGCGCGGGGCGCCTGCACTGCCCCACGCGGGATTGCACCGGTCTCAAACCGTGGCAACTACAGCCTTCAACAGTTCCGACCAAACAGGTCTGAGCCTGGACGAGGCGGGCCCAGGGAGGACCCGGCGACAGGTGGCGCATGTGCACCTGCAGGCCAGACCAGCTTCGAGGCGTTGGCGCGCACTCGGGCCACGGCGGCTTCAAAGCGTTGGAGCGCATTCAGCCCACGTCAACTCCAGGTTGGGGGCGCACATGCCGGGCAGGTCCGCCCCCGGGTTGCCGACGCCCTGCCCCGGTGACGAGTCGGGGCAGGGCGGGTGTTCTTCACACGGTTTGAGACCGGCGGAAAGCCGCACAGCACAAGCGCCGCGGGACGAGGCCCTGGCCCCGTGCGGCGTCGCCTCGCTGTCAAACCGTGGGAACTACAGGCTCGAACAGTTCCGGCCGACGGAATCCAGCTTCAGAGCGACGTACGCCGGGCGCAACCAGCGCCCCATGCACTCCAGCGCCACACTCAATCCATGGAATGCCCCACCCTGCCAACCGGTGTCCGGGAACGGACAGCCGGTGTCCGACGCGTTGACTCAGCCCAGAGGCGGGGCTACACTGAAGGGCGACTTGCGCCAAGGTTCAGGCGAGGAGTTGAAGCTGAGTGGCCTATCGCGACCTGCACGAGTTCATCGCCGCATGTGAGAAGCGGGGCTGGCTGAAGCGCATCAAGGCGCCGGTGAGCCCCTATCTGGAAATCGCCGAGATTACCGACCGGGTCAGCAAGATGCCCGGCGGCGGCCCGGCGCTGTTGTTCGAGAACGTCGAAGGATCCCAGTTCCCGGTGCTGACCAACACCCTGGGATCCATGGAGCGCATCTGCCTGGCGCTGGGCGTGAACCACCTCGATGAGATCGGCCAGCGCATCCGCGAGCTCATGAAGCTTCCCGGGGCCGGCGGGGGCCTGTTCGACAAACTCGGCCAGGGGCTGAAGCTGCTGGACGTAGCGAAGGCGACGGCGCCGCGCATGGTGAGTCGCGCCCCCTGCCAGGAGGTCGTGATCACCGGGGACGACGTCGACCTGTACAAGCTGCCCGTGCTGACCACCTGGCCCAAGGACGGCGGTCCCTTCATCACCCTGACCAACGTGATCACCCGCGACCCCGTCACCGGGGGGCAGAACATCGGCATGTACCGGATGCAGGTCTACGACAGGCGCACCACGGGCATGCACTGGCACAAGCACAAGGACGGCCAGCGCCACTTCGACGCCTATCAGGGCACCCGCATGCCGGTGGCCGTGGCCCTCGGCGGCGACCCGGCGACGATCTACAGCGGGAGCGCCCCGCTGCCTCCGGTCATCCCGGAGCTCATGTTCAGCGGGTTCCTGCGTGGCGAGCCGGTGGAACTGGTGAAGTGCAAGACCATCGACCTCGAAGTCCCGGCCCATGCGGACTTCATCCTGGAGGGCTACGTGGACACGGCCGAGCCGCTGCGGCCGGAAGGCCCGTTCGGCGACCACACCGGCTTCTACAGCCCGGTGGATTTGTACCCCGTCTTCCACGTCACCGCCATCACCCACCGGCGGGATGCTATTTACCCGGCCACGGTGGTGGGCAAGCCGCCGCAGGAGGACGCCTACCTCGGCAAGGCGACCGAGCGCATCTTCCTGCCGCTGCTGCAGCTGTTCCTGCCCGAGGTCATCGACTACAACATGCCGGTCGAGGGTACATTCCATAACTGTGTGCTGGTCAAGATCAAGAAGCGCTACCCCGGCCACGCCCGCAAGGTCGTGCACGCGATGTGGGGCCTGGGGCTGATGATGCTGTCCAAGTGCATCGTCGTCGTTGACGAGCACATCGACCTCAACAACTACAGCGAGGTCTTCTGGTACGTGTCGGGCAACATTGACCCGAAGCGGGACGTCTTCTTCGCCGAGGGCCCCCTGGACGACCTCGACCACGCCTCGCCGGTGTGGCGGTACGGATCCAAGATGGGCATCGACGCCACCCGCAAGTGGCCGGAGGAAGGGCACCCCCGGCCGTGGCCCGACGAGATCGAAATGTCGCCCGAGGTGAAGCAGCGGGTGACCGCCCGCTGGAAGGAGTATGGATTCTAGCCGCAGGGAGGGGCGGCCGGCGTCGTGATCACCGTTCTCAAACGGGTGAAGACCTTTGCAGAGCTGGTCAAGTTCGAGCATACCGTTCTGAACCTTCCGTTTGCCTACCTGGGGGCTTTCCTGGGGGCCGGCGGCTGGCCGTCGTGGCAGCAGCTGTTCTGGATCACGGTGGCGATGGCCGGCGCCCGCACCGCCGCGATGGGCATGAACCGCCTCTTCGACGCGGAGATCGACCGGAAGACCCCCCGCACCGCCATGCGCCATATCCCGGCGGGGAAGATCGGGCGGGGCGAGGTCTGGGGCTACGTGGCCGTGGCTCTGCTCCTGCTCCTGCTCGCGGCGTTCAACCTGCATCCCCTGGCCCTGAAGCTCTTCCCCCTGGCCGTGCTCACGTTCACCATCTACCCGTTCACCAAGCGGTTCACATGGCTCTGCCACCTGTGGCTCGGCCTCAGCGTCTCGTGGGGGGCGTTCGGCGCCTACGTGGCGGTGCGCGGCGCCGTCGGCGCCGAGATCCTGATCCTGGTGGCCATGATCACCCTGTGGAACGCAGGGTTTGACGTCATCTACGGCACGCAGGACCTCGAAGCGGACCGGGCCAACGGGGTTCACTCCATCCCGGCCCGGTTCGGACTCGCCGCCTCCCTGCGGATCGCCAGGGCCCTGCACCTCGGCGTGGTGGTGCTCGCCGGCGTGCTAGGCGTGGCGGTGGGGCTGCTTCCGTCGCCGCTCTGGCCCCCGACGGGGTGGCCGGTGGCGTCGTGGCTCTACCTGGCCGCCTGGGCCCTGGTGGCGGGATTGCTGCACTACGAGCACAGCATTGTCTCGCCGCAGGACATGAGCCGGGTCGACACCGCGTTCTTCAACGTCAACGGGTACCTCAGCGTCGCCTTCTCACTCCTGGCGACTGCGGCGCTGATACTCAGATAGGCACACACACGCAACCCCCGCCGGTCCGGGCGGGGGTTGCTGTCTGAAAGAAACGTCCCCGCCGAGACCGACGGGGACGTTCTTCAGTGCGCAGGTTGCTCGAACCAGCGAACCCCGGTCCGCCGCAGGACGGCGACGAGAACCAGGGCGATTCCGCCGTCCATGGCGTGGTGGGCGGCGGTGCCCAGCAGCGTGATCAGGGCCATCGTGGGGTTCCCGCCCAGGACCCAGACCACGGCCATCTCGAACACCGCGTGGAAGGGCAGGGCGATCAGCATCACGAGCCAGAGGGGCATGCCCCGGTTCCAGGCCCGGTTGCCGACCCAGGCGAACAGGGCGTGTGACAGAGCACGGGCGCCGATAGCGGGACCGACGAAGACCGTGAATCCCAGCGCCGACCCGAGCCCCACCCCGACGGCGGCAAACGGCCCCATCAGCATCGCCAGCATGCTGGGCACGTGCGACATCAGCGTCGCCGTGAAGAAGGGCGGAATCGTGATCCGCAGGAAGGTGAACACAATGGGGATCATGATCGCCAGTGCGGTAAGGATGCCGGTGGCGGCCAGGTCCCCGATACCGATACGGCGCTGCATGGGATCCCATCCTTTCTGTTCCACGCCCGACAAGCTCCTATGACCATACTATTTAGCACTATTTCGCCTCCGTGTCAAAGGGCAGTGGGCATCCCGGGACCCCCTATCCGCAGAACGCATAGTATCTAAGCGACAGCGGAAAGGAGGGGGTTGACTGTGTCCTACGTGGTCCGGCCCGGCGACACGCTCTGGGCCATCGCCAACCGCCTCGGCGTCTCCCTGCCGCAGCTGCTGGCTGCGAACCCGCAAGTGCAGAATCCCAACCTTATCTACGTGGGCCAACGGCTGACGGTGCCGGGGGCGAGTCAGTACGTCGTCCAGCCGGGCGACACCTTCTACCGTATCGCACAGCGGCATCACATCAGTGTCGAGGCGCTGGCGGCCGCAAACCCCCAGGTCGAGAATCCGAACATCATCTGGCCGGGGATGGTGCTCTACATCCCCGCTCGGCCTGCCCAACAGTACATCGTCCAGCCCGGCGACACGCTGTGGGAGATCGCCCGCACCTTCGGCATCACCGTGGCGGCGCTCCAGCAGGCCAACCCCGGCGTCGATCCCTACCGGCTTCGCATCGGCCAGCGGTTGGTTATCCCGGCGGCAAACAGCGGGCAGTCGATCGTCGTGCCCCGGGAGGACTACGGCTACGACGCGATGATGGCTGACCTGGACAGGCTGAAGCAGCGCTATCCCTGCATCGGG
>ENA-UPSB01003847-UPSB01003847.1-bioreactor-metagenome-genome-assembly--contig:-NODE-3847-length-10965-cov-5.203941_pt1 | contig 10965 bp, 8 predicted proteins | sample MGYA00238182_ERZ773286 | MGnify/ENA primary metagenome ERZ773286 (study PRJEB29026, sample SAMN07631240) | bioreactor metagenome | isolation source: Switchgrass digestor | place: USA: Dartmouth... | reverse complement strand
TGGAAGCCGGAAAGCATGTTATGTGCGAAAAACCCATGGCCATCACTTACAATGACGCAAAAAAGATGACCGATGCTGCAAAAAGGACCGGAAAGATTCTCACCATCGGATACCAGAACAGGTTCCGCAGGGATACCCAGACACTGAAAAAGCTGGTTGACCAGGGTGAGCTGGGTGAGATCTACTTCGCTAAAGCCCATGCCCTCCGCAGGCGTGGTATACCGAACTGGGGTGTATTCACCAACAAGGAAGAGCAGGGCGGAGGACCTCTCATAGATATCGGCACCCATTCCTTGGATATCACCCTGTGGATAATGAACAACTACAAGCCTGTATCAGTGCTTGGATCTACTTTCTGCAAGCTTGGAAATACCCTGAGGGGCGATGAACAAGGAACCGACGCCCATTGGGACCCGGATACCTTTGAAGTGGAAGATTCGGCTTTCGGCCTGATAAATTTTGAAAACGGCGCTGCCGTATTCCTGGAGACTGCCTGGGCCCTGAACACACTGGAGCAGAAACAGGCAATGGCAACATTCTGTGGAACAAAAGCCGGCGCAAGCATGGAATACCTTGGAGATGCGGGAACAGACAGGAGGCTCCTGATCAACAAGGTATCGGCAGGGCAGCTTGCAGTGCTGGAGCCTGATGTAAAAGAGAAAACGGCTTCGTCATCCGACCTGATCTTTAACTACCCGGGAGCCGAACTGGAATGCCAGACATGGCTCGATGCGCTGGAGGGCAAGGGAGAAGTAGTTGTGAAGCCCGAGCAGGCCATGGTTGTTACAAGAATCCTCGAAGCCATTTATGAATCGGCAAAAACCGGAAAAGCCATATATTTTAATGATTGACGGGACCAGTGGAAAATACTGCTGAATAGAGGAAAGGAGAATGAAAATGTTTGACAGGTTTATCATCCACGACAAAGGTTTCAGAAATCTGTATGAAAAGGGCAAGGCGGTGGGATTTGTAATCAACGCCAGGATCAACTATTACCGTGGTATACCGCTGTCCATGATCCATGATGTAAAGGTTATTGTCGACGGGGAGTGCTTTACTACCGATGATATGACGTTCGTTGTGAGGGGTGTCAGGTATTCTTTCAAAGAAATGAACGAAATATCAAATATCAACTGGCATTTCGGAGACGATCTCAGGATTGAGATTAAAAAGCCCGGCGGACTGAAACCAGGCAAGAAAACCGTTGAGATGTATATGACTCCCCGCAATTCGTACTTCGGCATTTTCGAAGCTTATGCAAAACGCACGATGACCTTTGCATAAGAGAAAGCAAATTTAAAGGAGGTAGGGATAATGCTAACCAACAATGATATAAAACGAGGGATTTCATTATACAGCTTCCAGGAATCCTACTTTTTCAAAAGGCTGGATCTTGAGGATTGCATAGCGGCGGCAGCCGATATGGGAGTAGAGGGTATTGAAATAATCCCGGATCAGATGATATATGAATTCCCAAATGTCAGTGACGATTTTATAGACAAATGGCATGGCATGATGGAGCGTTACGGTGTAAGGCCCGTTTGCATTGATGACTTTGTAGAAAGCAACCTATACAAGCATCGCAAGGTTTCCATTGACGAGCAGGTGGAAAGGTTTATAAGGGCCGTCAAGCTTGCGAAAAGGCTGGGGTGTTTCCTGGTCAGGGAACAGTTTGCATTGGGAGGAGAGCTTATGACTCCTGAACTTCTGGAAAAATGTCTCCCCCATGCAGAAAAGCACGGCATAATCATCGGAATGGAAGTTCATGCGCCCAATTACCTTGGAAACCCGGAAATCGAGCCATACATGAAGATAATGGAGAAGAGCCCATATGTAGCATTGGTAGTGGATTTCAGCATCTTCATGCATACCATTCCTGACGTGATCAATCAGTACTATATGCGTCATGGGGCAAGACAGGAAGTCATTGATTTTGCCCTGGAATGCTACAAAAATAAAATGCTGGGCAAAGATGTCATAGAGGAGGCCCACAAGAAATTTAAGCTGCTTCCGATAGAGGAACGTTATTTCAAGGAGCAGTTCAGGTTCAACAGGTATATAGAGCCGGAAATAATGAAAGATTATGCTCCTTTCATAAAACATTTCCATGCAAAGACGTTTGGTGTCAATGAAAACTTGGTGGATGAGGCCATTGATTATCCGAGAATTTTCAAAGTAATCAAGGAAATGGGTTATAAGGGATATATTTCCGGTGAGAACGAAGGAAACAGATATGTTCATGATGCCTTTGAATACGATGATATAGAACAGGCTATCAGACATCAGAAGCTCATGGAAAACCTGCTGGGATACTAGAAACAGAGTTATTTGCGGGCAATATTGGATAGTGCATGCGTATCTTTACGCATGCACTGTTTAAAAATACAGGTTTAAGGTTTGATATATTGCATTACAGATGATAAAATTAAGTAAATAAATTAAGTAAACAAATTTTTTCCACTACCTTTCAGTACTTGGAGGGCTATTGCATGTATAATAACGATAACATACAAGGCACCTTACCAATGCTCCGACAAGAGAAATTCTGTGACGAAGTGCTTTACAGAATACTGATTGTAGATGATGAGGAACCCATCCGAAAAGGTTTGAGATATTCCATAGACTGGAGAGAACTGGGATTTAGGGTGGCGGATGAAGCATCCAATGCGATGGATGCCGTCTCATTATTGGATAACAACCAGTATGATGTTTTGATAACGGATATCAAGATGCCGGAGAAGACCGGTCTGGATCTGATTCAGGTGATAAAGGACAAGCATCCGAGAACAAGGATTCTGATCATCAGCGGATACAGTTACTTTGATTATGCTGTCGCCGCCATCAAGCTGAATGTCGATGACTATATTTTAAAGCCGATAAAGAAAGAATATATAACGGAAAGGTTCATAAGGCTTAAGAACGAACTGGACCGGGAAAAGGAAGAGATGAACCGGAAAAGGACGAGCAACAGGGTTGCCAGGAACTTTTTCCTCCTCCACCTGGTACTGGATGACTATAAATCAGCGGATATTGCCAGGACTACGGCGGAAAAATCCGAAATATATCTGCCCGATGATGATGTCTGTATAGTAAATGTCAAGTTCAAAGCGCTGAACAGATTTATCGATGAGCATTTCAAAGGAGACACCGAGCTGTTTGAAGCTTCGGTGGAGCAGAAAATCATGCCTGTTTCGGACAGGTTGTTCGAGTCCATGTTGATGACATACATAGGAAATAATTATGTGTTTTTGATTCCATATGAAGACAGAGATATTTTTGTGCAAACCCTGGCCATGTACCTGAAGGGTTTCGGATGCGAGTACCAGATCGGGGTAGGAGGTAGGGTGGATAATGTTTTCCTGTCGCCGGTGTCTTATCATCAGTCAATTGAAGCGATACAGTCTTCCAATTCTGCCATAAGCTACTTTGATCAGGATGTTTCAGGGAAAAACCAGGCCAGCAGTCTGATGATGCTTCAGAAACAAATCATAGACAGCCTGGAGAGCGGCAAGTATGACCAGCTTTCATATCTTGTGGATGAAGTGTTCTTTCTGCTTGAAGGCGGCAATATTACCTTTATATACAACTGGTGCATAAATTCCATTCATGAAATTCAGGAATACTTTGAAATTGAAAAACTGCAAAAGGTTAAAGTCAATTATTTCTTTGTCCTGTCCGACAAAAACAACTACAGCTTTTCCAATACGATGAAAAAGTCCTATATGGAACAATTGTCAAAGATAGTGGATATTCTGAAAAGCTTTTCGAACGATCATAGCAATGAACTGGTAAAGAACGCATGCGCCATGGTTGAAAGCAGATATTCAGACAAAAGTTTTTCCCTATATGATGTGGTAAAGCCCTCAATATCAGCTATGGCTATCTGTGTACCATTTTCAAGCAGATTACCGGCGAAAATTTTTCCAACTATTTGATTTCTGTAAGGATGAAAAACGCGAGAAGGCTGATAATGGAAGGCAGCTATAGGATGTATGAAGTGGCTGATATGGTGGGGTATACAAGCGCAAGGTATTTTTCTCTCGCTTTCAAAAAGTATTTTGGAGTTATTCCTAGCGATTACAAGAAAAGGTTAAGGGGATCATGATGAAAGTATATAAGCCTGTAGTATTATCAATTTCCACGCTACCTATAATGGCACTGGTTACCATAACTCCGGCTATCCCCCAGATGCTGGCCCATTTTCCCGAAACAAATCCGGTATTGGTAAAAGCGATGGTCACAATTCCGTCCATCTGTATCATACTGGTTAGCGCTGTTTCCGGGTGGCTGGCGTCTTTTGTCAGAAAGAAGACGATAGTTTTGATCGGGTTGGTCTTCTATTTCCTGGGCGGGTTTGGAGGATATTTTGCATCAAGCATACTGCAAATGGTGATATCCCGTCTGGTGCTTGGTGTTGGCTTAGGCATGCTGATGCCAATGACAACCGGCCTGGTGGCGGACTTTTACTCCGGTATGGAAAGAACGAAAATGATAGGGTATTCCCAGGCCGTCAACTATTTCGGCGGAGTGGCGGCTACACTGCTGGCAGGAGTTATTGCGGTGTTCAACTGGAGAAACGTGTTTCTGATTTATCTGTTCTCGTTGCTGGTTTTGCTTGTTGTCGCATTTTTTCTGCCTGAACCGGAGCGCAAAGGTACAGCAAGGTCAAAACTCGTAGTTCTTCCAAAGGCTGTTTACCTGCTGGGATTGGGCGCCCTGCTGCAAATGGTTGTCTTTTATTCCGCTGTTACCAATGTTTCGATAAAACTCACTGAAATAGGTATCAGCAATACCTATACCTCCAGTGTGGGCATATGCATCCTTTATCTGGGCTGTTTTTTATCCGGAACAATTCTGACAAAAATACTGGATTTTCTTAAAAGATTCACTATGCCTGCCGCAGTTGCAATGACAGCTTTGGGATTTGTTTTTATGGGTGTGGCAGGTAATGAAATTGTATTGTTTGTCGGCATTGCACTGGTAGGTGTGGCTGATGGCGTGATTATTCCCTATATCTACGCCCTGGCTGCCAGACATTCACCCAGGGAGGCATCAGGACAGGCAATGGCAACGATTGTAAGCTTCATATCAATAGGGCAGTTCCTATCGCCTCTGGCTTTTCAGGTGATAATAAACTTGATTGGGCTGGGAACCATCGCCAGTGGCTATATTGGAATGGGAGCGCTTTTGTTTGTTTTTACAGCCTTTGCTCTCGCAAAGGTGCTGATGCCGCCCGGAATCATTTCATCAAGGATATCAGACTCCGGGACAGAGCAAAAATAACGAGGGGGGTTGATTCATATGACAGTGCTTGATATGTTTAGACTGGACGGCAGGATTGCCCTGGTAACAGGGGGAGCCGGAAAGCTTGGAAAGCAAATTGTGGAGGCACTTGCCGAGGCCGGTGCAAAAGTGTACATTGCATCAAGAAACATTGAAAAACTGGAGCAGGTGGCTGCTTATCACAGGGAATCGGGACATGCTGTGACAGCAGTGCAGTTGGACCAGGGAGATGAGGAATCGGTCCTGAAACTTAGGGACAGAATCATGAGCCAGGAGGGCAGGGTTGACATACTGGTAAACAATGCTTCAGTCAAGGCGATGAAAGATTGGAATGACGGTGCCGCAGCCTTTGCCGAAAGCCTGAAGATCAATGCCACGGGCCTTTATATGATGACCAGGGCCTTTGGCAATGAAATGGCCAAAAGAAAGAAAGGCTCCATCATAAACATCGGTTCGGTCAACGGGATGGCAGGACCTGACAGGACTCTGTTTGAGGGTACGGGAATAAACGGTTATATTCCGGACTATTACTTCAACAAAGGCGGAATGCTCAATTTCACCCGTTTTGTTGCCAGCTACTATGGTCCTTACAACGTAAGATGCAACTGCGTCAGCCCGTCCGGATTCCTGGATGAATCCACCCCGGAGAAGTTCGCGGAAAACTACAGCCAAAGGATATTCCTGGGCAGGATGATGAACTCCACAGACCTAAAAGGAGTGATCGTATTTTTGGCTTCCGATGCTTCAGAATTCATAACCGGCGTCAATATACCCGTAGACGGCGGATACACCGCAAAGTAAACAGCTTTGGCCCGTGATGCCATATATTGCTGATACTTTCCGCCTTTTTGAATTGAAACATGTTTCTGCTCCGGCAGATTAACATAAAAATACAAAAAAGAATTCAGGAGGTGGCTTTAAATGAAAGTTGTAGTTGTAGGGGGGACCGGAAACATCAGTACCAGCATAGTGAGGCTGCTGCTGGAAAAAGGCCATGATGTTACCTGCTTCAACCGGGGAATCAGTGAATGCCCTTTTTCCGAGGATGTAAGGATAATCCACGGTGACAGGAACGACCGGGAAACCTTTGAAAAAACCATGCAGAGGGAGAAATTTGACGCTGCCATTGACATGATAAGCTATACGACCGAAGATGCTGCAAGCAGCATGAGGGCATTCAGGGATGTGGGTCATTTCATCCACTGCTCCACCGTAGTTACATATGGTACGGATTTTGAATGGCTGCCCGTGACCGAAGACCATCCGGTCAAGCCTCAGAATGAATATGGAAAAGCCAAGGCGGCTGCCGACAGGTTGCTGCTTGAGGCTTACTACAGGGACAATTTTCCTGTGACCATCATAAAACCATCCACCACATACGGACCTAAAAGGGTGCTGCGCCAGATTGGCCTGGACACCACGTGGATTGGCAGGATACGCAAGGGAAAGCCTCTTCTCATATGCGGAGACGGGATTGCCCTTCACCATTTTTTGTATGTCGATGACGCGGCAAAAGCATTTGTCGGCGTATTGGGCAAAGAGCACTGCATAGGCCAGGTGTACAATATGGTTCATCCGAAACAGACCGACTGGAACGAGTATCATCGCACTGCGATGAAAGTTCTGGGAAAAGAAGTGGAACTGGTGGGAGTAACGCTGAAAGACCTTATGAGGATAGATGAAAAGAGATTTAAAATGTGCAATGACATATTTGCCCACAATGTTTCCTACAGTTCTGAAAAAATAATGAGAGACATACCTGAGTACAGGCCTGAGATCTCCTTGGAGGAGGGACTGAGACGAACTTTTGAGTATCTTGACAGAAACGGCCTGGTTCCTGATTCTGACAGTGAGACATGGGAGGACAGAATAATAGAAGCCCAGCGCAAATTTGCCTGTTATTTGTCGGGTTTGGCAATCCAATGAATGATTTAAAGCAGGAGTAGTGATATGGTCCGAAACAATACCATAAGCATGCACTTTATAAGGCATTTTATCCTGGTTTTGATAATACCTATAACGGTTTCCGGGCTGCTCCAGTCCTATATACTCTTTCAGAACACCTATGAAAGCATATTGAACGATGCCAAAAGGTCAATAGCAAAAGCGGATTTGTACTTTACCCTGGTAGTCCAAAATACGGAGAATATTGCCAATATCGTGTGTTTTAACAGCGGTGTCCAAAAAGCCCTTACCAGCGGGTTTCTGCTGAAAAATGCGCCTGATAATTACGAGTTATGGAAAGAAGCCAGAGAATCTCTTATAGGAAATTTTATTCCGTACGAAAACATATTCAGCAACGCAATAATTTTCAATGAGTACGGCAATGTCGTCCTGAGCCTTTACAGGTTTAACGAAAACGCCAGTCTTTTTGACTATGAATGGTTTGATGTGATAAAAGACTCTTACGGTCAGGGGGTATGGATACCGTCACATGTAGACAGTTACGACTCCAATTCCAGCCAGGATCATGTGATCACTCTTGCAAAAAAAATAAGAGTTTTCAATCTGGAAGGCATAGAGACGGATCTCGGCTACCTCGTTATTAATATAAGCGAGCAAAAACTCTATAATATGTTTTCTAATTTTGTTGTATCAAACAGTTCCAGTTTTCATGTGCAGGACAGGAACGGAAAAATCATCATCCATTCCGATAACCAGAGTGTGGGAAAACAGTCTGGCATAAAGTTACCGGATAATAAAAGCGGTGTATTTTTTGATGATGTGAATGGAGTAAAGAAGCTGATATCTTATTACAAAAATGAGAAAACCGGCTGGTTTTTGGTGGAGTCAGCGCTGGTCAGCGATATTTTTGGCAGCAACCGCCACTATCTTATATCTACATTGCTAATTTCCATGGCATTGCTCATTATTTTCATATTCGTCTCCGTCAAATTCTCCAACTCCATATCAAAGCCAATACATGAACTGGAGGCTCAGATAGGGTTTGTTGAAAACGGTGTGTTCAACATGGAGTTTAAGATCAGAAAAACGAATATTTTTGAGATTGACAGGCTGGTCAACCGCTTCAAAACAATGGTTCAGAGGCTTAACAGCCTGATAGACGAAGTATATAAATCAAAAATCAAGGAAAAGGAGTTGGAGGCTGCGGTAAACCAGGCTGAACTGACCTCCCTGCAGCAGCAGATCAACCCCCATTTTCTTTACAATACTCTTGACTCAATTAACTGGATGGCATCGCTGGGAGCCAATGAGGAAGTATCAAAAATGGTAACCGCCCTCAGTGATTTTTTCAGGTTCAGCATAAATCGCGGTATAAATTTTGTAACCATTGCCTCAGAGGTTGAAAACATCAAGAATTATATATTTCTTCAGCAGATACGTTTTGGACCTGCGCTATGTATAGAAATGGACATTCAGCCTGAAGTCAATGAGTATATGACCATGAAATTGTTGCTGCAGCCGGTGGTTGAAAACTCAATAATACACGGTATCCAGTCCAAGGTGGGCGGTGGAGAAATATCTATTAAGATTTACAAGGAAAACGACTCCATCATCTTTTTGGTTAAGGATAATGGTTGTGGTATGGACCAGGCTACAATAGACAGGATCATGTCACCCGACAAGAAGATAAAAAGTGTTGGTCTGCGCAATGTGATACAGAGGCTTTCCCTATTTTTTCCGGATAGATACACCTTTGATATTCAAAGCCGGTTGAATGTCGGCACTACAGTAAAGATTTCCATACCCTGCTTTCGTGATGAGGAAGAACTGAACAGAGTGTTCAATGGACAGGGCACTGAGCATGCAAAATGAAAGGTTATATTAATGTGTCGGACAAAGTGAGAGAGGATATGGTACATGATATCCTCTCTTCTCAACCCACTGCATTGACTATTTTCAGCAGCAGTTCCGCCATCCCGACATTGTAGCCGCTGAAAGCATAAACCGAATGCAGTCCGTCGGTGGTTATAAAGACAAGGGGGAACTTATCCCGGTCTTTGTCCAGGCTCCCGGCAACCTTTGGGGCATCTTTTTCAAAGTCTCCGTAAAGTATATCTGCTTTCAGACCACAATTCAATACCTTTTGCAATGTAGTATCTGATAGCGATCTTTCATCCCTCAGTATAAATATAATCCGGCTGCCTATGGCATTAAACCCTTGATACCACTCCATAAGCTCATTTAAAATGTGCTCTGTTGGTTCTTTTCCCTCTTCCAGCCACATTACCACCACAGGTGCATCCTCAGCCAGATCTTTTAGGGCATGGGAGTTGCCTTCCCGGTCCATCAGCCGAAAATCAGGAATTTCCTTGTTTTCCATGTGCTCCGTTATTTGGGCATCGGGAAGATCTATTGATATCTCTGTTGTTTCAGCCCTTGAAACTGTAAAACGGTATTCCCTGGCGCTTAAATTGCCGTTGGGCACCCTGTTGGACACTATCAGCCGATAGTCGCCGGCAGGGACATCCGCTTCCGCACAGCCGTTTTTCCATGCTATTCCCGACAAGTCAAGGGTGCGGTACACATCCCTTTCCAGGACTCCCAAGGTCCAGTTCTGGTAATAATTCCACCTGGTTTCTCCGGAAGAACGAATTACCAGCCTTGCCATGCCATCAGCCCTGTTTTCCGCAGGTACAAATTTTCCGTCCAGATAATACTCGGGAGACAGGGTCACGGGACTTATCCTTGCCGGTACACCCACTGTCCTGCATATGGCCACAAAAAGGATTTTCCTGGACATGGCGCTTCCATGCCTGATTTTCAGCAACCCTTCCGGGGAAGTGAACAGCTCGCCATACTCCAAATCCTCTTTGGTATGAATCCGTTCTGACACGAAGTCCCAAATCAGTTGAGGGTTACTCCTGTATTCTGCTTTAGATTTTTCGTCAAAATACTGTAAAATAAACTTGCGGTAAGGGGTCAGCCTTTCAAAATGAATACGCGGGGCCATGACATATTTTACAAACATTTCTTCGTCATATTCTTTTGCAAACGGCAGGGATTTTTGAAAATGATCCAGCAAAACTTCGCCTTTTAAGTCATAAAAGTCCTTATCCGACAGGGAGGTCAACAGTTTTACCCGCAGGTATGGGTTGTCCCTTTCCACGGGAGCGGTAAGATATTTTGCAATTTCATCAAAATTGCCCCTGGCTTTTTTGAAAACACCCTTCAATTCTTCCTTAAAGGGGTACCGGGCAATGATTTCCTCCGCCTCCCGGCTTCTGTAAAAGGACGAAACCCTTTCCTCCCTTAGTTTATCTGCGCAGGCAATTCTTCTCTTTTTCTCTTCCAGTTGTTCCTCGGTAAGGTGCACATTGTAGCTTTTATCCGCTTTTGCAGCCTTAACTGTAAAATCCCTGACACCAAGGCTGAATCCGTCCCCGTGATCCAAAGTTACGGTAACATTATCGCTTTGTGCCGTATCCACGATGCATTCGGTAAACCTGCCATCTTTCCTCACGTGAAGATGGATGTCGGCAAGGCCCAGAATAATTTCTGCTTCGCCTTTATCATCGGTAACCTTTGACACTACCGGATAGAATTCGGACATGTTTAGGACTTCAAACCGTATATGGGCACCGGATACAGGTTTTGACTGCCCATCAACGACTTTTACGCTGAAAGGGCGGGTGGGGGCGTAATTCTCCGTGCGGTTTATAATGTAAGTTTTTCCCTGGGTGCTGATTATCTTTTCGCTGGATATTATAGGGGAAAAGG
>ENA-UPSB01003837-UPSB01003837.1-bioreactor-metagenome-genome-assembly--contig:-NODE-3837-length-10992-cov-4.933254_pt1 | contig 10992 bp, 10 predicted proteins | sample MGYA00238182_ERZ773286 | MGnify/ENA primary metagenome ERZ773286 (study PRJEB29026, sample SAMN07631240) | bioreactor metagenome | isolation source: Switchgrass digestor | place: USA: Dartmouth... | reverse complement strand
CTCGTCCGGAATACTTACCTTGATAGGCTGTTTTTTCTGCTTTTCAAGCTGCTGAATCCTGCGCAGCTTTTCGGCGTCGCTCTCGCGGCGGGCATAATAGGGCTTGCGGTCGGCAGATTTTTGCTTAATCTTCTGCTTGCCCTGCAAGTTGCTCGCCCTTCTTGACTGCTGTGGGGCTATTTCCTCATAGCGTTCGTCGTACTTGTCAAGCTCCACCTCAACGCCGCGCGTATCAATATATCTTACAGCGCCTGTTTTGGTCTTCTGCGTCTGAGGATGGGCCTTTTTCTGCGGCTTGTTCTGTATCTTCGGTATGTTAAATGGCTGCGGGGCAGTATTCTGCGCTTGCTGGTGCTGCTGAGCGCCCTGGCTCTGTTGTGACTTTGGAGCCTGCTGCGCCGTACGCTGCTGGCCTTCGGCCTGACCCTGCGCGCGCTGCTCCACATTCTGCGCATTGCCTTTGTTAGCCGCAGTACGGCTACTTGCCTTCTCAGTTTGCTGCGCGGCCGTTTCCTTTTTGCGCGCTGCAGCCTGCTTTTGCGGCTGTTTTGCTGTATCTGCAGCCTGAGCCTTGGCCGGTTCTTGATTTTGTTTTGCTTCGGCCTTAGGCTTTTCAGCCTTTGCCTTAGTTTCGGTCTTCTTAGAACCTGCTGCCTCGGCTCCTGCGCTTTCTGCCGTCTGTTTTGCTGCCGTCTTTGTAGCTTTTTGTTTTTCCTGAGCTGCTGCCTTTGTTTGCTTTTCAGACTTCTTTGGCTCAGGCGGAGTGTCTGCCGCAAAATATTCGTCAAAACTCTCGACTGACTTTTCCCTGGTGTAATGCTCAAAAATCAGGTTTAGCTCTTCTTCAGTCAAGGCCGTCATATGTTTATGCGGTTCTTCATAGTATTTTGCCAATAAATCGATTATTTCTTTGCTTGGTACCCCAAGATCCTTTGCTACTTCATGAACTCTATATTTTATTATCATATATTGCCCTCCAATCTGCCGCTGTGCAGCAAGAAAAATAAAGTTAACGCTTCCACGGCGGCAAAATAGGAAGCCGAGACCGTTTAGCGCGAAAATTACATTTTTTTATTTTTTATAAAACCGTTTTTACGCGGTATTGCCGTTCTGGCCCGCAATTTCTGCGATCCTGTCAGCAATAGATTTATCAAGAACCGCTATGACGGCAGTATCACTGCGCCCTATAGCAGCTCCGAGCTTGGACTTTGAAACCATAAGCTCCGTTATTCGTGTTTTATATTCATCACACGCGTCATGTATCTTTTTTGATGTCCTTTCCGACGCGTCGTCCGACAAAAACACACCCTTTGCGCGGCCCTTAAAGACATCCTGCATCACCGCGTCAAAACCAAATGTAACCTTTCCCGCTCGACGCGCAATGCCGATAAGTCCGAGGATTTTTTCCGTCGTGTCATTTTTCCGATCATTATTCATCGGCGGCAAGTTCCTCCTCAAGACGAGAATATAATTCATCCGGCAAGGCGCATCCAAATGCCTTTTCAAGCCTTTTCTGCTTTTTGGCCTTTTTCAGACAATCCGGATTTTTGCAGATATATGCTCCCCTGCCCGGTTTTTTTCCGGTAACGTCAAGGGAAATCTCTCCCTCGGCGTTTTTGACTATGCGAACAAGTTCTTTTTTGGGTTTCATTTCTCCACATCCTGTGCACATACGCAAGGGCACTTTTCTTTTCCGCATAAAATCCTCCGTTTCTCAGGTAAATTTCATTTATATTATAAGCTGTTTTTGACTGCCTGTCACTTAAATCAATTCACTTTCGTATTGATTTTCGCTTTCTTCATTTTTCTTTTCTGAAACGGCAGCCTCAAATGCAGCGGCCATTGCAGTTTTGGGAATCTCTTTGTTCTCACTAAACATCTGCATATCGCTTTCTGGCTTTATATCTATCCTCCAACCGGTGAGTTTGGCGGCAAGCCGTACATTTTGGCCTTTGTTGCCTATTGCAAGGGAAAGCTGGTCATCAGGCACTATGACCCTTGAACGGCGCTCTTCACGATTGGCTGTTACCGATATTACCTTTGCCGGAGCCAATGCTGCGGCTATATATTTTGTAATCTCATCTGAATACAGGATAAGGTCAATCTTTTCTCCTGCGAGTTCTTTGCTTATATTGTTGACGCGCCCGCCTTTCGGCCCAATGCAGGCTCCGATTGCGTCCACGTCAGGATTCTTTGACATAACCGCAACTTTTGTGCGGGAACCGGGTTCTCTGGCTATACCCATTATCTCAACGGTGCCGTCGAAAATCTCCGGTACTTCCAGCTCGAAAAGGCGGCGAATGACGCCCGGATGTGTCCGCGACACAATAGTCCTCGTTCCCTTTTCGGTGGTTTTGACCTCGGCGATATACACCTTTATATGGTCGCCTTCATGCAAAGCCTCACCTGGAAGCTGTTCGTTTGGAGGCATGATGGCCTCGGTGCGCCCGATTTCAATATATGCCGTTTGGGTATTCTTGTCGATTCTCTGGATAACGCCGGTCACCAGCTCATGCTGACGGCTCATAACCTCATTTGCGATGACCTCGCGTTCTACCTCGCGGATACCCTGTCTTATAACATGCTTTGCAGTCTGCGCGGCTATTCTTCCAAAATCGTGGGTATCGAGTTCAATCTCAACCTCTCCGCCGACTTCCGCTTTTCGGTCTATATTCCTGGCTTCTTCAAGCAGAATTTCACTTTGAGGGTCTTGAACCTCTTCGACAACCTTTTTGCGCAGTGCTACTTTCAGCACACGTTTTTCAGGATCTATTTCAACAACTGTATTGTCACCTGTTTTATAGTTATGCTTAACCGCTATATTCAAAGCATTAGCAATTTTTTCAGCAAGATAGCCCTTTGGTATTCCCTTTTCCTTCTCCAGGGCTTCGAGTGCATCAAAAAACTCTGCATTCATTTTTCGTGATTCCTCCAAATCGTATATAATATCAAATATTGTCTATCAGTCATCGTAGTCATAGTCAGCAGCAGCCCTTATATAAGCAGCTTCACTGCGTTTTATAACCAATACGCCTGCGTCCGGTGTTTCAATTTCAACGGCTGTTCCATCATATGACTTTAATATGCCGTCTATATCTCTAAGGCCGCTGCTGTTTGGACGAATCAGTCTCACTTTGACCCTGTTTCCAATGTATTTTTCAAAATGCCAGTCCCTTTTCAGCTCACGCTCTATACCTGGCGATGATACCTCAAGGCAGTAACTCTGATCAATAGGGTCTACGCGGTCAAGCTCCTTATCGAGCGCGCGGCTCATATTCTCGCAGTCGTCAATGGTAACTCCCTCGTCTTTGTCAATAAAAACCCGAAGATAGTATGACGCACCTTCTTTGACAAATTCAACGTCCCAAATTGTGAGACCGAGCCGTTCAGCTATAGGATTTGCCAGCTGCTCGACCACAGTCACGACGTTTCCTTTGCGGGATGCCATTTATATTCCCCCAAACAAAAACAAAAGAGCGGGTTTCCCCACTCTCTTTTCATTCACTCAAGACTAATACTTATATTATAACTCATTATAGCAATTTTGCAATAGATTTTTTCAAAATTTCTTCATCTTTGAATAATTTTTCTCTTAAATAACTGATTACTGTAAATGCAAATTAATATGCCTCTTTGCCACGCAGTGTCCGCTGCCGCCAAAACCTTCCCTATACTCCAACGCTTGAGCGGCGGGCTGCCACGTCTTGAATTAACGGGCAAAAGCAGCAAAACACTTTTTTGAGCCGACCTTTCCCTCAAACAGGTATCCGTCTTCGCTGGCCGCCGTAAATATCGTTATTTTGTCACCTAAGAGGGCCTCGTTCGAGTATTCAATCTGAAACTCCTTAAGTTCCCTTTCGGAAAGGCTGCCGGGAAAATAGTCACACATAATATCGGCGTAGACGGTATTGTTCATATGGGAGTTGCAGTCAATGTCAGAAAAACGCACTTCCCTTATGCCGGCCATCTCTGCGTCTTTCGGCATTACAATCCGGCGGGGCTTTACATCAACCGCCCATTCATTGGCTTCCGGCATCGGAAACGGGAACATTGAGGGACGAATAATGCGGTGAGTATCAGGATTGGCGGTAACCCAGTTGGTTTGCGCTTCAATGAGAGGCTCTCCCTCTTCGGACAGTAACCGCACACAACGGACAAAAGCAACCCCTTCATATCCGTGAAACCATGTCTCAGCAGTAATGATATCATCACAGCGCGGATATGAATTAATCTTAACACACTCCTTGACAAGCAGAAAAACAATGCCTTTTGAGCGCATATATTCATATGAAAGCCCGTCCTGCTCAAGGTGTCTGCACGCTACTTCCTGTATAATCCTCAAAATAGATGAGGGTTTCAGTCTTCGGTTCATACCAACGTCATATGAAGTTATTCTCACTTTAAGCCTAAACTTTTTATCCAATCACATCAACCCCGCAAAATTCAGCAAATTTTGCTTTCCCTATTAGCAAAATTAAATCACAAGACAGCAACTTCGCCTGAAATTATGTCCCCAAAAGATTTAACACAAGTTTTTGCCGCCTTATTACGCATATGGTTTGCAGTATAATTTCTGATCGTTTTTAACATACTTTAAACATTGTTAATTTAAGCCATAATAACAAATCAAACGCATTAAATCAAGTTGGGTTCATTTTATTGACGAGGGTGTTAATATTTTTATCTCCGTTTAGTGCAATCTTTACAAAATTTAAGTGTCCTATTCAGTTATCATAGGGCACTTTTTTATAATGCAAAATTAATATGTTGTTTGTTTAAAGTTTTCAACAAGTGTTGAAAACTTTGTTGAAAACTTATTTTATAACATCGCAACCCATGTACGGACGCAGAACTTCCGGAACGGTTACCGAGCCGTCGGCGTTTTGGTAATTCTCCAAAATGGCGGCAACTGTGCGCCCTACTGCGACGCCCGAACCGTTGAGGGTATGCACATACTGGGCTTTGTCTCGCGGGTTGTCCTTGAAACGTATTGATGCCCTGCGGGCCTGGAAATCTTCAAAATTGGAGCAGCTCGAAATCTCAACATAACGGCCGTAAGACGGCATCCAGACCTCGATGTCATAGGTTTTCGCCGCAGAGAATCCGAGGTCGCCTGTGCAAAGGCAGACAACGCGGTACGGCAATTCAAGCGCCTGTAAAACCCTCTCGGCGTCGTTAGTAAGTTTTTCCAATTCTTCGTATGAATTTTCAGGGCGCACAAACTTAACAAGCTCAACCTTGTTGAACTGATGCTGGCGGATAAGGCCGCGGGTATCCCTGCCGGCGCTGCCCGCCTCGGCCCTGAAGCACGCGGAATAAGCGCAGTATTTAATCGGCAGTTTTTTGCCGTCGAGAATCTCGTCGCGGTGCATATTCGTTACAGGCACTTCCGCCGTTGGAATGAGGAAATAATCGTCGTTTGCGACGCGGAATGCATCCTCTTCAAATTTCGGAAGCTGGCCTGTGCCAATCATAGAAGCACGGTTTACCATATACGGCGGGAATATTTCCGTATATCCATTGACTTCTGTATGGAAATTAAGGTAGAAGGTATAGACTGAACGCTCAAGCCTTGCGCCAAGCCCCTTATAGAAATGGAACCTTGCGCCGGTAACTTTTGCCGCTGTTTCCGGATCAAGGATACCCAACGCTTCCCCGAGTTCCCAATGGGGTTTTGGCTCAAAATCAAATTTTCTCGGCTCGCTGTAACGGCGGACCTCTACATTATCCTTGTCGTCGCGGCCAATTGGGCAGCTCTCATGCGGTATATTCGGAATCGCAAGAAGCATGTTGCGGAGCTTTTCCTCTACTTCGTGGATCTTCGCGTCGTTCTGCTTTATCTGTTCAGACAGCTCCTTCATGCGCTGCAGTACCTGAGCCGCTTCATCGTTCTTATTTTCCTTGCGCAGCATCGGAATTCTTTTGCTTTCGGCATTCTGCTCGGCCTTTAATTTGTCAGTAGCTTGGATTAGGTCACGGCGTTCATTGTCAAGCGCGATAACAGCATCAATATCTATATCCTTATTTCTGTCCCGCATTGCCTTTTTGACCTTTTCAGGGTTGTTTCTTATAACTTTTATGTCCAGCATTAGTATTTCCTCCTGTTAAATTCGCTGTATTCTTAAAACCATCATTCCCCGGCAAGGGTCTTTGACAGTTCCTTCAAATCTTCTTCGCCATAGAATTCAATTTGTATAACGCCTTTGTTTTTGCCCGTAACAACGCTGACCTTGCGCCCGAGGCGTTCAGTCAGGCAGCGTTCGACCTCGCTTTCAAGCACGCCGCCCCGCGCTGCGGGCTTGCGTGAGGGCGGAACCCCTCCCTGCAGCCGTTTTACAAGCTTTTCGACCTCGCGGACAGACAATCCTTTTGCGATTACCTCATCTGCTACCTTTTTGATGTCCGCCTTATTCTCAAGGGCGAGCAATGTCCTCGCATGTCCCTGTGAAAGCCTGCCGTCCTCGACCATCTTCAGCACTTCATCCGGGAGCGACAGCAGCCTTAAAGCATTGGCGATAACAGGGCGCGATTTTCCGACCCGCTGCGAGACCTCATCCTGGGTGAGATTGAAGGTTTCCATCAACTGTTTATACCCGTGGGCCTCTTCTATCGGGTTCAAATCTTCCCTCTGTAGGTTTTCGATAAGGGCGATAGCCATAACCTGCTCATCGCTCAAGTCTTTTATTATAACTGGAACTTCTGTTAGCCCCGCCATGCGCGAAGCGCGCCATCTGCGTTCGCCTGCGACCAACTGGTACCCGCCGCCGGGAATGGGGCGCACCACCAAAGGCTGCAAAACACCGTGCTGCTTTATCGAATCCGCAAGCTGTGCCAGCGAGTTTTCATCAAAATTCTTTCGGGGCTGGCCTCTGTTCGGCTCAATCTCGCTTATCTTCAGTGTTACAGCGCCGCCTGTTTCTGTATCTGCCGCGTTGTCGGCGAACAGCGCGTCAAGTCCTTTGCCCAAACCGCGTTTAGTCATGCAGTCACCCCGCTGTTCTGTTCAATTATTTCCAATGCGAGAGCGCGGTATGCCTCTGTGCCTTTTGAGGCTTTATCATAATATATTACCGGTTCGCCGAAACTCGGCGCTTCTGAAATTCGGACATTTCTCGGGATAACCGTCTTATAGACCTTTCTCGGGAAGAACTTCTTGACCTCTTCGACAACCTGCAAAGTCAGGTTAAGACGGCCGTCAAACATCGTCAGCAGAACACCCTCTATATCTATTGACGGATTATACAGCCTTTTTACCGTCCTGACGGTCGCCATAAGCTGTGACAATCCCTCAAGGGCATAATATTCGCACTGTGCTGGAACCAAAAGCGTATCCGCAGCCGTCAATGCGTTAATCGTTATGAGCCCAAGGGACGGCGGGCAGTCGATAATGATAAAATCATAACTATATCTTAACTCAAGAAGGGCATTTTTAAGCATGCTTTCCCTTCCCTTTGTATCGACAAGCTCAATTTCCGCTCCGGCAAGCTCAATCGTAGATGGCAGGAGGTCCACATTCTTAAATTTTGTATGTATAAGAATCTCCGATGCCTTTGCTTCACCTATCATTATATCGTATGTCGACGTCTTGACATCCCTTTTGTTAATTCCAAGACCGCTTGTCGCATTGCCCTGCGGGTCTATATCGACAAGGAGTGTCTTTTTATTGTTCTCACCAAGTGCGGCACATAGATTAACTGAAGTCGTGGTTTTCCCGACGCCGCCCTTTTGGTTCGCGATTGCAATGACCTTGCCCAATTTCAGTCCTCCCGCATTTTTTGTACTATATTTTGATTATAGCACAACATGCGGATTATTTAAAGGAAAACCCTTCATAATTAGACAATTTATAAATTAATAGGACTCAATCCAGATATAAATGTTTCATGTGAAACAAAAGCGGCCGCTTAAAATTAAGCGGCCGCTTTTGCTGTATTATTACGCAAGCTTTTCAAGCTGTTTTTCTGTTTTGGGGATTCTCACCGTATATTCATAATAATCGTCGAATTCCTGCTTCTTCGCAACAGCGTTTATGCCAGAACGCCTCATAAGGTCAATCGCGTTATTGATAGTATTAAAGAATATCCGTATGTCTTTTATAACCGACAGCCGTTTTCCTTCATTGACAGGCTCACGGGGATTTTTAATGGCTTCAACCAGTCTTTCGGTTTCCTCTACATTATAGTTATGCTTTTCTATCTCAGAAAGGGCGATCTCGCGCTGCTGCGAGTTTAGTTTCAAAAGTGCTCGCGCGTGCCTCTCTGTAAGCCCGAGCCTCATAATCGTTTCCTGTTCCGAGCTGCTTAGCCGTAGAAGCCGCAGCTTATTTGCTATTGTGGACTGGGCCTTTCCGAGCCTGTCTGCCACTTCCTCTTGTGTCAGCCCGCACTGCTCTATAAGCGCTGCTATGCCAGCCGCCTCATCAAAAAAGTTTAGATCCTCCCGCTGCAGGTTTTCAATAAGGCTCATTACCGCAGACTGAGTGTCGTCGAGATTGACAGCGATACAAGGAACGGATGTATAACCGGCCATAATCGCGGCCCTTAACCTGCGTTCACCTGCAACAAGTTCGTACTCGCCGTTTTCTTTCTCACGAACTGTCAGGGGCTGTAGTATCCCGTTGCGCCTGATACTTTGCGCCAAAGACAACAGCGAGTCGGTATCAAAGGTATGCCGCGGCTGCTGAGGGTTAGGCAGTATCGAAGCAACAGATACCTGAATAACGCGGCAACTGCTCATTTTCCTGTCTTTATTCAGCCAACTCATATAAGCACCCCATTTGTGACGTCCTGCATTTTAATCTATGCTTCTATAATATCACAAACAGGATAATTTTTCCAGTTTTTTCGTACGACTAATTCTTTTTTTTTTCGACGCGAAGACTTTTAAGGTTTTCAACATGTTTTTATCTTTCTGTTTAAAACTTTTCCGTCACAACGGGGCTTTCGCTATCTTTGCAGACGGCCGCGGATATTTCGCCGGCGTATCAGCAATCTTGCTTATTACAATTATTGTGCGGGCGATATCCGTGCCGGGCAGTGTATATTCGCTTACAGACTCAATCTTTCCCCCCAGCGTTTTTATTGCGTTTTTCGCTTCGCTGATTTCCTCTTCTACATCGCCTGCTTTCATGGCGATAAACGCTCCTCCCGTTTTAAGGAGTGGTATGCAGTATTCTGCGAGAACACGCAGTTTCGCGACAGCTCTGGCAAAAACATAATCGAAACTTCCACGCAATTGAGGCTGTCTGCCTGCGTCTTCCGCCCTTGAGTGCAGACACTCGAACTGCTGAAAATTCAGCTTTTCTTTTACGTTTTCAAGAAATTTAATTCTCTTTCCGAGGCTGTCTATGCAATAAAGTGAGATATCTTCCCGTACAATCTTTACAGGTACACCGGGAAAACCGGCGCCGCAGCCAACGTCAGCTATTTTTGCGTCTTTTTTTATATCCGCGTATTTTAAAAGAGAAAGGCTGTCCACATAATGTTTAACCGCTATCTGTTCCGGTTCAGTAATTGCCGTCAGGTTCATAACCTTATTCCATTCCAGCAGCTCACCGGTAAAGGCCTCAAACTTTTGAAGCGCTGCCTCATCAAGCTCAATCCCCAGCGCCTTCGCGCCCGAGATTAGTTTTTCTTTTAAAATATCCAATGTCCGGCCTCCTTGTTTCATGTGAAACAATTACTTGTTCTGTTCAAGATATATTAACAATACTGAAATATCCGCTGGGTTTACCCCTGATATCCTTGAAGCCTGCCCGATGTTCTCTGGGCGAACCTTGTTAAGCTTCTCCTGGGCCTCTATGCGGAGTCCTTTTACTTTTGAATAATCTATATCTTTCGGCAGCTTCTTTTGCTCCAGTCTCTTCATCTCGTTTATCTTGGCCATCTCGCGTTTTATATAGCCTTCATATTTAATAGAAATCTCAACCTGTTCAGTTACTGCCTGCGGCAGCGGCTTCCTGTCTACATCAAAAGGCGCAAGGTCTTCATAGGAAATCTGCGGACGCTTCAGTAGCTCTGAAATCTTTATTCCTGTTTTAACCGGCGCCGTCCCTTTTTTTACCAGCAAGGCGTTGAGCTCATCAGAAGGGGGAATGGTGACATTCTCAACCCTTGCCCTCTCCTCTTCAATCATCTTCTGCTTTTTGAGAAAACGGGCATAACGCTCCTCTGAGATAAGCCCTATTTCATGCCCTATCGGCGTCAGCCTCGCGTCGGCATTATCTTGCCTTAACACAAGCCTGTATTCCGAGCGCGAAGTCATCATGCGGTATGGTTCTTTTGTACCTTTTGTAACCAGATCGTCGATAAGTGTCCCTATATATGAATTTGCCCTGGTGAGTACCAGCGGCTCGCGCCCCAATACCTTCAGTGCTGCGTTGATACCGGCGACAAGCCCCTGGGCCGCCGCCTCCTCATATCCAGAGGTTCCGTTAAACTGCCCAGCCCCATAAAGTCCAGAAATCTTTTTAGTTTCCAGCGTTGGCTTGAGTTCAAGGGGATTAATGCAGTCATATTCTATCGCATAAGCGGTTCTCATAATCTTCAGGTTTTCAAAACCGCGGATTGTGTGCAGAAATTTTTCCTGCACCTCCTCAGGCAGCGAAGACGAAAGCCCCTGCAGATACATCTCGTCCGTATCAAGCCCCATCGGTTCAATGAAAAATTGATGTCTTTTTTTATCAGAAAAACGCACGACTTTGTCCTCAATGCTCGGGCAGTATCTTGGCCCGATACCTTCTATGCGCCCGCCGTAAATCGGCGACCTGTGGAGATTTTCTCTTATAATTTTATGGGTTTCCTCATTTGTATAGGCTATGTGGCAGACGACCTTGTTTGTCAGCTTTTCGTCCGTATCAAAAGAGAACGGTACAATCGGTTCATCCCCGGGCTGTTCTTCAAGGCAGGAGAAATCTACGCTGTTTTTGTTTACCCTTGGTGGCGTTCCGGTCTTAAACCGCATCAGTTCCAGCCCCAGCGCCCGAAGGGAATC
>ENA-UPSB01003836-UPSB01003836.1-bioreactor-metagenome-genome-assembly--contig:-NODE-3836-length-10996-cov-4.454620_pt1 | contig 10996 bp, 11 predicted proteins | sample MGYA00238182_ERZ773286 | MGnify/ENA primary metagenome ERZ773286 (study PRJEB29026, sample SAMN07631240) | bioreactor metagenome | isolation source: Switchgrass digestor | place: USA: Dartmouth... | reverse complement strand
CGCCAGGCATCCGGAGCGGCATGCAAGCATGCTCAGCCTGCGAACGCCAGCGAGCAGGCGTAGTCGAAAGGCGCCTGGTGGTAGAGATTTTTTTCCCCGCAGGCCGCTTCGACTGCGGAGAAGATCACTCCTCCGCTCAGCGCGCCTGCGGGAGCGCCACCGCCAGGCATCCGGAGCGGCATGCAAGCATGCTCAGCCTGCGAACGCCAGCGAGCCGTCGAAAGATCTGGCTGCCGGGCGGTTGTTCTGTGACCGCCGCTGGTGAACCGCTGACGGACTGGATCAAATGAAGCGCTGAAAGGGATGCTGCCTCAGCGGTTCCGTCCTTTCAGCGCTACAGTGATTCAAACGCGCAGCAGTCAGGCTTTCCCAATCACAGTCTGCGCAGACGGCGCGGTCTGGCGGCGGAAGATGGGATGCGCGGCGCCGTTCAGTGCATCGCGAATGCGCTCTACATGCTTCGGCACGGTATTGGCCGGGAGCTGGTCGACGGCAAAGAAGCGGTGCTGGTCGGCCTCATCCGTAAGGGTAAGCTGGCCGCCCACAACCCGGCACACAAAGGAAAAGTTGATCTCATCCCTGTCCCCCTTCCCGTAGATGCCCACCAGACGCTCAACGACAACCTCCAGCCCGGTTTCCTCCCTCACTTCACGGACGACGGCCTCATCTGGCATCTCACGGCTCTCCACCATGCCTCCCGGCAGGTTCCATACATCCATATCGCAGCGGTGCGAAAGCAGAACGCTGCCGTTCTCATCGAAGATGATTGCGAATGCGCCGAGCGTAAACACAGCAGTTCCTCCCTTAAGGTGGATGGATATATATTTTTATACCGGTCGAAGCGGGTATTCAGAGAGGAGTTGAACTTGTAAAAAGGCAGGGGGAAAAACTCTGCCGGCCGGTGGGCCGGGAAAGGAGGCGTCCGTTCCTGCGGCTTACCCCTGCGCCTCGACACGCGTCATGAAGGCGCGCGCCGCGCCAGCCCCCAGCAGGGCCTGGGAGACGGCCTCAACCTGATCCGCTTCCACCAGGGCGATCATGTTGCCGCCGCGCCCGCCGCCGGAGAGTTTGGCACCCAGCGCCCCAGCTGCACGCGCGGCCTGCACCAGGCGCTCCAGCTCGGGCGAGGAGACGCCCATCTCCTGCAGCAGCGCGTGGTTGGCGTCCATCAGCGGGCCCAGCTCGTGCGGTTTGCCCGCTTCGATCGCCTTTCGGGCAGCCCGGGTCAGCTCCCCCGCCCGGTCGAACAGCGCTTCGTAGCGCGGCGGGTCCTGCTGCCATGCCCTGCGCACATCGCCCACGGCTGCGGCCGTCGGGCTGGGCACACCGGTGTCGGCCACCAACACGGTGAACGGCTGCGGCGACGGGAAGGTCTCGATCAGGTTCCCGCCCTCGCGGCGCTGGAAAAAAACCGGCCGGGCGTAGGTGATCACGGTGTTGTCGATGCCCGAGGGGGTGCCGTGGTGCAGCTTCTCCACCTCAAAGGCCAGCGCGTTGACCACCTCATCGGGCAGCGGGTGCCCCAGGAAGGCCGAGAACGCCCGCAGCAGGGCCACCGAAACGGCCGCGCCTGAGCCCAGCCCGGCAGCAACCGGGATGGTGGAGCCGATGCGCACCTTACAGGCCGGCGGGCGGCTGATCTGCAGGTGCTCCAGCGCCAGGGTGAGGGCCTTTTTGAGCGGGTCATCAGCGGCCAGGTCGGCCAGGTAGGCCTGCTGGTGGATCGAGGGGGCCTCGATGAGCACCTGTCCGGCTGCACTGCCGGGCGCGGCGCTGACCACGGCGCGCGCTTTCACCTGGGTGACGGGCACGGCGATCGCCGGGCGCCCGTAGACTACAGCATGCTCGCCGAATAAGATGATTTTCCCGGGTGCGGAAGCGGTAACTGCAGGCATGGGGGCCTCAATTCACGGGGATCAAATACAGCACCACCAGCACACAGATCCCCCACAGCAGGATGGTGGCCTGCAGCGGCCGGTCGCTGAGCAGCACGTCCTCCGGCGCCCCCACCCGCGCGCTGGTCTGGATCAGGTACAGGTAGCGAAATATGCCGTAGATCACGAACGGGATGGTCAGCATCATGGCGTGGTTTTCGGGCAGGTTGGGGGCCGAGAAGGTGTACAGGCTGTAGGCGATGATGGTGGTGCTGGAGACGATGGTGATGTACTGGTCGAGCAGCGAGATCGAATAGCCGTCCAGCACACGGCGGTGGGAGTTGGCCCCGTCGGCCAGCAGGGCCAGCTCGGCGCGGCGCTTGCCGAAGCCGATATAGAGCGAACCCAGGGTGGTGACCACATACAGCCAGGGGGAGAAGCGCGCCACCACGATCAGCGCCACACCGGCGGCCACGCGCAGCACAAACCCCATGGCGATCGAGATCACGTCCAGGATGGGGATGTGCTTGATCCAGCGCGAGTACGCCAGGTTGAGCAGCAGGTAGGCCGCTGCGATGAGCATAAAGGCGGGCGAGAGCAGGTAGGCGGCGGGGAAGATCACCAGCACCAGCAGGACGGCCAGAAGGCGCGCTGCAGGCACGGGCAGTTCTCCGGCAGCGATCGGGCGCAGGCGCTTCACGGGGTGCTGGCGGTCGGCTTCGATATCGGCGATATCGTTGACGATGTAGACCACCCCCGAAAGCAGGCAGAAGATCACAAAGCCGGCCAGCGTGCGCAGGATCTCCGGCAGGTACTGCGGCGTAAACTGGCGGTCGAACACCAGTGCGGCGAAGATGACGACATTTTTGGTCCACTGGCGTGGACGCATGGCTTTGATTGCGGCGGAGAGCATCGCATGAATGATATTAGCTTCCCGATCTTTCGTCAACGTGCGATTTCGTAAGGGGTTTGAGTGTTAAAATGAAGGCCATGACAAGGATGCGTGTGGATATGCTGCTGCTCGAGCGCGGCCTGGCGGAAAGCCGCTCGCAGGCCCAGCGCATGGTGATGGCCGGCCAGGTGCGTGTGGACGGCCAGGTGGTGCTCAAACCCGCCGCCCAGGTGGAGCCCGAGGCCCAGGTGGAGATCGACCAGGGGCCGCCCTTCGTCTCGCGCGGCGGCGAAAAACTCGAGGCCGCCCTGGCCACCTTTATGATCGACGTTGGGGACCTGGTGTGCGCCGATGTGGGCGCCTCCACCGGCGGGTTCACCGACTGCCTGCTGCAGAACGGTGCCGCCCGGGTGTACGCCATCGATGTGGGCTACGGCATCCTGCACTGGAGGCTGCGCCAGGACGAGCGCGTGGTGGTGATGGAGCGCACCAACGCCCGCTACGTGCCCTCCCTGCCCGAGCCCGTGCGCCTGGTGACGATCGACGCTTCCTTTATATCGCTCAAAGTGCTGCTGCCGGTGGTGAAGGGCTGGTTCCCCGCGGCAGGCGGGCAGGTGGTGGCGCTGATCAAGCCGCAGTTTGAGGCCGGTAAGCAGGAGGTCAAGCGCGGCGAGGGCGTGATCCGTGACCCCGCAGTCCACCGCCGGGTGGTGGAGGAGGTCCTGACGTTCGCCCAGGAGAACGGTTACGAAGTGCGCGGCCTGATGCGCTCTCCGCTGCTGGGACCAAAGGGGAACACCGAGTTCCTGGCTTGGCTGGCCTGCCCGCAGACCGAAAAACGCGACCTGCAGCCCCTGCTCGACGAAATTTGAGCCAATCTACCCGCCCACAGGCGGTTTCGACTGCGGTTCCTTCGGTACCTCCGCTCAACGCGCCTGCGGGCAGCCAATCCCGCACCAGGGCGGCCTTCGACGACCCTCAGACCGCCCCGGTGCTCGCAGCCCCCCTCGACGGAGCATTCAAAGCCTTCCGCTCAGTCTGCCCTGCGGCTGGATAGAAGAGTGCCTGGCTCCCCTCTCGATCCTCCAAACCTCCGTTAACCCTGCGCAAAATAGGTTATACTTACCCGTTGCGTATGACCGAGAATATTCGAAACTTCTGCATTATCGCCCATATCGATCACGGCAAATCGACGCTGGCCGACCGCATGCTGCAGCTCACCGGCACGATCAACGAGCGCGAGATGACCTCGCAGGTGCTCGACAGCATGGAGCTGGAGCGCGAAAAGGGCGTCACCATCAAGGCCTCCGCCGTGCGCATGATGTACACAGCCCGCGACGGGCAGACCTATGAGCTCAACCTGATCGACACCCCGGGGCACGTCGACTTCGGCTACGAGGTCAGCCGGGCGCTGTATGCCTGCGAGGGCGCCCTGCTGGTGGTGGACGCCAGCCAGGGGATCGAGGCGCAGACGCTGGCGAACCTGTACCTGGCTCTGGAGGCCGACCTGGAGATCATCCCGGTGATCAACAAGATCGACCTGCCCGCAGCCCGCCCGGACGAGGTGGCGGAGGAGATCAGCAGCCTGCTGGGCACCCCGCCGGAAGAGGTCGTGCGCATCTCGGCCAAAGAAGGGCTGAACGTTGAAGAAGTGCTCGAGGCGATCGTGCGCCAGGTGCCGCCGCCCCGCGTGGAGCCCGGGGCGCCCCTGCGCGCCCTGATCTTTGACTCGCATTACGACCCCTACAAGGGCGTGGTGGCGTATGTGCGCGTCATGGGCGGCGAGATCCGCACCACCGACACGCTGCGCGCCATGGCCAGCCGGGTCGATTTCAAGCCGGTCGAGATCGGCATTTTCTCACCCAACCTGATCCCAACCCAGGTGCTCAGAGCGGGAGAGGTGGGCTACGTGGCCACGGGGTTGAAGACCGTGCGCGAGTGCCGGGTGGGCGACACCCTCACCCTGGCCGCCAATCCGGCGCCCACGCCGCTGCCTGGCTACCAGAAGGTCAAACCCATGGTCTTCGCCGGTATCTACCCCGTGGAAGGCGAAGATTACGAAGACCTGAAAGAGGCCCTGGAGAAGCTGCAGCTGAACGACGCTTCGCTGGTCTTCGAACCGGAGACCTCCCAGGCGCTCAACTTTGGCTTCCGCTGCGGCTTCCTGGGCATGTTCCACATGGAGATCATCCAGGAGCGCCTGGAGCGCGAATACGATCTGGATATCATTGTCACCGCACCCTCGGTGGAATACGAAGTGCTGCTGCGCAGCGGGCAGACCGTGCTGGTGGACTCGCCGGCCGACCTGCCCGACGAAGCCCTGATCGAGGAGATCCGCGAGCCGTGGATGAGGCTGCAGATCTTCACGCCCACCGAGTTCTACGGCACCGTGATGGACCTGGTCACCAAAAGGCGCGGCGTGTTTATCGACCAGGACTACCCGGCCCCCGGGCGGGTGCAGCTCAACTTTGAAATCCCGCTGTCCGAGATTATCGTTGACTTTTTCGACCAGCTTAAATCGCGCACGCGCGGCTACGCCTCCATGGATTACCAGTTCCTTGAATACCGGCCCGACGCGCTGGTGAAGCTCGAGATCCTGGTCAACGACGATCCCGTGGACGCGCTGGCGACCATCGTGCACAAAGACGACGCCTACCATAAAGGCCAGGCCATCATCTCAAAACTCAAAGACATCATCCCCCGCCAGCTCTTCGTGGTGCCCATTCAGGCCTACGCTGCCGGGCGCGTCATCTCGCGCGCCAACGTCAAGGCGCTGCGCAAAGACGTGCTGGCCAAGTGCTACGGCGGCGATATCACCCGCAAGAAAAAACTGCTCGAGAAGCAGAAAAAAGGCAAGAAGCGCATGAAGATGGTGGGGAGTGTGGAAATCCCCCAGGAAGCTTTCCTGGCCGTGCTGCGGGTTGGGGAGGATTGAGATCACCGTTCACGACGCCGCCCCGCCCCGTAAAGACTGGAAGCAGATCCTCCCCGGCCTGATCGTCAGCGCAGTCTCGCTGGGCATCGTCCTGTGGGTGGCTGACCCTCAGCAGGTGATCGCCGCGCTGCGCCTGGCCGATTACCGCATCGTGCTGCTGGCGTTTTCGCTCTCGCTGGTGTGGCTGCTGCTGCGGGCTGTGGTCTGGCGTGTGCTGCTGCGCGAGCAGGCTTCCTTTAAAAACGTGTTCTTTACCATTGCCGAAGGCTACCTGCTCAATAACCTGCTGCCCCTGCGGCTGGGCGAGGTGGCGCGCTCTTTCCTGCTCAGCCGCAAAGAGCGCCTGGCGTTCTGGCAGGTGTTTTCCAGCATCGTGATCGAGCGCGTGCTGGACCTGGCCTGCGCGGTTGGCCTGCTGCTGGTCACCCTGCCGTTCGTGGTCGGCGCGGACTGGGCGCGCGAAGCGGCCCTGGGCGCCGGCGCGCTGGTGATCGCCGGGCTGGGCGTGCTGTACATCCTGGCCCGCAGCCGCGAGCAGGCGCTGGCGGTCGTCACCCGGCTGGGGCAGCGCTGGCCGTGGATCGAGAGACTGGCCGGGAAGCGCCTGGCGTCTCTGCTGGTCGGGCTGGCCGTGCTCACCGACGGGCGGCGCTTTTTGCTGGCCACCGGGTGGATGTTCCTGGACTGGGCCGTGGCCGTGCTGCAGTACTTCGTGCTGCTGCGGGCCTTCTTCCCGGAGGCCGCAGTGCTCTGGGCGGCCTTTGCCCTGGGCGTGGCTGCGCTGGGCGCTGCGGCGCCCTCTTCGCCGGGCGCCATCGGCGTGATGGAGCTCTCGCTGGTCGGCGCGCTGGCGGTCTTCCAGATCGACCAGTCGCGCGCCCTGGCCTTTGCCCTGACGATCCACTTTTTCAGCTACCTGAGCAGCGGCATCTTCGGCAGCCTGGGGCTGGCGCAGGACGGCGAGTCCCTGACCGGGCTGTACCGCCAGATCCGCAGCCTGCGCACCCGGGTGCAGGATCCGGAGCCGGGCTGAAAGCGCCGGCCCTGGCCAACCTGCGGTTTAATTAGCAGAAATTTCCCCGGAAAGAACGCCTTCCGGGATCTAGCGGAGTAAGTGATGGGACGCCATTATCTGGTAACCGGCGGCGCCGGTTTCATCGGCTCAAATTACGTGCAGCGCCTGCTGCAGCGGGGTGAGAAGGTCACCATATACGACAATTTATCCCGGGCGGGTGCGCCGCTCAACCTGCAGTGGCTGCGCGAGCGCTGCGGGAGCGAATCTTTCGAGCTGGTGCATGGAGATATCCGCGACGCGGCACTGCTGACTGCCGCTGCCCGCGAGGCGGATGTGATCGTGCACCTGGCCTCGCAGGTGGCAGTGACCACCTCCGTGCAGCACCCGCGCGAAGACTTCGAAACCAACGCTCTGGGCACCTTCAACGCCCTGGAAGCGGCGCGCCTCTCGGGCCGCAGACCCATCTTCCTGTACGCCTCTACCAACAAGGTCTACGGCGGGATGGAAGCGGTGGGCGTGCGCGAGCTCGAGACGCGCTACGCCTACGTCGACATGCCGCAGGGCGTCTCCGAAACCCAGCCGCTGGATTTCCACTCGCCCTACGGCTGTTCCAAAGGCGCCGGTGACCAGTACGTGCGCGATTACCACCGCATCTACGGGCTGCCCACCGTGGTGCTGCGCCAGAGCTGCATTTACGGTCCGCGCCAGTTCGGCGTGGAAGACCAGGGCTGGATCGCCTGGTTCATCATCGCCGTGCTGAGCGGCAAACCGATCACCATTTACGGCGACGGCAAGCAGGTGCGCGATGTACTCTACGTCGATGACCTGCTGGACGCCTACGACCTGGCGGTGGAAAAGATCGAACAGAGCGCCGGGCAGGTTTACAATATCGGCGGCGGGCCGCAGCACACCCTCTCGGTGTGGAAAGAGTTCGGCCCGCTGCTCGAACGCCTGATGGGGCGCTCAATCCCGGTGCAGTGGGCCGGCTGGCGCCCCGGCGACCAGCGCATCTACGTCTCGAACATTGCCAAGGCCCGCCAGGAGCTGGGCTGGCAGCCGAAGGTGGACGTTGAAACCGGGATCAGCCGCCTGGTGGATTGGGTCAGGGGCAGCCCGCAGTACTTCAACTTCCGGTAACCGCAATGCGCATCCTGACCGTCCTCACCTACTACCGCCCGCACACCAGCGGGCTCACCATTTATGCCGAACGCCTGGCCAAAGCTCTGGTGCGCCGCGGCCACCAGGTGACCATCCTGACCTCGCAGTACGAGAAACATCTGCCCCTGGAGGAGGTCCAGGAGGCCGTGCGCATCCGCCGCTCGCCGGTGCTGCTGCGCGTCAGCAAGGGGGTGATCTCCCCGGCCCTGGGATTCCTGGCCACGCAGCTGGTGCGCGAAAGCGACGTTATCCAGCTCCACCTGCCGCAGTTCGACGCCCCGGGCGTGGCGCTGCGCGGCCGCCTGACCGGGCGCCCCACTGTGCTCACCTACCACTGCGACCTGTCGCTGCCGCCCACGCTCTTCAACCGCCTGGTCAACCGCGTTGTCGACGTGGCCAACCACACCGCCGCCCAGCTGGCCGACCGCATCGTTACCTATACGCAAGACTACGCCGACAACTCCCCCTACCTCTCGCGCTACCGCAGCAAGCTGCAGATCATCCCCCCGCCAGTGGAGCTGCCGAAGGCTTCTCCCGAAGCGGTGGAGGCCTTTGCCCGCCAGAACCGTACGGAAGAATGCCGCCCGGTGATCGGCATGGCCGCCCGCTTCGCCGCCGAGAAAGGCGTGGAGGTGCTGCTCGACGCGCTGCCGGCCATCCTGGAACGCTACCCGCGCGCCCAGGTGCTGTTCGCCGGGCAGTACCAGAACGTGCTCAGCGAGGAAGCCTACTTCAACCGTCTGGCCCCACAGATCCGCCGCTACGAAGCGGACGGGCACTGGCGCTTCCTGGGGGTGCTTTCCCCGCAGGAGATGGCCGCCTTCTACCCCAACCTGGACGTGCTCGTCGTCCCAAGCCTGAACTCGACGGAAGCCTTCGGGCTGGTGCAGATCGAGGCCATGATGAACGGCGTGCCCTGCGTGGCTTCGGCGCTGCCCGGCGTGCGCCAGCCCGTGCTGACCACCGGTATGGGCCGGGTAACCCCGATCGGCGACTCCCGGGCCCTGGCTCAAGCCATCCTGGAGATCGTCGACCGGCCGCAGGACTTCCAGGCCGACCCGCAGGAGATCGCCCACCGCTTCGATCCGGACACGATCGCGGCTGAGTACGAGCGCATGTTCCTGGAACTGCTGCGGGCGAAGAAAAAGCAGCCGGCAGGTTGAAGGATGGTCGTGGACAGCACCCCTGTGAAGGACACCCCGGAACGCGAAGCCCATCAGCGTGAGGCGCACAAAGATTTCCTGTGGCTGCACCTGCGCGAGCTGCCCTATTTTCGCGCCCTGCTGCGCTCTGTGGAGGCGCGCTTCTACCAGGATATCGAACTTCCCGCGCCGGTGCTCGATGTGGGCTGCGGGGACGGGCATTTCGCCAGCGTGACCTTCGACCGCCCGCTGGACGCCGGCCTGGACCCGTGGGCCGGCCCGCTGCGCGAGGCCAGCCGGCGGGGCGCCTACCGCGGCGTGGTGCTGGCCGACGGCAGCCTGGCCCCCTTCCCCGATGGCCATTTCGCCAGCGCGGTGAGCAATTCGGTGCTCGAGCACATCCCCGCCGTGGATGCGGTGCTGGCCGAGACGGCCCGTGTACTGCGGCCCGGGGCGCCTTTCATTTTCTGCGTGCCCAACCACCGCTTCCTGGAGGAATTATCGGTCAGCAATACGCTGGACCGCATCGGTCTGCGCGGACCTGCGGGGCTGTACCGGCGCTTCTTCAACCGCATCTCACGCCACGTGCACTGCGACCCGCCCGAAGTGTGGGAGCCGCGCCTGGAGCGCGCCGGTTTTAAGGTCGAGCGCTGGTGGCACTACTTCTCCCCGCAGGCGCTGCACGTGCTCGAATGGGGCCACTACTTCGGACTGCCCTCGTGGATCAGCCGCATGCTGCTGGGGCGCTGGATCCTGGCCCCGGCGCACTGGAACCTGGACTGGCTCTACCGGCGCCTGCTGCCCTACTACCAGGAAGGCCCGCGTCCCGACGGCGTGTACAGCTTTTATATCTGCCGGCGGCAGTGAGGCGGCTGTAAAATAACAGCCGGGGGTGCACCCCAGAAACCGCACCGGATGGTCGAAACGGCGATGATGGACGAACCGAGTGTCTTCGATTATGTAAAATCCCGCCTGATGCCCTGGAAGTATCCGCGCGTGGAGATCCCGCCCCCGGAAGCGGAGGCGGAGCCGCCTGTGCGCGTCGAGCCGGCCGGTAGAGCGCCCGAGGCGGCCCTGGAGGGCGTGGGCGCGGCAGGTCAGCCGCCTGAGCCGGCGCCGTATTCCTGGGCCCTTACAGCCCCGAACCGGTGGGGGACTACTGGGCCGGCCCCAATCATGTGCTCCCCACGGGCGGAGCCGCCCGGTACGCCTCGGCGCTGGGGGTGGAGGACTTCGTGAAGCGGATCAGCGTCATCGGCTACTCGGCGGCGGGACTGGCGCAGGCCGGGCCGGGGATAGTGAGGCTGGCCGAGGCCGAGGGCTTGGGCGCCCACGCGCGGGCGGTGAGAAAGCGGTTGGAGGGAGGAGACCGATGGAACGCCGGGCCACGGTGAGCCGCACCACGGCCGAAACCGACATCGCCGTTACCCTGAACCTGGACGGTCAGGGCAGATTTCAGGGCACCAGTTCCCTGGGCTTTCTCGATCACATGCTCCACCTCTGGACGGTGCACGGCGGCTTCGATCTGGAGCTCTTTGTGCAGGGAGACCTGAAGGTGGACGCCCACCACACGGTGGAGGATCTGGGCCTCTGCCTGGGCCGGGCCTGGCGGCAGGCTCTGGGCGAAGCCCGGGGAATCCGGCGCTACGGAAGCATCGTGCTGCCCATGGACGAAGCCCTGGTACTGGCGGCGGTGGATCTCAGCGGCCGCCCCTACCTGGCCTACGAGGTGGACGTGCCTGCCTGCCGCCTGGGAGACCTGGACGCCGAGCTGATCCCCGAGTTCCTCCGCGCCTTCGTGCAGGAGGCGGGTCTTACCCTGCACCTGCGCCGGCTGGCGGGGAAAAACGGGCACCACCTGATCGAGGCGGTGTTCAAGGGCCTGGCCCGGGCCCTGGCCGAGGCCGCCGAACCGGACCCGCGCCGAACGGACGTGCCCTCTACTAAAGGCCGGCTGGGGTGGTAGGAGTGCTGGCGGTA
>ENA-UPSB01003833-UPSB01003833.1-bioreactor-metagenome-genome-assembly--contig:-NODE-3833-length-11001-cov-6.361776_pt1 | contig 11001 bp, 5 predicted proteins | sample MGYA00238182_ERZ773286 | MGnify/ENA primary metagenome ERZ773286 (study PRJEB29026, sample SAMN07631240) | bioreactor metagenome | isolation source: Switchgrass digestor | place: USA: Dartmouth... | reverse complement strand
ACCAAAGGATTTATCTTCTTTTTGAGGAAGAGGTTCAGGAATTTAGCAAAAAGGACTCCACCGGCCGTGTCGAATATAAACGCAACAAGTCCCATTGCCATGATAATAAGGGTGTCAACCCGAAGGAACTTTTCAGCCTGCATTGTTGAACCGATTGTAATACCTAAGAGTAAAGTCACAAGATTTGCAAGCTCGTTCTGAGCAGATTGTGAAAGTCTTTCAAGAACACCGCTTTCTCTTATCAGGTTTCCGAACATTAGAAGACCTACCAGTGCAACACTTATTGGAGCAATTAACCCAGCTATGATTGTAACAACAATTGGAAAGAGAATCTTTACAATTTTGGGTACATTAACTTGTTTATAATCCATTCTTATCAATCTTTCATTGCGAGTTGTGAGCAGTTTAATAACAGGTGGCTGGATTATAGGTACGAGAGACATATATGAATAAGCGGCAACGGATATTGGCGCCACAAGCTTGTCTGCAAACTGAAGTGCGACATATATGGAAGTCGGGCCGTCAGCGGCACCTATAATACCGATTGATGCAGCTTCTTTCATGTTATATCCAAACAGTAACGCAACCATCATAGTTGCAAATATGCCAAATTGTGCAGCCGCTCCAAAGAAAAGCATTGTAGGGTTTTGCAGCAATGGAGTAAAATCAATCATGGCACCTACAGCTATAAATATTAAGCAGGGAAAAAGCTCAGTTCGTATTCCTGCATTATATAATATCTCCAAAACACCTTCTTCACCAATTGCCGAAGAAAAAGGTATATTGGATAGAATAGCACCGAAACCTATAGGCAGAAGAAGCATTGGTTCATATTCTTTGGCGATCGCAAGATAGATTAATATTCCCCCAATTACGAACATGATCAGATTTCCAAGCTCAAGATTAAGTACACCATTTAATAGTTCTTGCATATGGCTTACCCTCCTGTGTCTAAATCGACAGAATTATATCGTTTTTTGATTAACCATCTATATCAGTATAGTGTTATTTTGCATATAATTCAAGTAAAATTTTAAAGATTTTGGTGTATAATAAATAGTTCTTATCATGAATTGATTCCACAATTTACAAAATATAATTACCAACAAACACTTTCAGCATAACTGTTTTTTTAATGTGAAAAAAATGTCAAAACATTGGGGATATACCATTCATGGGAAAGGGCTTTGCCATAATAATTCCAACTTGACACGAACATAAGTTTTCGAAATAATATTATTATATGGAATATCAATTACCTGAAAGGTGGAATTACCAGTGGCGAAAAAAAGTAATTTCAGGGTATATGACAATGACAGCATAGAAACCCTGAAGGGGCCTGACAGAGTTAGACTGCGTCCAGGTGTTATATTTGGTTCTGATGGAATTGAAGGCTGTCAACATTCGTTTTTTGAGATTTTATCTAACTCTATTGATGAGGCCAGAGAGGGTTTCGGGAAAGTAATAGAGGTTACCAGGTTCAGGGATAAGTCTATTATGGTTAAGGATTACGGAAGAGGTATACCTCTTGACTACAATTCCAAGGAAGAAAGGTATAACTGGGAATTGGTATTCTGCGAACTTTATGCCGGCGCAAAATACAAGAACAATGCAGGTGAAAACTATGAGTACAGCCTTGGCCTTAATGGCCTTGGATGCTGTGCCACACAATATAGTTCAGAATATATGGATGTTACTGTTTTTAGAGATGGCTACAGATATGATTTGCATTTCGAAAAGGGTATAAACATTGGCGGTTTGAAAAAAGAAAAATTCAACTACGAAAGTACCGGCACAATTATTAAATGGAAACCGGATATAGAAGTCTTTACGGATATAGACATACATCTTGATTATTTTCTGACAGTTTTGAAGAAACAGGCAGTTGTGAATGCAGGGCTGACTTTTAAGCTGTATGATGAGGAGTCAGCTGAAACATATATTTACTTTTATGAAAACGGAATTTTGGATTATGTAAAAGAGATAAGCCAGGATAAAGGCATAACAGACGTGCAATTTTTTGAAACCACTGCAAAGGGAAGAGACAGGGAGGATAAACCTGAATACAAAGTAAAGATGCAAATAGCTTTTTGCTTCAACAATGAAGTGAACCTGCTGGAGTATTATCACAATTCCAGTTTTCTTGAGCACGGAGGTTCGCCGGACAAGGCTGTGAAATCGGCGTTTGTATATGAGATTGATAAGTGCATCAAAGACAGGAACATGTACAATAAAAATGAATCCAAGATATCTTTTGTAGATATTCAGGACAGTCTTATACTGGTGACAAATTCTTTCTCAACGATTACAAGCTATGAAAATCAGACAAAGAAATCAATAAATAATAAATTCATTCAAGAGGCGATGACAGACTTTCTGAAGCAACAGCTTGAGATATATTTTATTGAGAATAAAGCAGATTGTGACAGAATAGTTGAGCAAGTGCTGGTTAATAAGAGGAGCAGGGAGACAGCTGAGAAGACCAGAATCAATGTCAAAAAGAAACTGGGCGGCACTATAGATGTTGTTAACAGAGTGAAGAAGTTTGTAGATTGCCGTACCAAAGATATAAACCGGCGGGAGCTCTACATTGTGGAAGGAGATTCAGCTCTTGGTTCATGTAAATTGGGAAGGGATGCCGAATTTCAGGCGATAATTCCTGTCAGAGGAAAAATTCTGAATTGTCTGAAAGCTGAATATGACAGCATATTTAAAAACGAAATAATTGTTGATTTGTTGAAAGTACTGGGATGTGGCGTCGAGATTAAGTCCAAGCATAACAAAGATTTGAATACTTTTGATATAAACAATCTTAGGTGGAACAAGATAATTATCTGTACAGATGCCGATGTAGACGGATTCCAGATACGGACGCTTATTCTTGCAATGCTGTATAGGCTGGTGCCTACGCTGATACATGCCGGTAAGGTATATATTGCTGAATCGCCTCTGTTTGAGATCAATACGAAGAATAAGACATACTTTGCTTATACTGAAAAGGAAAAGAATGAGATAATATCAAAGATCAAGGGGAAATACACGATACAGCGCTCAAAAGGTCTTGGTGAAAATGAGCCTGAAATGATGTGGGAAACAACGATGAATCCCGAAACCAGGCGGCTTATCAAGGTGGTGCCTGATGATATAAAAAGGACTGAGGAAGTATTCGACATGCTTCTTGGTGATAATCTTTCAGGCAGGAAAGAATTCATAGAAGAAAATGGCCATATGTATATGGATATGATTGATGTGAGCTAAAAACTCAGCTTGTGTGATGTGCCCATTTACCTTGATTTATTGGAGGAATATGAATAATATGAAGGAAAATATACCGGTGGAACAGAGAATAACCGATACGCTGGAAAAAAACTATATGCCCTATGCCATGAGTGTCATTGTATCGAGGGCAATACCGGAGATAGACGGGCTCAAGCCCTCTCACAGAAAACTGCTTTATACAATGTATAAAATGGGTTTGCTTTCTGGTAACAGGACAAAATCTGCAAATGTGGTTGGACAGACAATGAAGCTGAATCCTCACGGAGATGCCTCCATATATGAGACTATGGTCAGGCTTACCAGGGGAAATGCTTCCTTGTTGCATCCTTATATAGACTCTAAGGGAAACTTTGGAAAAGTTTATTCCAGAGATATGAAATACGCTGCTGCCCGTTATACTGAAGTAAAGCTGGACAGGCTGTGTGAGGAATTGTTTGCAGATCTTGATAAGAATGCGGTTGACTTTGTTGACAACTATGATGGGACCCTCAAGGAGCCTGTTATATTGCCTGCTACATTTCCAAGCATACTTGTGAATTCCAACCAGGGTATAGCAGTAGGTATGGCAAGCAATATTTGCAGCTTTAATCTCCAGGAAGTCTGTGAAACAACCATACAGTATATTGAAAACAGTGATACGGATTTTGTTAAATATCTTAAGGCTCCTGATTTTTCTACAGGCGGACAGCTTATATATAATGAAAAGGATATGCGCGAAATCTATCGGACGGGTAAAGGAAGTTTCAAGCTGAGGGCGAAGTATTCCTATGACAAGAAAAACAATTGTATTGAGATATACGAAATACCATATACCACAACCTCGGAAGCCATAATTGATTCAATATCGGAGCTTGTAAAGGCAGGAAAGATAAAAGATATTGTGGATGTAAGGGATGAAACGGATCTTAGCGGCCTGAAAATAACACTGGATATAAGGAGAAGTTCAGATCCGGATGCGTTAATGAACAGGCTTTTCAAGCTTACACCTTTACAGGACACTTTTAACTGCAACTTTAATATTCTTATAAACAATACCCCTAAAGTAATGGGTATTAAAGAAATACTGGATGAGTGGATAAAATTCAGAATAAATTGTATAAAGCGCCAGGTAATGTTCGACTTAAACAAAAAGTCTGAAAAACTTCACCTGTTGCTTGGACTTAAGAAAATTCTGCTTGATATTGACAAGGCAATAAAAATAATAAGAGGAACTGAACAGGATTCTGATGTAGTTCCGAATCTTATGAAGGGTTTTGATATAGACCAGGTTCAGGCAGAATTTATTGCTGAAATAAAGCTTAGAAACCTTAACAGGGAATATATACTGAACCGGGTGGAAGAGGTGGAAATTCTCAGTAAGGAAATAGAGGATCTCAAAAGCACCTATAATGATGAGACAAAAATAAAAAAGATTATAATAAAGCAGTTGAGAAATGTCGCAAAGAAATACGGACAGCCAAGACGCACCGAGATAGTGCCGGAGGAGGACATCGAGGAAATAACAGTGGAGAAAATGATTGAAGACTATAATCTGAAGCTGTTCCTCACAGAGCAGAATTATTTCAAGAAGATACCTCTTGTTTCCCTAAGAGCAAACCCTGAACAGAAGCTGAAAGAAGACGATGTAATAATACAGGAGCTTGAGACTCACAATAAAGCTGATTTGCTGCTGTTCTCAAACAAATGTACAGTATACAAGTTAAAGATATACGACATTGCCGACAGCAAAGCAAGTGCTCTTGGGGAGTATCTTGCAAATATGCTTGAGCTGGAAGCTGATGAGAAAATCATTTATATGGTTGCTACAGATGATTACGGCGGCTATATATTGTTTGCATATGAAAATGGGAAATTTTCCAAAATTGAGCTGAAGAGCTATGAGACCAAAACCAACCGCAGAAAGCTCGCCAATGCTTACTCGGATTTATCGAAGCTTGTATGTATTATGTACCTGGACAGCGATACCGACCTTGTAGCTTTCAGCAGCATAAACAAAGTACTGGTATTCAATACAGCCAATATAAACCCCAAGACCACAAGAAACTCTCAGGGAGTTCAGGTAATGAAAGGAAAAAAAGGAAGCACCGTAACCAAGGTGGCAAAATTGGAAGAGTCGGGAATAACCAACTTTGATTATTACAGGACTAAAAACATTCCCGCAGTAGGATGTTATTTAAGGCCGGAAGATGTAGAAGACAACCAGACATTGCTGGAATTTGATAAAAAATAGGTAAGCAATTGATTTAACTTAACTTGTTGTGCCGGCATTTCGATAGCAGGAGTTCCGGGCTCAAGAGCTGATAAGCCTATTACAGAGCAAATCAATTGGCTTGTGTTATCTTGTGTTACAGGGAAACTTCCTTTAACACGGGGAGTGCAGAGGGGATTTCAAAGCTTTCCACAATGTTATATCATTGCCTGGCACAACAAGTTGTTTTAACCGATTAACCGGCACAATAAGTTGCTTAACTTTCAGCTATCTATAGATATAGCTTGCTTGTATACCATGCTGCTTAGGATTTTTTCCGCTTCTATGATATCCAGGCCGGATATATTCATTTTATCAATATCTCCTACACCAATACCGTTGTTAATACAGTCGTACAGGTAATATACGGCCTGTGGCTTAAATCCCATTAAATGGGCTCCAATAGTATCTACTGCAACAGGATCAGTTCCGCTTATGACAATACCTGTGTTAATTGGAATACCTCCGGAAGGTCCGGTTCCAACCATAGCCGGGCTTGCACTTAAAATTGACAGGTCAATGGTAATTTTTTGAGCCATCGCACGTATGAACCCATGGAGGTTTTTATGTATACCCTTATTCTTTTTGGGATACCCGTGTTCCTGTGCAGGTGGCCAACCCATTGCTATATTTTTTATTCCGGCTGAAATTGCAGCCTCCTGGTGATATTTAAGCTGGGTAAACGAAATAAGGAAGGTCATTTCGTCATACAGCCTGTTAATATTGGTAGAGGATGGCGAGTCATGATTCAGCTCTATTCTGGTAAAGGGTTCTTTGTTTAAATCTACGAATTCAACACCTTCAGATTGAATTATCCGGGAAAATCCTATCACGTTCATTATTTCAACTGTATCTTTCTCGCCGGAACCTGTTGCGACGACAATTCTTCGCGGATTATTTCTCTTTGCAAACCTTATTACCGTTCTCAGACTTTCGGTTCCAACAACCACACCTGTTTCCGGTATTTGCTGCTGAACCCAGTTAGGAGTTATTACTACAACATCATTACTGTTTATTAGATTGTCAGCTTGAATCAAATTAAGAGATTCAGTTATAGCTACACTTTCATTTTGATTTCTTGCAATACCGATATCAGGCACATTCCTTCTTCGTTGTCTCATTAAAAAATCACCTCATATAATTACTTGCCAAATGAGGTGATTTTTATGCAGTACTTTATATCACTTCGTGTACTATTATTTTTGAATTGTTTTTAACTATTGTTACTTTATATTATTTTTATTTTTAATATTATTTAATGTTATCTATAATGTTTTTAATTGTTTTATAGTTATTTATATTATTTTACCACTTCATGTATTATCAGAACTATTTATTTATAAATTATTATTTAAAAAACTCATCATATATTGCATTAATTGCTCTTACAAGGTCGTCAGAGTTAACACCAAGCATGATGCTGACTTCCGAAGAGCCCTGATTTATGATTTCTATGTTTATTCTGGCTTTTGCCAGTGCACCTGTTATCCGGCAGGCTATGCCTATGGTACGCTGCATTCCTTCGCCAACCACCATAATGAGTGCCATGTTATGCTCAACTGTTATGTCATCTACGGCAAGCTCATTTTTTATTCTTTCAACAACCCTCTTTTCGGTAGAACTATCCATTTGATTTTCTCTCAGAATTATAGATATATGGTCTATGCCTGACGGAATATGCTCATAGGAAAGGTGCTCATCTTCAAGTATACGAAGGACTTTACGCCCAAACCCTATTTCCCTGTTCATAAGATATTTACTTATGTATATACAGCAAAATCCGGTATCACCGGCGATACCAACAACTGGTCTGGTTATTTTTTCACGTTTAAGTACTATCGTTGTGCCAGGAGCGGACGGATTATTGGTATTTTTTACTCTAACGGGAATTCCTTTGCGGTAAACAGGAACCAGTGCTTCTTCGTGGAAGACACTAAAACCTGCATATGAAAGTTCTCTCATTTCACCATATGAAATTTCTACAATTGGCTCAGGGTTTGATACTATATTGGGATTAGCGGAATATACACAGTCAACATCAGTAAAATTCTCATAAAGATCAGCATCTACTGCTGCTGCCAGTATGGAACCGGTAATGTCAGAACCGCCACGTGAAAATGTTACAATATCCCCATTTAGTGAATAACCAAAGAAGCCGGGGAATATCAATATACCTTCCATGTCTTTGAGAGATTTGAGATTGTCATAAGACTCCGGAAGTACCTGTGCATTTCCGTATTCACTGCTCAAAAGAAGCCCTGCATCCTTGGGATTTATATAGCGGGCATTAACACCGATACTGCAAAGATAATCGGCTACGAGCTTTGCACAATTGTCCTCTCCTGCAGCTTTCATTGAGTCAATAAATTTACCGCGGTTTTCGGTATCCAAAGCCAGACGGTTTTTAAGATCATTACGTATTGTTTCGGTTATACTATCTGAAAGGCCCAGTTCTTTTGCTATTTCATCATATCTTGAAACAACAGCTTCAATTTCTTTGTCAGCTTTTCCTGTTGAGAGAAAACTTTCTGCGCATTCAATAAGCATATCGGTAACTTTAGTGTCGCTTTTATTCCTCTTTCCGGGAGCTGATACCACAATAATACGGCGCTGTGGGTCATCCAGTATTATTTTGCATACTTTTTTTATTTGTTCAGCATTAGCCAGTGATGAACCACCGAATTTTGCAACTTTCATAAATCAGACCTCCAATTTTATACGGGTTAATGCTTCTTTGTTTAGTAATTTTAGCTTTTTTTAAAATTCATAATAATTCAATGATGAATTATGAATTATCGTGTTTTGCAATTACATCATATCTCAATTTCATTATATTTTATTATATAGATACGACAATTTCAATAACTTAAGAGATAAAACTTTAAAATGTTCGACAGCCGGCTTTAAATCTCTCCACAATGCTATCTCATTACTTAGCACACAAGTTTAAGTAAATTTTAAATACTTTTTAATACAATATAAATACATTTAGAACGTATGTTTGAATATGTACACATTTGTGTTATAATTTCTATAATAAATAATGCACATTTGTTCAGGAGGATTACATATGCCTGATTTCAGGATAGTTTCAGAATATAAATTGTGTGGTGATCAGCCAGAAGCTGTGGACAAGCTTGTAAAAGGTATAAATATGGGATACAAGCACCAGACGCTTCTTGGGGTGACGGGTTCCGGAAAAACATTCACCATGGCAAATGTTATTGAGAGGGTTCAAAAACCCACTCTTGTTATTGCACATAATAAAACTCTTGCTGCACAATTATGCAGTGAATTCAGAGAGTTTTTCCCTGACAATGCCGTGGAGTATTTTGTGAGCTACTACGACTATTATCAGCCGGAGGCATATATTCCGTCTACTGATACCTATATTGAAAAGGATTCTTCAATAAATGATGAGATAGACAAGCTCAGGCACTCTGCCACAGCGGCACTGTTTGAGCGCCGTGATGTTATAATCGTCGCCAGCGTTTCATGTATATATGGGTTAGGTGACCCTGAAGACTATACTGATCTGATGATTTCTCTAAGACCTGGAATGATAAAGGACAGGGATGAGGTAATAAGAAAGCTGGTGGACATACAATATGAGCGGAATGAAATTGATTTCAAAAGGGGAAAATTCAGGGTAAGAGGAGATGTGTTGGAAGTTTTTCCTGCTAATTCATCTGAAAAGGCACTTCGCATAGAATTTTTCGGCGATGAAGTTGACAGGATTACTGAGTTTGATGCGCTCACAGGTGAGATTGTGGGATTAAGGAATCATATTGCAATTTTTCCGGCATCCCACTATGCTACAACAAAGGCGAAAATGGAAAGAGCTATGGTTACCATACAGGAGGAACTGGAGGAACGGCTGGCTGAATTAAAGTCTCAGGGTAAACTACTTGAAGCACAGCGCCTTGAACAAAGAACCAGGTATGATCTTGAGATGATGCAGGTTACAGGCTTTTGCCCTGGCATAGAGAACTATTCCCGGCATATAAGCGGCAGGGCTCCTGGAAGCGCACCATTTACACTTATGGACTATTTCCCTAAAGACTATCTTCTGATAATTGATGAATCTCACGTTACTGTACCTCAGATTGGCGCAATGTATAACGGTGACAGATCAAGAAAAGAGTCTCTGGTGGAATACGGCTTCAGGCTCCCTTCAGCCTTTGACAACAGGCCCCTGAAGTTTGAAGAATTTGAACAGAGAATAAATCAGGTGATTTATGTAAGTGCAACTCCTGCTAATTATGAAAAACAGCATTCGTCACAAATAGTTGAACAGATAATAAGGCCGACGGGGCTTATCGACCCTGAGATTGTTGTAAGGCCTGTCAAAGGTCAGATTGATGATCTTATAGGAGAAATTAATGAAAGGGTTTCTAAGAAGCAGAGAGTTCTGGTTACAACGCTGACTAAAAGAATGGCCGAGGATTTGACTGAATACCTGAAGGAACTGGATATTAAGGTTACATATCTGCATTCTGAAGTTGAAACCATAGAGAGAATGGAAATTATCCGAGACTTGAGACTGGGTGTTTTTGACGTCCTAGTCGGTATAAATCTTCTCAGGGAAGGGTTGGACCTCCCTGAAGTTTCACTTGTTGCCATACTTGATGCGGACAAGGAGGGATTCCTGCGCTCAGAAACTTCTCTCATCCAGACTATAGGAAGAGCTGCCAGAAATGTTGAAGGAAAGGTAATAATGTATGCTGATAATGTTACAGAATCCATGCGAAGGGCGATAAGTGAGACAAACAGGAGAAGAAAGATACAGATGGAATATAACATTCGACATGGTATAGTACCAAAGAGTGTACAAAAGGCAGTCAGGGACGTTATTGAAGCAACAAAAGTTGTAGAAGAGACTGGCAGTTATTCCGCTGATAGAGATACTGGCTATATGAGCAAGGGAGAAATAAATGAGATCATCGACAGGCTTACAAAAGAGATGAAAGCTGCAGCTTATGACCTGCAGTTTGAACGTGCTGCAGAGCTGAGAGACAGAATTGCGGAGTTGAAAAAAAGGCTTGGAGAACCGGAGGGTAAAAAAAGTGTAAGGTAAGGGATAGCAGCACGATAATGCATATGATATAATTTTTTTATTTGTTATATACGATTTTTGTTTTGTATCGTGGAGGTTAATATGAGTGAGAATATACTGAATATTTATGAACATAGTTTGCTTTATGTAATACCGGCAGGAATGTATAAAATAGATGAATTGCATTCCCTGCTGAGAAATCATCCTGAAGTACAGTTTGTTTCTTTTGTCGGGATAGATTTAAGAGGAAATGATACCGATGAGAAGATTCCGGTGAGTGTCTTTCTTAATGATATCGAAGACTTTCTTGATGGAGGCGTACAGACTGATGGATCAAGTGTTGTGCTGCCAGGAATAGCAACACTTAACGACGGAAAGGTTGACCTTGTTGCAGATACTTCGGTTAACTGGTATGTAG
>ENA-UPSB01003827-UPSB01003827.1-bioreactor-metagenome-genome-assembly--contig:-NODE-3827-length-11017-cov-3.488597_pt1 | contig 11017 bp, 8 predicted proteins | sample MGYA00238182_ERZ773286 | MGnify/ENA primary metagenome ERZ773286 (study PRJEB29026, sample SAMN07631240) | bioreactor metagenome | isolation source: Switchgrass digestor | place: USA: Dartmouth... | reverse complement strand
ATAAATGACAGAGTTAGATTTACTTGGGAAAATACCACCGCAGAATATAGAAGCAGAACAGTCCGTACTGGGTTCCATGTTGTTGGACAAGGAAGTTATACCCGGTATTCTTGAAGTATTGAAAAAAGAAGACTTTTATAGGGAAGACCATGCGGAGATATTCGAGGCAATAGTTGATCTTTTTGATAAAGCTGAGCCTATTGATATTATCACCGTTACAGAAAGGTTGAAGGAAAGAGGGACACTGGATAAGGTCGGTGGTCTGGAATATATTACAAATATAGCAACAGGTGTTCATACAACTGCCAATGTTAAGCATTATGCTAAAATTGTTGAGGAGAAGTCTATTTTAAGAAAGTTAATAAAAGCTTCTTCTGAAATCATGGCTATTAGCTACGAGGCGTCAGAAGATGTTAATGTTATTTTGGACAAGGCTGAGAAGAGCATATTCGATATACTTCAAAAGCGCAATACAAAAGGCTTTGTCCATATTAAAGATGTTTTGGTAGATACTTTTAACCGCCTTGAAGAACTTTATAATAATAAGGATTTTATAACAGGTGTGCCTTCTGGTTTTATAGACCTTGATTACAAAACATCAGGTTTTCAGAATTCAGATTTAGTTTTAATTGCAGCCAGACCTGCCATGGGAAAAACAGCCTTTGCCCTTAATATTGCCCAATACGCTGCAGTTCATAAAAAAATACCTGTAGCCATATTTAGTTTGGAGATGTCTAAGGAGCAGATTGTTAACAGATTTTTATGCAGTGAAGCTCTAATTGACAGCCAGAAAATGAAAACCGGTAATTTGGAAGATGATGACTGGGATAAAATTGCACTTGCCTTGGGACCTTTATCGGAAGCTCCTATTTATATTGACGACACTCCCGGAATTTCAGTTATGGAGATAAGAGCCAAGTGCAGGAGGTTAAAGCTTGAGAAAAATTTAGGTATGGTTGTTATTGACTATTTACAGCTCATGCAGGGCAGGGGAAGGTTTGATAACAGGCAGCAGGAAATATCAGATATTTCCCGTTCACTGAAGATTTTAGCAAAGGAAATAGATGTTCCTGTTATAGCCTTGTCGCAGCTTAGCAGGGCGCCTGACGCAAGATCCGATCACCGTCCGGTGCTGAGCGATTTGAGAGAATCCGGAGCAATCGAACAGGACGCTGATATGGTTATATTTATATATAGAGATGATTATTACAACCCGGATACCGAAAAAAAGAATATTGCGGAAATAATAATAGCAAAACACAGGAATGGTTCAACCGGAACAGTGGAATTAATATGGCTTGGACAATATACTAAATTTGGGAATTTGAAAAAGATGTAAGGAATAATTTTGGCAAAACTAAGGAATTATTTAAGCAAAACTTACTTGTTGCAGTGTATTTTATTTGGAGTGGGTTTATACAATGATTGACAAAGTGCGAAGGACTATAACTGAACATAATCTTATTGAGAAAGGCGAAAATGTACTGGTAGGTGTCTCAGGAGGTCCTGATTCAATATGCCTTTTACATATTCTTGATTACTTGTCTGATGAGTTGGATATAAAAAATATATTAGCGATGCATGTAAATCACATGCTTAGAGGAGAAGAATCCGATGCGGATGAAGAATATGTGAAGGAATTATGCGAAACCCTGGGTATTAAGTTATTCAGTGTAGCTATAAATGTTAAGGAGATAGCGGAAAAAACCAACCTATCCATAGAAGAAGCTGCGAGGGAAGCAAGATACAATAAATTTAAGGCTCTAGCCGAAAAGATAGGCAATTGTAAAATAGCAGTTGCACATAATAGGAATGATCAGGCAGAAACAGTATTGATGAATATAATAAGAGGTACAGGCCTGGATGGTTTAAAAGGAATCGACTATAAAAGAGGAAATATAATTAGGCCTTTACTTGATGTTGATAGAAAAGAGATTGAAGAGTATTGCATACGGCATAATCTGAAGCCCCGTACAGACAGTACAAATTTAATGAACATATACACCAGAAACAAAATCAGACTGGATGTAATACCTTATATAAACGAAAATTTTAATGTTGATATTATAGAAAATATCGTGAGAATGGCGGATTTGGTAAGAGATGATATCAGCTATTTAAAATTTGTTACCGAGGAAGCATATTATAAATGTTTGCTGAAACCTGATTATGAGAATGAAAATAAAGAAAGCAGCAGATATGGTGCGAAGTCCGGAGACGCACTTAAAATGAAGTCTAAAGATGTAGTTAAGCGGTTGTACGTAGAAAGGACTTGTGATGATTATGATAACGTAGTTCTGCTTGATATAAATAAGTTGAAAAAATTACATAAATCTATTATAAAAAGGGTATTAAGACTTGCTGTTGAAAATGTCAGAGGAAATATAAAGGACATTGAAAGTGTCCACATAAATCAGATTTTTCAGTTATGTTTGGAAGGAAGAACCGGAGCTGAAATACATCTTCCTACGAATATAAGAGCTGCTAAGTCTTACAATATTTTAAAAATATTTGCATGTAAAGATTCTGAATATAATAAAGATAATAACACCAGGGAAAATAAATCCGAGCAACTTCAAAAAACAACTTTACAGGGTCATAGTGTAAATATCCCTGGAATAACAAGAATAGAAGAATTAAATATTGAAATAGAAGGTACAATTTTAAATAAAGAATCGCTTGATGATATTGAGAATTTAAAAAAAATGGGATATAATTCTTTAATACAGTTTTTTGATTATGAGAAAATCAAAGAAGGACCGGAAGTTGTATTGAGAAATCGTCATAAAGGCGATTTAATAAAACCTCTTAAATCAGGAGGTACTAAAAAGCTAAAGGAATTCATGATAGATAATAAAATACCCCGGGATATAAGAGATAAAATACTGCTTCTGGCAAAAGAAAGAGAAATAATATGGGTCATTGGTTACAGAATCAGTGATAAATTTAAAGTAACTGAAAATACTAAAAGTATACTAAAATTAGAGGTGAAGATATGAATAATGAAAAAGCACAAATCGGCGAAGTGCTGGTAACAAGAGAACAAATAGCTCAAAGAGTAAAAGAATTGGGACAGAAAATATCAGAAGATTATAAAGGAAAAGAATTAGTTCTGATCGGAGTGTTAAAAGGAGCTTTTATTTTTCTTGCAGATTTGATAAGAGAAATTACTATTCCCGTTGATATGGATTTTATAGCTGTTTCCAGCTATGCAGATGGTACAAAAACTTCAGGTGTAGTCAGGTTAATTAAAGATATGGACATAAGTATTTCCGGAAAGCATGTTTTAATTATAGAAGATATTGTAGATACCGGACTTACACTTAATCACTTGAAAGAGCTTTTTAGCACCAGAAATCCGGAAAGCTTGAAAATTTGTGCTATTTTCGATAAACCATCAAGGAGATTGGTGCCAATTGAAATAGATTATAAAGGTATAGAAATACCGAATAAATTTGTTATCGGATACGGGCTTGATTACGCAGGAAGATACAGAAATTTACCTGACTTATGCGTATTAAATACAGATAATATAGATGAGCAAAAAGACTAATTTATAAGGAAATTTTTGTGATATATTTTGTTGTATTTTAGTATTATATATGCTATGATAAAATAACGGGAAAATGCAGTTATAATGCTAAAAACAAAGCTAAATGCTGCCAATGCTAATATTTGGTCATAATATTTGCTTATAGGCAGGCAGGGAGGGGAGACTTATTTGAAATATTTAAAGGGATTAAGTTTTTATATAGTATTATTTGTTGTAATATTGTTTATATTGGCTTTGTCGCAGGGAACTGATAATCCGGTAGAAATGGATTATTCAGATCTGGTAAGAGAAATTAGTAACAATAATGTAAGCGAAATAATCCTGGACGGCCAGGAAGCTACCGTTATTCTGAAAAAGCCTTATATAACAGATAGAATAAATAGATATGTAATATATATACCTGATTTGGAAGTGTTTATGTCCGAAATCTCAGGACCGATGAAAGCGGGGCAATTGAGATTGAAGACTGTATTCCCGGCCACAGCTCCTTGGTGGGTGGCAATACTTCCGACTGTAGGGTTGATAGTTATCTTTATTTTGTTCTGGGTGTTTTTCATCCAGCAGTCACAGGGTGGCGGCGGAAGCCGTGTTATGTCCTTCGGTAAAAGCAGGGCAAAGATGGCAACGGACGATAAAAGAAAAGTTACTTTTAATGATGTAGCAGGTGCAGACGAAGAAAAGGAAGAATTACAGGAAATTGTGGAGTTCCTTAAGCAGCCTAAAAAGTTCATTGAACTTGGGGCGAGAATACCGAAGGGTGTTCTCTTAGTTGGACCTCCGGGAACAGGTAAAACCCTTCTTGCCAAAGCTGTTTCTGGAGAGGCAGGAGTTCCCTTTTTTAGTATAAGCGGTTCCGATTTCGTAGAAATGTTCGTCGGTGTCGGTGCATCAAGAGTAAGAGACCTTTTCGAGCAAGCCAAGAAAAATTCTCCTTGTATAGTTTTTATAGATGAGATAGATGCCGTAGGAAGACACAGAGGTGCTGGGTTAGGCGGCGGCCATGATGAAAGAGAGCAAACACTTAACCAGTTGCTGGTTGAAATGGACGGTTTCGGTGAAAATGAAGGCGTTATTATTTTAGCCGCAACAAACAGGCCGGATATACTTGACCCTGCATTATTAAGACCAGGCAGATTCGACAGACGTGTATTTGTAGGATTGCCTGATATTAAAGGTAGAGAAGAAATATTAAAGGTACACGCAAGAGGAAAACCACTTGCGCCGGATGTTAAGCTGGATGAACTGGCTAAGAGCACACCGGGATTTACAGGAGCAGATCTTGAGAACATTTTGAATGAAGCAGCCTTGTTAGCCGCAAGAAAGAGCAAGAAGCAAATTACTATGGAAGAAATAAAAGAGGCTACTTTCAAGGTTATTATGGGACCTGAAAAGAAGAGCAGGGTAATGAGTGAAAAGGAAAAGAGGCTTACAGCATATCATGAAGCAGGTCATGCAATTGCCGTTAAGGTAATATCATCTACAGATAAAGTTGACAGAATATCAATCATTCCATCAGGAAGAGCAGGAGGATATACTGCTTTCAAACCTGAAGAAGACAGGACATATGTTACCAAGGGTCAATTAATGGAGCAAATTTCAATTGCTCTTGGAGGAAGAGCAGCAGAAGAATTGGTACTTGGAGAAGTTAGTACAGGAGCTTCCAATGATTTGAAACAGGCAAATTCAGTTGCCAGACACATGATTACCAGATATGGAATGAGCGATACTCTCGGTAATCTGGTATTCGGAAGCGAAAGTGATGAAGTGTTCATAGGCAAGGAGTTCGGACATACAAGGAATTACAGTGAAGAAATTGCTGCCAAAATCGACAATGAAGTTAAGAAGATAATTGATACTGCTTATGAGAGAACACTTAAAGTATTAAAGGAAAATATTAATATCCTGCATAATCTTGCAGAGAAACTGATGGAAAAAGAAAAACTTGAGGGCTATGAATTTGAGGAAATATTCTCAGCCGGTAAACTGGCACAAGCACAAGAATGATTTTTGCAGTAAGTGCAAATGTTATAAGTGTGGTTTAGATAGCTTTTGATTATAAAAGGCGGAAAAGCTAGAAATAGCTGTTTCCGCCTTTTTTGCTGATAAAATGCATCGGTAAAATGCGCTGATAAAATATGCTGGTAAAATGCACAATTTCAGTTTTTGCAAATACGAAATTGTGAATAAAATTGAGCAAAATATAACAATATATGCAATTTTTATAGCAACATAAGCAAACAGTCTCAAAACATTTTTTGATAAAATATTTAATGGAAAAACATAATAAACCATTAACATATTAATAAACTTTGGTAATAAAACCAAAAATCAAAATTATAAAATATAGTCACATAGGCAATAAACTATGGTCAAAAAATATAATCAAGGAAGGAGCTTATACTATGGATAAACCCTTACCCCAAGAATCGTACATAACAAAAATCACCGATTTTTTAAAACAGCATAAAGACACTTTTTATGCGGCATCACAAGCACAAATGTTATTATGGAACAAGGAATATCCGGAAGATAAACCTCAACCCTTGCTATTATATTGCAATCTTGACAAAGAAGAGAACGAATTTTACCCGTCATATAATTATAAAGAGATTCATTATGATAAGGAGAAAATGTTGCTCAGTGAACTTAAAAAGACTTTGACCGTAGCATATGGAGGTTGTGAAGCTGTTCCTTCCGTAAGAGCTAATATGGGCTGTGGAATCTTTCCAACACTTTTTGGCATTAAGCAGGAACTCTTTGAAGATAAAATGCCGTGGGTGCAGGAGCATTTAAGCAAGGACGTATTAGCCAAAATGGGACCGGAAGATTTGAAAATCGGAGATGAGTTCAAGGCAGGTCTTGAACATATGGCATATATGGTGGAAAAGTTAGAAGGTACCGGTTGCATGGTTTATCCTATGGACTTACAAGGAGTATTTGACACTGCTCATCTCGTATACGGTGATCAGATATTTTATGACTTATATGATGATCCTGAGTTTGTCCATCATCTTCTTGATCTTAGCTATCATGCATTAGTTATAGGAATGGAAGAATGTTTAAAAATATTGCCTGATTCAGATAAAAGAATTGCTCATTACAACGGTCTGGTAATACCTCGTGAAAAGGGAGGTATAAAAATCAGTGAGGACACTTCAACTCTTCTATCAAAAGATCACATAGAGGAATTCGTAGCACCGTATACTCATAAGCTACTAGCTTATTTCGGTGGAGGATATGTTCATTATTGCGGAAAGAACCCACATCTTTTTGAAACAGTTATGGCAGAGCCTTTGGCATATGGCATTAATTTTGGCAATCCTGATAAGCACGATATGGAGTATGTATTGAAGCGATGTGCCCAAGTGGGTAAAATATATTACGGAAGCATTCCGAAACAGGAATCTGAATCTTTATATGAATACTTTAAAAAATATCTGTCAGCTTCAACAAATGGAAGCAAAAAGCATTTGCTTTTGCAGTATTATTGCAATAAACAGGAACGCGAACAGGTTGTAGCTGAATGGTTGAGAGCTAATCAGTAAATAAAATAAAAGGGCATTTTTTCTGTTGTTAGCAACTAATAAAATGCCCTTTTTTTAATAAATAAAAATCCTGTTAAATAAATAAAAATTCTGCTAAAAATGAAAATTGTCTTCTATTACTGAAACCCTACTATATTCCTGCATCCTTCCTGAGAATTTCGGCTTTGTCTGTTTTTTCCCATGGCAGGTCAATATCAGTTCTTCCAAAATGTCCGTAAGCTGCTGTTTGTTTGTATATAGGCCGTCTTAAATTAAGATCTCTGATAATTGCAGCAGGCCTTAGATCAAAATGTTTACGTATAAGCTTTTCTATTTCAGAATCAGAAATTATTCCTGTACCATAAGTATCAACTGATATTGAAACCGGTTTTGCAACTCCTATTGCATATGCAACCTGGACTTCACATTTACTTGCCAGTCCCGCTGCTACTATGTTTTTAGCTACATATCGTGCTGCATAAGACGCGGATCTGTCAACTTTTGTAGGATCTTTTCCTGAAAAAGCGCCACCTCCATGACGTGCGTATCCGCCATAAGTGTCAACTATAATTTTCCTTCCTGTTAATCCTGTATCTCCCTGAGGTCCTCCTATTACAAACTTACCGGTTGGATTTACGAGAATTTTTGTATTATCATCTATTAGATTATCAGGAATAACAGCCTTTACTACATGTTCAATAATATCTTTTTCTATTGTATCATGATCAGCTTCTTCGCTGTGCTGGGTGGAAATTACTATAGTGTCAACCCTTAAAGGCTTATCGCCTTCGTATTCAACAGTAACCTGGGATTTTCCGTCAGGTCTTAAGTAAGGCACTATTTTCTCTTTTCTAACGATGCTTAAGCGTCTTGTTAATTTATGCGCCAAAGATATTGGCATGGGCATTAATTCGGGAGTTTCCGTGCAGGCAAATCCAAACATCATGCCTTGATCTCCGGCTCCTATTGCTTCAATTGCCGGATCGCTCATTTCACCTTTCTTTGCTTCGAGTGCTTGATTTACACCCAAGGCAATATCGGGTGATTGCTCGTCTATAGAAGTAATTACAGCGCATGTATCGCAATCGAATCCGTATTTTGCCCTGTCATATCCAATTTGCCTAATGGTTTCCCTTGCAATTTTGGGAATGTCAACGTAACAATTTGTGGTAATTTCCCCCATAACAACAACAAGCCCTGTTGTAACTGCAGTTTCGCAAGCTACTCTTGCTAATGGATCGCATTCAAGGATAGAATCTAGAATTGCGTCGGAAATTTGGTCGCAAATCTTATCCGGATGTCCTTCTGTAACAGATTCCGATGTAAACAACTTTCTTTCGAATAATGCGTTTTCATTTACTTTTCTCATAAGTATTTCTCCTCTTCAACAAAATTTTTCCGGAACTAATAAAAAAGCCTCTTGCATGAAGAGGTTCTATTACAGCTCCTCATCTTTCAGGATAACTTTTATATTGGTTATCCTGTAGGAATTGGCACCGCTGCACATAATGTCTTTATATGCCGGTTGCCGGGTTTCATTGGGCCCATTCCCTCCACCTCTCTTGATAAGGCAAAATATATTTAATTTATATTTATTTTATCACGAATAATTTAGCATATTCGTTGAGATTCGTCAAGGTTTTATCGCTACCTTAACAAGGTAAAAGCATGAAAACATTTCCATGTATGTAACATCATATAAATCTGTTAATCGTAAACTTAATCCATTTTAATCCCTGGTTGTATCACAAGATCACGATTTATTGACATATAGAAAACAAAAATGTACAATGATTACAGAACTTATGTTCGAAAATTAACATATTGAAACTAGCTGAAAAAAATCGTAAAATAGGAGTGAAACTATGGAATGCTTATGGATAATAGAACCAGATGCAAACTATGATATTCCGGATAATAGACATGATAAAGGATACAAACATCAAACATCTTCTATCAACAAAAAGAGTATTTATACAATTATTAAAAAGTTTTGTTAATAAGAACCGGATGAATACTATTGGTAAAGAAAGCATAGAGAATATTGACAAATCTTTCATATTACAGGATTTTCATGGGAAAGAAGCTGATCTGATATACTAGATAAAGGTTATCTGAAATTATAAAAAGGCTCTGAAAACTTACAGATCAACTTAAAAAGCTAAGTAAGGAGGGTTTCTATTTATTTAGGATATGGCTTATGAATGTTATAAAACGAGGTATGCCGGATGAGAAAGGCAAAGAAATTGAGAAAACAATCAATGAAAATGAGGAGACTAAAATTATGATAAATGCTATGGAAATAGCGTTACGTAATAAAATGAAAGAAATGGAACTCAAAGGCAAACAAGAAGGCAAATTGGAAGTTGCAAAAAAAATGTTTACTGCCGGAATCGATGCAAATCAAATTAGTGAATTTACTGAGATTCCAGTAAAGGATTTGATTGAATTAATCGTAAAAACAATGAGTCTGAAAGAGTTTAGATATCCTTAATAACTTAAAAAACAATTCGTATTGATAAAACATATTCTTGAGTCTGACAATGATTGTCTTTTAAACTATAGAAAAATCAAATATTGCACGAAGCTAAAACTATATGTAAAGCCTGAAAAGGAGGAGTAGATAAAATGAATAAAAAGTATATTCTAGCAATTGACCAGGGTACTACCAGTTCACGAGCCGTACTTTTCGATATGGAAAAAGGGGAAATTGTAAGCATTAAAAACAAACCTTTCAAGCAGATATATCCTCACGGAGGATGGGTTGAACATGATCCCATGGAAATATGGTCAGGACAACTTGATGTTTTAAGAGATGTTGTTAATGCTTCCGGCATTTCTCCTGAAGAAATATCTGCTATTGGAATAACCAATCAAAGAGAGACTGTGGTTTTATGGGACAAAAACACCGGAAAACCGATATATAACGCAATTGTATGGCAGTGCAGAAGAACTGCCGATTTATGTAACAGGTTAAAGGTTGACGGGCTTCAGGAAGTAGTAAAAGAAAAAACCGGTCTTGTGATAGATGCCTATTTCTCAGGTACGAAAATCCAGTGGATACTTAAAAACGTACCTGGAGCCATGGAGAAAGCACTCAATGGCGAAATTCTGGCAGGTACAATAGACAGCTGGCTGATCTGGAATCTCACAGGAGGAAAAGTACATGTAACTGATTATTCTAATGCATCGAGAACAATGCTGTTTAACATAAATGAACTTCAATGGGATAAGGATCTTCTGAAATACATGAATATTCCGCAATGCATTTTGCCCGAAGTGGTACCTTCATCAGGTGTAATAAGTGAAACGTCAAAAGATATCCTGGGAGTTCCCATACCTATAAGCGGTGTTGCCGGAGACCAGCAGGCGGCATTATTCGGACAGGTCTGCTTCGAACCGGGAACGGCTAAAAATACATACGGTACAGGATGTTTTATTTTAATGAACATCGGAGACAAACCAAAACCATCTGAACATAATCTTCTTAATACAATTGCATGGGTCATAAATAATGGAGGAAGCAGCGGAGGAGACAAAATAGAAATAACCTATGCACTTGAAGGAAGTGTATTTAACGCAGGATCAGCCATCCAGTGGTTAAGAGACGAGTTAGGACTCATAAAAACAGCTCATGAATCTGATATCATTGCAGAAAATATTCCTGATACCAACGGTGTTTATGTGGTTCCTGCTTTTACCGGCTTAGGAGCACCATATTGGGATATGTATGCCAGGGGAACAATTATTGGTATAACAAGAGGAACCAAGCGGGACCATATTGTAAGAGCAGTACTGGAATCCATTGCATATCAAAGTATGGATGTTTTTGAAGCGATGAAAAAAGATTCCGGGATTGAGCTTAAAGAATTGAAAGTTGACGGAGGAGCCAGCGTAAGTGATTTTTTAATGCAATTCCAGGCTGATATTTTAAATATAG
>ENA-UPSB01003819-UPSB01003819.1-bioreactor-metagenome-genome-assembly--contig:-NODE-3819-length-11039-cov-6.136471_pt1 | contig 11039 bp, 14 predicted proteins | sample MGYA00238182_ERZ773286 | MGnify/ENA primary metagenome ERZ773286 (study PRJEB29026, sample SAMN07631240) | bioreactor metagenome | isolation source: Switchgrass digestor | place: USA: Dartmouth... | reverse complement strand
TTTTTACTTTATATTTCTTCGAAGTGCATGGCTTCCCGCCGACCTCTACCCTTCCGATCTCAATGAGCTTCTGGAGATGGCTCCGGGACGCCTCTTCCACAACAAGAGAGAGGACCACATCCAGCCTGGTCCCCTTCAAATCCTCTTCTACGGTAAATTCATAAACGTTAAGATCCTTCTCCATTTGTATCTTCCCCGGACCTATCCGTCCCCTTCGGTATTTCACCGGTGTTTTCCGTCATGCCGCCCTGTGCCGTATCCGGCTTTTTATCCCGCCTGGATTCGATAAAAAGCACGTAAAGCGCGAGAAGCCCGCAGCCGGTGCAGACTGAAATATCCGCCGCGTTGAATACCGGCCAGACTCGGAAATCCAGAAAGTCCACGACATATCCGTAGGCGGCCCGGTCGATGAGATTTCCGATCCCCCCCGCCGCGATGAGCGACAGGGCAAGCAGCAGGCACCAATGGTCCTTCCGGCGTCTCTTTATGAGATAAACCAGCACGGCCGTGATGACGACAACCTGAATCGCGATTAGAAATACCGTTTTGCCCTGGAACATGCTGAAGGCGGCGCCGCTGTTGTGAATATACGTGATATGAAATATCCCGTCAATCACGGGAATGGAACTGTCGAGCTCCATATTGGCGCGGATCAGGTATTTCGTCAATTGGTCCAACGCAGCCACGGCGGCTATGATGATGAAATACAATGGCGAAATCCTTTCTTTATCTTATATTTGTTATTGTTTCTTTTCGGAAGGAATGCATCCGTTCCTCCGCAAGATCGCTCTCCCGATCGGGCTTCAGATCCTCCATGTCCTTGTCCGAAAACAGTTCCGCGCTTAAGTTGTCAAACCGGACGAGCTCCGATTCCAGGAGGCTTCTGAACCTGGCGCGGAATATGTTCAGCCGGTTTCTCATGCTTGCCATTTCCTCGTTCAGCCGTTCGATGTTCTCTCTGGCTTCCCTCTGAATCAGCTGCGCGTCAAGCTCGGCGTTTTTAAGCAGGATTTCAGCCCGTTTTTCCGCGCTGGCGGAAATATCGCCCATCAATGCCTTGGCAGCCTCCAAGGTCTCCAGTACGGCGTTTTCCGTACTCCTGTATCGTTCCACCTCGGCGGTTAGGGTTTTCACCTGATCCTTCAGACGTTGGTTTTCCTCCAGAAGCCTTTCCATATCCAGCGTTATCAGGTCAAGAAAGCTGTCTACCTCTTCTTCCTTATAACCCCTGACAACTCTGGGAAACTCTTTATTTTGAATATCCAAAGGAGTAATCATTCTTCCACCTCGCAGCAAAACGCTCTGAAAGCCGATTTATCATCGCGCAGATCAGAACATGAATATCCGTAGAATATTGATGATGATTCCGTTGATCACGGTCAGGCCGATTATCGCCAGAATCGGCGAAAAATCAATGGGGCCTCCCAGACCGAACCTTGAAAGCAGCGATCTGCAGGGCGCGAGAATCGGCTCCGTAATCTGTATGGTAATGGAATACAGCCTATACAGGCTTCCGTAAGGAGTCCTCACAAACCAGCTGAGGATCGCTCTCCCCAAAACCGCATAGACCAGTATCTGGAAAAATAAGTTAATCGCTTTCATTAACATTAACATTACGGCTGTCTCCATATATTCTTAGGTGATCCGCTGAAATCGATCCCTTTATTTTCTACGTATGCGGTGACATCCACATTATCAGGAGCGAAAATGAATATGTTGTTCGCAATCTTCTGCACGTTGCCGTTCAAGGCGTATGTAGCTCCGCTTAAAAAGTCGAAAATCTTCCTTGCCGTATCGGTCTCCACCTTCTCCAGGTTGATGATCACGGGCTTTTTCGCCTTCAAATTGTCCACAAGCTTCGGGCATTCGTCGAAGGCTTTCGGTTCAATTACGACCATTTTAAACTGGCTGGCATTGGAGGCTGTTTTGGCCTGCATCGGAAGGACCCTGTTATCCTTTCCGTCCTTAATCTCCTTGTTGTCGACCCTGGGCTGCGGAAAAGAACTTCTCGGATCCATGGGCTTTCTCTCCAGCGGAACCTGCGCCGCCGGCTGCTCGTCCAGTTCGTCCTCCTCGATCTCTTCAATGCCAATGAGGGTTTTCAGCTTATAAAAGAAACCTTCTCCCATTTGTTTCCTCCTTAAAAAATATGACGTGAGTCTCCATTGTTGATTACGTACCCGCGGCAAAACCGTCTATTTTCTTTCTCCGAATATCGCGGTGCCTATCCTGACCAGATTAGAGCCTTCCTGGATCGCGACTTCAAAATCATGGGACATTCCCATGGACAGGTATTGAAACTCCAGATTCGGATGTTCAAGCCGGCCATACCTGTCATAGAGCGTTTTTACTTCCCTGAACCATACTCTTACATCTTCCGGATCCTCTTCAAAGGGAGCGATGCACATAAGTCCCCGGATCCTGACATTCGGGCACTTTTCAAGGATGTCTTCGATTAGTCTTCCCGCTTCTTCGGAGGCGATTCCGAATTTGCTCTCTTCCTGCGCCGCATTGACCTGGATCAGGATATCCATTTTTTTATTATGCTGCGCAGCCCGCCGGTCGATCTCTTCGGCAAGCCGGAAGGAATCGACGGAATGGATCATGGAAACCTTGTCTATGATATATTTTACCTTATTTGTCTGTAAATGTCCAATCATATGCCAGCGAACCGGTTTTACGGCTTCGTACTTTCCCACAAGCTCCTGAACCTTGTTTTCGCCGATATCCGTAATCCCAGCGTCGATGGCCTCGTTGATCTCTTCTGCGGTTCTGGTCTTGGTAACCGCCACCAGCAGGATCTCATCGGGTTTCCGCCCGGCTTTTACGGCGATTTCGCCGATTCTTTCCTTTATCGCTTCAATGTTTTCTCTGATCGTGCTCATAAACTGACCGCCTCTATTAATTGGGATTTTTTAATATTTCATCGTAAATATTTACGGTTTCCACCTTTACCGCGCCGTCGGAGGTATAGAAATAGGAGGCTTCCACAAGCGAATATTCCCCGTCGCTGGTTATGATCTTCACCGGTTTAAATACGTATTCGCCGCTTTTATCCTTGACATACACTCCCGGCTGTCCGTCCTTCGACGTCAGGCTCTCATTTCGGATGATCAGTCCGCTGTAATCGGAAGTGACAACCTCCGCGTCGACCTTTCTGATCCTGGCGAAATCCTCATAATATCGGTTGAATTCCAGGATCACCAGAAACTGCCCTCCGTGATCCAGAATATCGTAAACCTTCCCTACGACCTGCCCCAGGGGAAGATTGAGGGTGGCTTTTTTGTCCTTTTCATATTTTGCAATATTTGTCGGGGCAACCCAGAATACCGCGTACCATTTCTTATGGTCTACAATCTTGTAAAGCGGTTCGTTTGCGAGGGTTGTTTCCCTCGCCAGGTTCTGTACCTCGATATTCAGCCGCTGCACCTTTTCCCTGCTTAAAAGCGCCATGTTTTCCGGAGTGAATTCCGATTCGAGGCCGTCGATATAATAGCTGACCACTCCGTTTTGCCTGCTGACGTAGTTTTCCGTAGTGTCAAATCTGTTCAGCAGCGTGTTCTGCCAGATGATTTCCTCTCGTGCTTCCGAATCCGCAGCCAATATGTAATCCAGCTTCTGCCGCAGCCGCAGCAGCTGTTTCTCCAGCCGCGCCGCCGGTTCCTGCTCTCCCGCTTTCACAGCTGCGTCGCGCTCGGCTTCCAGCTTCGCGATCTGCGCTCTGAGCTTTTTTATATCGTCGCTGAAAAGGCTCTCGCCGCCGTTGAACCTGGCAATCCGTTCCATGAGCTTCTGATATCTGCTTTCCTCACTATGCGGACTGCCCGGTATGATGTCCAGAATCTTGGTGCCCTTCCTGACCTGCTCCCCTTCCTCCGCGTTATATTGAATACTGCCCGCTTCGTCGGCAAAGTATACCGTCTCGCTGCGCACGATATAAGCGGTGACCTGGTCGGTGATCTGAAGGCTGCCGTATTCTATGATCTCGGTCTTTTTCAGCGCGCCGGTGACATTCGGATAGACATATATGATGACGAAAAGAATGACCAGGGCCATGCAAAACAGAACGATGATCCCGTTCTTTATCTTCATATATGATTCTTCCCCCGTTCATTATAATTTAAGGGTTTCTTGAATACAACCGTTTCGGTCAATCCCCTTCCAGGATTCTCGAAAGAATCTTTCTCTCATCCTTCGTCAGCTCGTCCTCCCTTTTCAGGAACTCCGCCCAAAGGTCCGGACGTCTCTCCTTGGTTAACCTCAGGGATTGCTCAAACTGCCAGAGATGGATCAGCTTGTGGTTGCCCGAGATCAGCACCTCCGGGACGTCCATTCCCTCATACTGTCTCGGCTTCGTATATTGGGGGTATTCCAGCAGCCCCGAATAAATGGACTCTTCCTTATGGGCGTCGCTGTTGCCGAGGACCTCGGGAAGCATCCTGGCCACGGCGTCGATGAGGATCATCGCCGGCAATTCGCCGCCGGTCAGGATGTAATCGCCTACCGAAATCTCTTCCATGTTCCAGTAATCGATAATCCGCTGGTCGACTCCTTCATAATGGCCACAGAGAATCACCAGCTCCTTTTCCCCGGAAAGCTCCTCGACGATCTTTTGGTTGAGAACCCGTCCCCTCGGAGACATATAGATAATCCGCTTTCCCTCAGCGCCGATTGCCCGCAGCGCGCGGAAAGCGGGATCGGGGAGCATGATCATGCCCGCTCCCCCTCCAAAGGGGTAATCGTCGGCCTTTTTATGCTTGTCCTGACTGTACTCCCGGATGTCCGTCAGCCTTATCTCCAGTATTCCGTTTTCCCTGGCCCTTCCGAGTATGCTCTCTCCGAGAACGGGGAGGAACATTTCCGGAAACAGCGTCAATACGTCGATTTTCATAGCGCCTCTTTCCGTTGCGCCAGCCGGCGCCTTGTTTCAGATATCGGTCAATCCTTCAATGAGCCTTACCGTGATGGTCCGGCCGTCTAAATCGATATTCCGGACAAATTCTTCCACCGCCGGAATCAGGAATTTGCCCTTGTCATTCCTTTCAATCTCATAGAGGTCCTGGGCGCTGTTCTTGATCACATCGGAAACGGTCCCAAGAACCGCGCCGTCCTCGTCGACCACCTTCATGCCGATGAGGTCGAAGATATGGTATGTGCCCTCCGGCAGTTTCCGCACGTCGGCTTTATCGATATATACGTCCTCGCCTTTATGCTTTTCCGCTTCTGTCCGGTCGTCGATTCCTAAAAGCTTCAGAATAACCATGTCCTTCCAGTAGCGGACCCCGGCGATTCCGTATAAAGAGTTGCCCAGCCAGACCTTGTCCAACTCTTCGAAACGCTCTTTATAGTCCGAATAATGGAAAACCTTCAGCTCTCCCTTCAATCCCACCGCGTTGACTGCCTTTCCGATCTTGATTCTCTCCATATCTTCTCCTCTGATATCGCATCTGTAGAAAAACGGGCACATATATCAGATATATGTGCCGCAAACGCAAAATCTTTACTGTATAATCTCCACCACTACTTTTTTCTTTGCCTTGGTGGCGGCTGCTTTGACGACGGTACGGAGCGCCTTGGCGATTCTCCCTTGCTTTCCGATCACTTTCCCCATATCATCCGGGGCGACCTTCAGCTCGATCACCACGGCCTGCTTTCCCTGTATCTCCTTTACCTCTACTGCATCGGGATTACTCACCAGTGATTTTGCAATAGCTTCAACCAGTTCCACCATAAGTTATCACCGCTTTCCCTATACAATGATTCCTGACTTCTTGAAAAGGCTCTTTACAGTGTCCGTAGGCTGGGCTCCGTTTGAAATCCACTTCTTTGCCAGTTCTTCGTTGATTTTAATATCGGCCGGATCGGTCAGGGGGTTGTAGTAGCCGATCTCCTCAATAAACTTGCCATCCCTCGGTGAACGGGAGTCCGCGACTACCACTCTATAAAAAGGTTTTTTATGAGCGCCCATTCTCTTCAGCCTGATTTTTACTGCCATATGTTCCACCTCCTTCTTTTGCAGGCTATCCCCGGTTACGGGGAATTTCCCTGCGCATGCGATATGATATCATAAAGGCCGAAAGGCCCTTGAATATCCCTAAGGTCTTTAAATGTCCCTAAAAGCCTTTGAACATTTTGTTTCTTTTAAACTTCGGCGCGTTGGTAAGCTGCTTCATCATCTTCTTGGCTTCTTCGTACTTCCGGATCACGTTGTTGACCTGGCTTACGGGCTGCCCGCTTCCGGCTGCGATCCGCCTGCGCCTGCTGGCGTTGAGTATCGAAGGATCCCTTCTCTCTTCCTTGGTCATGGACCGTATGATGGCCTCCATCCGGATAAACTCCTTCTCGCTGCTCTCCAGGTCCACGCCCTTCATCGCCTTGTCGTTCATGCCGGGCAACATGTCCAAAAGCTTCGCTATGCCGCCCATCTTTCTGATCTGGCCCATCTGTTCGAGGAAGTCTTCCAGCGTGAACTCGTTTTTTCGCATCTTTCTTTCGAGTTCGGCCGCTTTTTCCTCGTCGTAATTTTCCTGCGCCTTTTCAATGAGGCTCAGCAGGTCTCCCATACCAAGGATCCGGGATGCCATCCGCTCCGGATGAAAGGGTTCCAGCGCGTCCAGCTTTTCCCCGACGCCGATGAACTTGATGGGTTTTCCGGTGACAGCTTTGGCCGATAATGCCGCGCCGCCCCTGGCATCGCCGTCCAGCTTGGTCATGATGATCCCGTCGATGCCAAGCTTTTCGTTGAAGCCGACGGCCGCGTTAACCGCATCCTGTCCCGTCAAGGCGTCCACCACCAGGAGAATTTCGTGGGGTTTTGTCTTCTGTTTGATCCGGACCAGTTCCTCCATCAACTCGTCGTCGATATGAAGCCGCCCCGACGTGTCGATGATGAGCACGTCATGGCCTTTGTATTCCGCCTCCTTCATTGCGTTCTCCGCAATGAGCTCCGGCTGTTTGCAGTCCCGCATGGCGAAAACCGGCACGCCGACATTTCTTCCGACGATCTCCAGCTGGTCCACGGCGGCGGGCCGGTAGACGTCACAGGCCGCCAGCATGGGTTTCTTGCCGTTTTTCAACAGATACTTGGCGAGCTTTCCGCAGGTGGTTGTTTTACCGGTACCCTGCAGGCCGACCATCATGATCACCGTAAAGCCCCGCGGTGAAAAGGTCAGTTTGCTGCCGGTCCCACCCATAAGGCTGATCAACTCGTCGTTAACGATTTTGACCACCTGCTGCGCGGGGGTCAGGCTTTTCAGCACATCCTGCCCGACGGCTTTCTCCTTTACGCTGTCCACAAACTGCTTAACGACCTTGAAATTGACGTCAGCCTCGAGCAACGCAAGCTTCACCTCGCGCATCGCTTCGTTGATGTCTGCTTCCGAGAGGACTCCCTTGCCCTTCAGCTTTTTAAAAACGCTCTGCAGTTTTTCCGATAATCCTTCAAATGCCATTTCGGCTCTCCTTGCTTTATTTCATGGCCGCCACAAATCCATCCTCCAAGGAAAGATTTGCCCGGGCTGATTTTGCTTGCCGCTTAATCGTTGATCTGATCAATCATGGCCTTGATCTGTCTCAGCCTGTCCGACAACTGCCTGTTTCCGCTGTTTTCCGTAATGAGCTTGTCAATTTCGGAACCGGCGTTTCGGATCGCTTTTTCCGTAGATCTGAATTTCCGGATCAGTCCCAGCTTGTTTTCATATTCATGCAAGGCCTTTTCCGCTTTCTTCACCGCGTCATGGACCCCCTGCCTGCTGATCCCGTATTCTTCCGCGATCTCGGACAGGGAATAATTGTCTTCATGGTAAAGCTTCAGCAGTTCACGCTGCTTTTCGGTCAGAAGCTGTCCGTAAAAGTCGTATAGCATGCTTATTTCTATCATCTTCTCAAACATAAGCACCCAACCTCGCCGTTTTGTGCCATGTCTGCCAAGCAATTTACCTTGACACTATTTACAAATTAACACAAGACAAAACTGCTGTCAAGTAAAAAAACTTGCCAGCAGTTTTGTCGAGATCAGCCGATTTTCAACAGGGTATTGACTCCAATTTGATATTGTATATGAAATGTATGATAGGAAGAGGAGAAGGCTTCTATCTCTGAACGCGGCCGGAAGCGTCTCCGCCTTTCAGTTTTTCCACATCGTCCACGCTGACTCTGTTGAAATCGCCTGAAATGGAATGCTTGAGACAGCTTGCAGCCACGGCGAATTCCAGCGCTTCCTTCCTGTCGTCATAGGTGTTGAGCCCGTATATCAGCCCTGCGGCAAAGGCGTCGCCCCCGCCGACCCGGTCCACAATGTCTTTTATCATATATTTTCTGCTTACATAAAACCGTTCGCGGTCGTTGATGCAGGCGGACCAGCCGTTGACATCCGCACTTTCGCTTTCCCTTAGCGTAATGGCGATCATTTTTAGATCCGGATACATTTCCAGGACGGTATTCGTAAGGGTTTCATAGACGGAATGCTCAAGCTTCCCGCTCTCCACATCCGCTTCCGCCTTGATTCCCAGGGCTTTCTGGCAGTCCTCCTCATTGGCCACCGCAACGTCCACGTAGCGCATCAGCTCCGGCATTACCTCCGAAGCTTTCTTACCGTATTTCCAGAGGTTTTTTCTGTAATTCAGGTCGCAGGAAACGGTAAGCCCCTTCTCTTTGGCTTTTTGAACGCCTTCAAGGGAAAGCTCCATCGACGTCTCCGAAATTGCGGGCGTAATGCCGGTTATATGAAACCACCCGGCGCCTTCAAAGGCTTTGTCCCAGTCGATCTGTCCCTTTTGCGCGACGGCGATGGCCGAGTGCGCCCTGTCGTAAATGACCTTGCTCGGGCGCTGGTTCGCGCCGCCTTCCAGAAAATAGATTCCCATGCGACCGGGACCTCTTACAATATTTTCGGTATTCACACCGAAACGGCGCAGTTCCCCGATGCACGCATCTCCCAGCGCATTGTCCGGAAGCACCGTGATAAAACCCGCGTCCAATCCGAAATTGGCAAGGGATACGGCAACATTTGCCTCGCCTCCTCCAAAGGTGGCTTCAAGGCAAGGGCTTTGAAACAGCAGCTCATGCCCCGGAGATTTCAGGCGGAGCATGATTTCACCGAATGTTATGTACTTTGCCATTTTATCCTCCTTCCATTCACTTTTCCAGAAGATGCACCGCAAAGCCGGCATACTCTTCTTTGAGATAAACGGCAATCATCTTGTCTCCCTTATACTTGGCGGTTTCCATGTCCACCTCTACGCCGCGCCGCGAAAGATAATGAATCGCCCTTGGCATGCTGTTCGTCTTTACCGCGATATGTCCGTTCTGTCCCAGGCCCGGGAACTTTGTAATCTCCAGCGATGGACCTGCAAAATTCGAAGAGTTTCCGAACTTCGGCACAAAGCCGAAGGCCTTTTCAAACAGGCCGGCCGTCTCTTCCGATTTTTCCGGAGAATCGGCATTGATTCCCATATGGTCAAATTCAAAACCGAGCAGGATTTCCACGGCCTTTTTCGCCGTGGTTGTGATCGCTTCAAAATTATGGGCCGCAAGGTCGTCCGTCCTGCACAGGAAGCCTCCGCCCACCGCATGGATAAACGGCTGGCCGACATAGTCCTTCAAATTCCCGAGATCGACGCCGCCGGTGGGAATGAAACTGACGCCCTCGCTCTTATAGGGGCCGAACAGCGCCTTGCACCCTTTCACCCCGCCATAGACGTCCGCCGGAAAAAATTTCAGTATTTTAAGTCCGTAGGACAGTGCCTTCTCAATTTCGGTCTGAGTGATACAGCCCGGCGTAACGGGGATCCCGTTTGAAAGGCACCACTCCACCACCGCGGGATTAAGCCCCGGTGAAACGATGAACTGGGCTCCGGCATCCACGGCTTCCTTCGCCTTGTCCACCGACAGCACCGTTCCCGCTCCCACCAGCATGTCCGGGCAGGCCGCCCTGACTCTTCGGATCGCATCCAAACCCGCCGCCGTTCTCATCGTGATTTCCATAACGTCGAGTCCGCCTTTCATAAGCGCCTCCGCAGCAGGCTCCGCATTCGCGGAGTCGTCGATTACGACAACGGGAACCAGCCCGGTCAAGCCGATTTTTTCAAGCACGTTCATATTCTTCCGCCCTCCCTTATTCCATAAATTGTTCAGCAGCGTTTCCTATTTTTCCCTCCACGGTATCGGGATACCCATCTCTTCGGCCAGTCCGTCCAGGGACTCCGCCGTGTCCGGAGGAAGTTTCAGACCATGTTTTTCCGCCGCCTCATGTCTTTCCCATTCCGGCTCTCCGGGACAGAAGGTCCTGTCGGTGCCCGCTGCCTTCGGCACATTGTGTATGTAATCCGCCAAGCCTTCCATGCGGCGGTTGAACATGTCGGGATCCATGAATTTCGAAACGTCGATTACAATGAAAGCGTGGGATACGTTGTTTTTCTCCTCCATGCTGAAAAGCCAGCTGGGAACTTCATTGGCAATTCCGCCTCCGGAGAGCACTCCGGTCAGGATTTCCACCATCAGCGCCAGGCCGTAGCCCTTATGCGCCGCCATGGGCTGCATGGCACCCACCTCGGGATACCTGGAAGGGTCGGTGGTCGGAAGCCCGTTTTCGTCGATAATCCAGTTGTCCGGTACGGATTTTCCCTCTTTCCGGGCCTGGATCACCTTGAGGGAAGCCACCTGGCTCATGGCGATGTCCAAAAAAACCGGAGGGTTCTTTCCGGCCGGAACCGCATAGGCCATCGGGTTATTTCCGATCACCTTGCCTCTTGCCCCTGGGATTGTCATGTTTGCGTCCACGTTGCTTAGGGCAAGGCCGATCATGTTCTTTTTTGCCGCCATATTGGCGTAATATCCGGCTGCCCCGAAATGAGAGCCGTTTCGAACAAGCACGCAGGCGACGCCGCAGTTTCCGGCCTTTTCGATGGCAAGCTCCATGGCCCTGTAAGCCGGAACCATTCCAATTGCCGAATGTCCGTTGATGAGCGCATACCCGGCGCCTTCCCTGACAACCTCCGGGACAGCGCGGATATCCATGCCTCCGGCCCTGAATTTCCTGA
>ENA-UPSB01003818-UPSB01003818.1-bioreactor-metagenome-genome-assembly--contig:-NODE-3818-length-11040-cov-4.512699_pt1 | contig 11040 bp, 12 predicted proteins | sample MGYA00238182_ERZ773286 | MGnify/ENA primary metagenome ERZ773286 (study PRJEB29026, sample SAMN07631240) | bioreactor metagenome | isolation source: Switchgrass digestor | place: USA: Dartmouth... | reverse complement strand
CTTCATTCCATATATAATGGGACGGGGATTGCTGCAGTTGCGGAAAGAGAAGGCGCAGAGCTTAATTTTGACACAGGTTCCGTTGAAGTCCCCACAAACGGCGGGAAAAAGGTTAATACTTTTGAGATAATTAACCCTATTGCAAACGCCGATGTAGTTATCTCTGCGGCAAAGCTCAAAACGCATGCACAGATGACCTATTCGGGAGCGGTAAAAAATCTTTTCGGCTCCATTCCCGGGCTGAAAAAACCGGAATTTCATTATCGGTTTCAAAATGTTCCGGATTTTGCCGCAATGCTGGTTGATTTGTGCGAGACAATAAAGCCCGCCATATCATTTATTGACGGCATTGTCGGCATGGAGGGAAACGGCCCGACAGGAGGAACCCCGAAGAAACTGGGAGTAATATTTGCCGGTACAAATCCGTATGCGGTTGACCTTGTCGCGACTGCTGCCATAGGATTTAAGGCGGGCGATATCCCGGTGCTTGCCGACGCCATCAGCCGTGGGCTTTGCCCGCAGGATATTACAGGGGTTGAATTGTGCGGAGACGGCGCAGACGCATTCGGGAAATTTAAGGTACCTGACAGCGTTTCCCTTGATTTTCTCGCTGGTTTTCCAGAGTTTATAAGAAAACCGCTGAATAAGTTGTGTACGCCTAAGCCGGTTATCGTAAAAAAGAAATGTATTGGCTGCGGAAAATGTGCCGAAAGCTGTCCGCAGCATACGATTGAGATAAAGGACCGCAAGGCAGTAATTGACTATTCAAAATGCATCAAGTGCTTCTGCTGCCATGAGATGTGCCCGAAACAGGCAATTAATATTAAGCGGTTCAGACTGTTCGGCAAGAGAGGGTGATTTGAGATTAATTTTGTCCAGATAAAAGCAAATGCAAAAATAAATCTGACACTTGACATAGTGGGAAGGCGCCCCGACGGCTACCATGAGTTATCTACTATCATGCAATCTGTTGACATTTCTGACACAGTGAGCATCCACCGTGATAGCGTTATATCGGTGGATTGCTCGGACCCGACGCTTTGCGGTAGTGATAACCTGGCTTACCGTGCGGCGGCGCTGTTTTTTGAGGCCGCTGGGATTTCCGAAGGCGCTAAAATAGAGATTCAGAAACAAATTCCGAAGGCAGCCGGACTTGCGGGCGGAAGTGCCGACGCCGCAGCGGTGATTGTAGGGCTTAATGTGCTGTATGAAACAGGTTATGACTTAAATAAACTATGTGAAATAGGCGTCAAAGCGGGCGCTGACGTGCCGTTCTGCATTGTCGGCGGAACTTTGCTCGCCCGCGGCATAGGTGAAAAACTGTCTGAGGTGCCGCCGCTTCCTGATTGCTGCATTGTAGTTGTAAAAAAGGGAGAAAAGGCCTCAACAGGTTCTCTATACGCGCAGTTCGACGAACATGGGGCAAGAAAAAGGCCGGATAATGTTGCTATGCTCAAAGCGCTTGAAGCGAAAGATATCAAAGAAATCGGCCGTTGCCTCTGCAACGTCTTTGAGGAACTTGTTCCTGAAAGCTATGCGACAAAACAGCTTATGCTGGAGTACGGCGCTGTCGGAAGTGCCCTCAGCGGAAGCGGACCTTCTGTTTTTGGAATCTTTGAAGATATAGAGAAAGCCAAGAATTGCCATAAAAATTTTGACCAATTTTCAAAAATATGTTCCCCTGCGCGCTCAGGTTGTGATATAATTAAAGTAGTTTAATTGTTAATTATTTGACCATATTTAATAATTTGAATAGCGCATACCATCTAAGGCCGCAAGTAAGACCGTTTTTCAGAAAAAATTTAAATTTATGTATATTACCATAATTTTCCGTCAAAAATCCTTTTGCAGCAAACATAATTGACGGGAGATATGGTCATATGAAATTATTTAAAGTTGAAAAAGCTGTTTTGCTGGGATTAATGATAACGGTCATTGCGGCGTCTCTGTCAAGTTTTTCTGTTTTTGCGAAACAATGCAGCGATATAAGGGGCAAGGTCCTGCGTCTGCATATTATAGCTAATTCCGATAGTAAAGCCGACCAGCAGTTAAAACTCAGTGTACGTGACAGGATTTTACGCGAATCGCAGGAGCTCTTTATTGCTGCCGACAATAAAGAAGAAGCTGAAGAAAACGTCAGAGAGAAACTTCCTGAAATCATAAAAATTGCCCAAGATGAGGTCAAGAGGGAAGGCTTCAATTATAAAGTAAATGCTCAGCTAGTCAACATGTACTTCACAACGAGGAAGTACGATAACATTACACTACCCGCTGGGTATTATGATGCGGTTCGGATAACAATAGGGGAGGCAAAAGGTCATAACTGGTGGTGTGTGCTGTTCCCATCGCTCTGCATACCAGCGTCATCCGAAGAGCAGAAACAGGAAATCAGTGATGTGCTGTCTCCGGACGAGGAAAATATAGTTGAAAACTCGGACAAGCCAGATATCAAAATAAAATTTAAAGTTGTTGAACTTTTCGAGCAGTGCGATGATTTTCTAAAAACATTTCGGGATAATGTTTTCTCGCAGTAATTCTTTGCTAACTAAAGTTTATTTATAAAATGACAGAGTACCTCCTTTGAAGAAGCGGTGTATGAGACAATTTGTCGCATTTTGAATAAAATGTATTAACCGCAGTAAAAGGAGGTACTATTTTATGTGTTGTTGCTTGTGGCCAATTGTGCTGCTGGGCTGCTGCTGTTGCAACAGACGCCGGCGGTTCAGATTGCCCAATTACGGCAGAGACCGTGTATTCAGTGTAACAGGCAGCTATTTCCCGCCGATGAATATTCATCACGGCGATGATCGATGTGCTTCCAGATGTAACTGTCATCATTGCGATTGACAAACTATACCGGCTGCAATTTATTTGCTGCCGGTGAACATAGAATAACGCCGTATATTTTACGGCGTTATACATAATGACTCCGATATCCGCGTAACTATGCATATTATTATTTACATTAATATTCTTCTAATCATTTTAAATAAAACTCATAATTAAACATGCCAAATTGACACATTATATAATTGCAAAATTCTTTAACAGGAGTTCGCTATGCAATACCTTAAAGAAAGTGTTAGAAACAATATAATCAATTCGGCAATTGAAGAATTCAGAATAAATGGTTATAAAGGCGCTTCAATGAGAAAAATAGCGTCAAAAGCGGATATAGTCAGCGGAAATATATATCGATATTTTAAGAACAAAGAAGATCTTTTTGACAGTACAATTGGTTACATTTATGGTGAAGTCAGCCAAGTGATGAAAAGTATTAAAAAAGAAATATCAGACTTTAATCTAACTTCAACTGAACTTAGCAGTATCGATGTGCTGAAAAAAATCTGTGAAGGGGTCGCCCGGATATCGTCCAAACACCCATTGGAGCTTTATATTCTCCTTGATAAAAGTGAAGGCACAAAATATGCCGAATGTAAGTCTGAAGTTATTTATATGGTATTTGAAACGCTGCAAAAGGTTTACCTTGTTGAAAGAAGGAAAAAGGGATTAGAGCTAAAAGACAATTTTATGTTTCAAGTTCTTTCGTCAGCTTTTGTGGATGGCATGTGTCTAATACTTAAGTCAGGAAAAAACGCAGAGGAAATGGAAAGACTGATTTATAAATGGATGATGCTGATGTTCCTCGATATTGACAAAAGACTGCAATAGATAATTTTTAAGGTAAGTCCGGCGATGTCGGGCTTTTTTTATTACAGCCAGAAGCCTTAACGGCTGCTGCAATATATATCAGTTAAAAACGGTTCACAAATTTATTTGTGAACCGTTTTTTATTTCATTTTGTCCGGTTATTGCTTAATTTTAACCTTTTTTCACTTAAAGCATATGAATAATAAAGAATAATTTGAGTGGGGGAGATATATTGGATTCGTTGGTATTCGAATATAATTTCTGGCTGCAGATTTTAGGCGACCATGCGAGATTTATTTATTTTTCTCTGGCACCCAGCGAGACCGAGCGCATAAATAAAGCGAAACAGTTCATACATACCTTTGACCAGTTGCTGGATGAGTCAAAGGCGGCTGCGCCGACGGATGAATTCAAACAAAAGGTCATCTCGGCGATACAAGAGCTCCGCGAGTTTAAACTGAGCCTGCTGACATTGACGTTGAAGTCAAGAGTAGTGATACACCTGTCCTCGACCTTCTTTAATCATATGCTCAATGAGCTCGAAGAATTTTTATTGACCCTTTCAAATTTGCAGAACGGTCAGCCCCCAGTATTTCATCCATTGCATTATAATGTTTTGTGGCTTTCCGACGGCATGGGCCACGCGGCGGCGGTTTCGGCCAGCCTTGACGAGATTGAAAATAATAAGATAGAAGAAAGCAAGGCTTATGAAAAGACATTTACAAATCTGTATTTAAAATCAATCGAAATGAGCGGCTTTACACGCACAAAACTTATGAATTTCCCGTCGTTGCAGATGCTGAACCGTCAGGCTTACTTTGAAATGATCGGGTTTAAGGATTTTCTGATTGAAATAAGAAACGCCAGAACGAACGCAACGCTTCTCGGAACGTTAATGCCACTTATGGCAGACCATATGGCGAGGGAAGAGTGTTACTACCTCACAAAACTTGCTTTGTCCGACGGCAGCTTAGAGATGCCGGACTGCAACCCAGCGCGGGCACGGGTTGATGTGTAATAATCTCAAACAAATGCCTTCCTTTCCGCTTCATAATAAGTTTTTATGCAACATTATACAGGCGCAAAAAGCACAGCATAAATGAAAAAGCTGCGGGAAATCCCCGCAGCTTTTATTAAATTTATGATTCGGGTTTCTGCTCAAAGGTTGCACACAATGTTTCATGTTTAGAAGAAGCGTGCATAGGGCCGACTTTTATTTTTTCAGCATAGCAGTTGCGTTTTTCATCGTTGTAGACACAGTTTGTGACATCACATTCAATGCCAGGTATATATTCAATTTTCTTTGTTTTTTTATCTGAATATTCTGTGCTCATCTTTTTATCATCTCCTTCAATATTATTATTGCCGCTTAAAAATCAATAATAATGACGAAGGAGACATAAAAATCAACCACAAAAGTAAATGTAATTAAGACTACAACATAATGCATATTATTGACGTAATCATATCTGTCACTCCGATTTCTGTTTTTTTATTGATATCACAAGTTAAATCGGAGCTGCAAATAAAAAAGAACAAAAATTTACAAAAATTTTAATAATATAATGACGTGCTGTAGTAATCGCCTGTCTGCGGATCTTTGCGGACACTTGCTTTGTTTTTAGCGAGTACGTTTACTATGTCATACACGTCTATCCAAATCTGGTTTACGCCTTCCTTCTGCGATTCGTCAAAAATTATCTGCATGCCGAAATGAAGATGCGGCCTTGACATATTGTTTACATTTTCCTTGTTGCTGTAGCCTGTAGCGCCGAGATAGCCGATGACTTCACCCGCTTTTACGAGCATGCCCTGTTTTAGATTTTGGACATAAGGCTTGTCTTTCCGCAAATGGGCGTAATAGTAATACCGCTTGCGGTCAAAGCTTCTGATACCTATTCGCCAGCCGCCGAAGCTGTCCCACCCCATACATTCAACATAACCGCTTTCAACCGCGATAATCGGGGTCCCAACACTTCCTAAAAGGTCGTTGCCCATGTGTTTGCGCTTATATCCATAGGTTCGTGAATTGCCGAAATCATCATAATGTGAGTAGTAATACCCCTTTGCAATCGGGGAAAAGACCAACATGCCGTATTTTTCTACAAGGTTGTCGCTGCCTACAGGCGACACTGTTTTATACTCCCCGAGAAAACCGCTGAGCACTGCGCTGTAGGCCTCGTGATAGAAATTATAGTATTTGTTGTTGTGTGTTATTTCCTCGGCGCTTTCACCGCGCTGGAGTTTTTCGACGACAGTGTCCATATCCTTAGGTTTATATCTTTCCCACCTGCCGTAATAATTAGCAGCGAGGATTGAAAGCACCTCAATCCAATCAACTTCTTTATCTGTTCCGTGGTATTTTATATCTATATTCATTGCTTTAAGCATTGCTTTATCAGGTACGTCAAATGTCATCCATTTTATATAATCCTTTTTCGCGTCACTTTTATTTTCGATATCGGCTCCGACAGCGGAATAAGAAAATAAAATAGACGCGCATAAAGTAAATATTATGAATATCTTAAATTTGGGTTTGATTTTCATTAAAACACGTCTCCTTTTCAAGTATTGTGTCTCATCAATTATTTTCCTAAGAAATTAATCTTTAATTCGAGGTAATATAATAGCGCAATGCCAAAAAAATAAAAAAGGCGGTTCATAATTGAACCGCCTTGAGTGGTATGTTGCCGCAGAAGATTTACTGATTTTCAGTTTTTTCTTTATATAACTGATATGCCTTTTCAATATCGATCAGGCCCAATTTGTACGCTTCTTCAAGCGTATAGACGCTTTCGTCACTGATGATATAAAGCCCTGTATTTTCCGGCCTGAAGCGATAAGGGCTTTCGAAGGTGAATCCTCCAATGACCTCACTTTGGCTGATATTGTCGTACGACACAAGAGTTGGCTGGAGCCTGTAAAACCTGTAGCCGTTTACGTTTCCATAGTATTGATATATGTTGTTGTCTATTCCGATAGGTAAATCTTCTCCGTAGAAATTCTTGCAGTACCTAATAAATGTATTTTTGTCGTCGTCTAAAAAGTTGATTTTGCTCGGCAGGTCGGTTACATCTGTTTTACTAGTAGAAATAGTAAGCGCGTCACAGTCGAGTGCATTAAAGATTGTTTCAAAGTTAATCATAATCACTGTCATAACAGCCAAAGCGAAGATAATCTTTAAAAGTTTGAAACCGTACCTTTTTATTCTCATAATACACCTGCTTTTAAATAATATTAAAAGCACAATATTAGAAGTCTTATTTATGATTCCACTAAACGTTTAGTTTAACTTAAAATGTTTAAAATTTCAACCACTAAGTTATGGATAGATTGGTTATGTTAACATGCGCCTTCTAAAGAGTTTGAATATTATCACAGCGAAGGAAACAACGAATATTATAATCAATGCAGCATAGAACCCGATTGAGTCAAGAAGCACGTCGGTGATAGCGGCTGTGCGTTCTGACACCAGAAACTGCTGGATTACCATTTCGTCAATAGCCGCTGTCGAAACGCCAAGCGCAGCCGGCACAAAACGCAAAAATTTTCTTTTGTGCCAATGGATTATGCTTGCGGTACAAATGATTCCAAATATAAAGTATTCAGTGAAATGTGCAAGTTTCCGTATAAAAATCTCGCTTGTAACTTTTTCCTTGCAGAAAGGCGCAAAGATGTCAAAAAGGGCTTGATTGAACTTAATCCCGAGTTTATTAAGAATACGTTCGACAATCTCCAATACCTTATGTGACTGAGCATATGACTGTGCACCGGACTGCAAGGAAAACCAGAAAATCAAGGCCATCCAGCATAACATGAGCAGCGTTAGCGCTATGCCTAAAGTATCACGTTTTTTCTTAATAGCAAATCCTCCTGTTGTGGCGCGGCAGCGCGCATTTTATGAGTTTTCTTCCAATAGCTTTATAAATGCAGTTTTAAATTTTTGATTATCGCTCTGCGTTCTCCGAGGAGGATTAGCTGTCCTGCCGCCGCTGCGGCGTATTTTTTGAGATATATGCCGCTGTTCAAGCAGGATACCGATGTTGTCGGACGTAAAAATAAGCCCGTTCTGGTTAATGGCTGCTGCACCTACTGCCAGCGCCATTGCTGCGACTCCGAAATCCTGAGTTACGACGATATCGCCTGCCTTAGCCCTTGCGATAAGCGCAAAATCAGCAGAATCCCGGGCCTTGTCCACTACATATACAGAGGAATAGCCGTCGTTTATTTCATGGCTGGTATCTGTGACCATCAAAACGGGCAGGTTCCGCGCTTTTGCCTCGTGGATGATTATATCTTTGACGGGGCAGGCGTCGGCGTCTACTAAAATTTTCAAATATATCCTCCATCAGATTATATTATATTCAAATCGAAAAAATGCGGGGATTTTGTAACTAATCGTATAAATATCAATAGGCAACTTGCAATTCTGACTGCACCTTTCTGCCCGCATTTTGCAAGCAGCAGGCTGTTTTAAGACCTGCTCGTAAAGGAGCCAGCCTGCCTGAAATAATAATTTACTTTTCAATATATAACTTGACAAATGTGTCGAGAGTAACCTCATCGTTTGGAGCGGGGCACTCGACATTGTCGATAAGCGTCCATTCTTCACTATGGAAGGCTGTTCCTCCCGGTGAGATATCGACTAATTCGCCCAGTGTCTCCATCTCAAGTATCTGGTTGTTGGTAAAGGTTTCAAAAGACACGCCGTTGTCGGGATAATTACCACTTTGATTGTGGTTATAGCGCTTTAAGAACATACCGTTGTTGACAAAATAGGCCGCCCATCCGCGGTTGTTGTTAATGCCGAACTTAAAGGCGCTGGAGACAGAGGTATCCTGCCGCATTGTGATATACTTCTTGCCCCAGTATATGCGATCGTCCGACATATCACTGTAGGGCCACAGGGACAGCACGCGGTTTGCCAGAAGCCCTGTGTTGTTGATAGGTTCCGGGATAACCTCCATGCCGCCGCGGCGCATAACGGTGATAGCCCAGGGCGCTCTTTTGATGGTGCTGCCGCCAACGTTTGTAATAAAGTGGTTTACCGTTGCCTGCGGTTTATCTTCCGACATTATGAACTGGATGCGGTACTGTACGTCGTTGACGCGCTGCGCCGGCGGAATCAGCTCGACGCCGCCGTCAATAATATTGTAATTTACAGGCTCATTGTCAGGATAATAGGTCATGGGCATATCCTCCGGACTGAGCCATAAGCGGTGACCGCCGTAGATGAACCATTTTGAGCCCTTTCCGAAAACAGCTTCAAGCGGTTCGCCGCAGGTGCAGCTTTCCCTGTCTATATCTTCATGGAAGAAGTTTTCTCCTCCGACAAAAGCAAATCTCAGTATGCGCGGTCCAACGTCAAGAGTGACAACGGCTTCGATTTTGCCGTTTGTTATTCTCAAGCATTTTCCGAAATTCTTATATTCAATCTGTTCAGCCTTTATTTTTGACATCTTATCACTCCTGATATTAATGGGTTTTGGAACATATTATTTCTCTCGGAAATCTCAAACTTAAAATATTGTACTCGTTTTAGCTGAACAATTCAACTGCCTAAATTGATGGCCGTAAATTTTTGCTCAAAACCGCAGGGCTGTATTTTGGGAACGCAGAGCATATAAAGGTCGGTTGCTTTGCACTCAAGGTCGTAAAAGCGGCGGGCTTCTGGCGACAGCTTAGCCGCGTCAGCGAAACGGCTGATTATCGGCAGAGCAGCGGACTTTTTCGCCGCTTTGAGCAGTTCCCGCCCCCTGTTGTTAAAGCCGAGTACGCGGATATAAGGCGGGCCGGAGCGGGTATAGGACGAATCGATGTCGAGAAAGGCGCGCAATACTATGCGCCGTATCCGGGCGAGGGTATAGCGCTTTGACTTGATTGCGAAATAGAGTTCATTGAGCGAGCAAGCCATCCGTGACGCTTTATAAATACGGTTTTCGAGCCCCTCGGAAACGTCCGTAATGCGTATAAAATCGTCTGCGCTCATAGTCCTGAGCTTGGCGAGTATGAGCGGTTCGGCCAAAGGCACCTGAAACGGCGCCCGCAAATTTGCTATTTCCTCGGCAAGCACCATAAAGGCGCGGGACGGCATATATTTTTTAGCACGCCAAACATTGCCCGCAGTGATGATTGAGCGAAGCGCAGACGCCGACGATATCGGGGTGTCGCCGTACAGCGACGGCGCGCCGTCGTGACGGGCTCCCATGCGTTTTACTGCAAACGGGGTAATGGAAGAATCAAGGTTTTTGAGCGCTTTTATATATTCGACTGCCAGCGTATCGTTGGGATTGTCAAGGACTGCGGCGATGTCGTTTCTTGGGACATTAGCCCGGGCGAGGACATTGGCCCTTGCCTTCGGATATGATACGCCGCGCTTGAGCTCGTCGGAGAGTTCCCCAGCGGTGTCTGCTTCATTGAGCTTTTCGGCGCAATGCTTGAGAAGCTCGATATCCCCGCACTCGCTGCCGAAACAAAGGCTGTCGACGCAGCCGAGCGCATTGAGTATCCCTGCCGCGCCATAAGCGAATTTTTCCGCGCTGGAAACAGCGAACGGCGTCGGAAGCTCCAGCACGAGGTCGGCGCCGCAGAGAAGAGCCGCCCGGGCCCTCGCCGATTTGAGCATTAAGGCTGGTTCCCCTCGCTGGGTAAAGTTTCCGCTCATCACCACAGCTATATGTGAAAACCCTGCCTCGCGCACCTTTTTTATAAGCAGTTCATGCCCGTTGTGAAACGGATTGAACTCAGCTATAATGCCTGCTGTTTTTATACCGTTCATATTAAGCTCCTGAAATTTTATTAATCTGCAAATGGTATATCTTCAAAAACCTAAGCATATAAATCTTTTTTATTGAAAAATACTGTTCTTGAATATATAATAATACATGGCATCTTAAAAAATCAATTTATCAAGGCGTGTTTGAAAAATGCGTGCGTCAACGCACGTTCAAGAGGATAAGTTCCTCGAAGAAAAATTACAAGTTTAATTTAATGCCCAATATGCACATATCGGCATTTTTATTTTCAGACTGCGCCAAATTCAAGGAGGAAACTTAATGAACATTCTGGTTATTAACGCTGGCAGTTCATCACTTAAATATCAGCTCATTGATATTGATAACAAAAATGTGCTGGCAAAGGGAAACTGCGAGCGCATAGGCATTGACGGCAAATTTAAGCACAAGACTTTCGATGGAAGAAAAATTGAAAAAGAAATGACGCTCAACGACCATAAAACTGCGTTCCAGACAGTTATATCGGCGATTACCGAGGGCGATGCCGCAGTTATAGGAAGCGTAAAGGAAATTGACGCTGTCGGACACCGTATAGTCAACGGCGGCGACCGTTTTTCAAAATCTGTTCTTGTCACAGATCAGGTATTAAAAGACT
>ENA-UPSB01003814-UPSB01003814.1-bioreactor-metagenome-genome-assembly--contig:-NODE-3814-length-11047-cov-4.769651_pt1 | contig 11047 bp, 8 predicted proteins | sample MGYA00238182_ERZ773286 | MGnify/ENA primary metagenome ERZ773286 (study PRJEB29026, sample SAMN07631240) | bioreactor metagenome | isolation source: Switchgrass digestor | place: USA: Dartmouth... | reverse complement strand
AACTGTTTAGGCCAAAAGGTCACCAAACCGGCAATCACAGGCCCCTCACCGCTGAAAGCTTTTGCGATCACATGCATAAACGGCAGCAGAGTAATTAATCCAAAAAGGCTTAGAAAAAAAACGTTTATGATCATAAAAACCGAAACTCTGTCTTTTTTCCTGGTCTTCATTACTTTCCCTCCTGTCGGCTTTTACCAAATGCTCTTCCCGGTTAATCTCTTGGCGACTCTGTTGGACGACAGTACCAATATCAGCCCTATCAACGAGTTGAAAAGCCCAACCGCCGTACCTGTGCAGAAGTCCATCTTGCCTAAGCCCATCCTGTATACATATGTGCCGATTATGTCAGCAGACTCATAAACCGTCGGGTTATACATGGCAAAGATTTGCGAAAAACCTGCATCCATTATGTTCCCAATGCGGATTATGAGCATCAGGACTATTGTTGGCAACAAACCGGGTATGGTTATGTACCACATCTGTTGGAAACGGTTTGCCCCGTCAACTATGGCAGACTCATAACACTCCTGATCTAATCCTGCTATAGCCGCAAAATATATTATTGAACTCCAACCGACCTCTTTCCAGGCGTCGGAAAAAACCAGGACCTTTCGAAAAACAGAATTGTCCATCATAAATTTGACTTTTTCAAATCCGAGAGATTCAAGAAATGTATTCACTACTCCCGTTGAAGAGAGCAATGTGACAAATATACCTGCAACCACTGCCCAGGAAAGAAAATGCGGCAAATATACAATAAGCTGCAGGCCTTTCTGGAATTTTATGCTTTTTACTTCATTTAAAAAAATCGCAAATATTATCGGCAATGGGAAATTAAATATAATTTTATATGTGCTGATTATGAGAGTATTGGCTAAAGCCCTTTTGAAGTCAGGTCTTCCAAATACATTAATGAAGTACTTAAATCCCACCCACTCACTGGCACCAATAGATTTCCATGGTGTTTCCGCCGCAAACATGTTGTAGTCCTTGAAAGCGAGAGTAATGCCGTACAAAGGGATTATGTTGAATATAATCACAAAAACCAATGACGGCAATAACAATAAATACAGATCGTAATTTTTTTTGAAATATTGTCCAAAAGTCTCTTTTCTTTTATATGTTTTCTTTTTTCCTTTCATGTATAATCCCCCGATTCATGCTTCATATCATTGGATGTAACATTTGAGAAATGCCATATTAAAATGGAAATGCACGGTTAACGCTTACCCTTTCATCCTTATAATACAGGGAATACGCTTTTATTATCAATGAATTACACGGATGAAGTTTTGCATTATTTTATGGTTTTTGACTTATGGCCTCAGAAAAAATGGGTTAAAAATTATGAAAATTGATACTTTTTTGCTTTTTTATATCCGTACTGCCAAGGTCCGGCTGTTTCAGGCCTTATCCCCATGCCTTCGGTTGACGAATTATTGAGAATTTGCTATATTATCCAATGAAGGCATTCGCATGTATTGCATATTCTCAATATGGAAGTGATTAAACCTGTATTATGAGATATTACCGGATCCCGTTCAGCAGAGAGGCTCATTTTATTGAATGGTTTTGTGGTAATGCGACAATGCTGGATATTCATTCTTTACTGTTAAAATCCTGTTTTGCATAAAGAATGCAAGGAGAGACCACAAGTATGTTGAAAATGCTACTGGTAGAAGATGAACCGGCAACCATACAGGGAATCAAATCTGCCATAAATTGGTCGATGATGGGGATATCTATCTGTGGGGAAGCATCCAATGGTCTGGAAGCCATTCAGTTAATTGACGAACTTGAGCCCGATATAATACTGTGCGACATACGCATGCCGAAGATGGACGGTATTTCTCTGATAAACCAAATACAGCCCCGACATCCTGAAATAAAAGTAATTTTTCTGAGCGGCTACTCCGATAAGGAATATCTGAAAAGCGCAATACGCCTGAACGTCATTGATTACATATATAAGCCTTTTGAGTTGGGGGAACTCATACAGGCGGTGGAAAAAGCCAAGGCAGCCTGTGCCAGGAGGAATGTTTCAGCGGTTGCTGCCATTGACAACGATATCGCACTGAAGATTTTTCAGAAAGATTGGGTTCCGCATTCGTTATTAAAAAGCCTTCCCATAGATCTTGACAGAAATCTTTCTACAATCATCGTACGTTTCAGCTCAAGCTTTGAAATTTCATATGAGGCGGAAGCATTCACTGCCAACCGCTTTTTGCCGGACTTCAGGGAGGCTTTTGCTGATATTTTTCACAACAAATACATACTTTCCTGTATCAACAATACATATGTGGCTCATGCCAATGTACCGAAGAATTTTACGGAAGATGATGACATGATGGCGCAACTGAACCGGCTTTTTCATATAACAAAAGACTGTTCCAGGATTGTCTCCATTGGAGTCAGCGAACCCGTAGCTTCTTACAGATGTTTGCATGAGTCATACCAGCAAGCCAGAAAGGCCGTATCTTCCGCATTCCTTGCAGGGTATGGAAAAATAATCCTTTACAGAAATCTCAGCACAAATCCTTTCGTACCCCATAAGGACCTGGAAACTTTGCTGTACAACCATGTAAACTGCAGCAACATAGCTTCTGCAATTGATTTTCTTGAAGAATATATAGAATATATGCGCAGTTGCAGGCCGGAAGATATTCCTGCAATTAAGGATGAACTGGCGGAAATAGCCTTTCATTTGAACCAGAAGCTCCAAAAACAGGACCATTTGCAGCAAAGGTACATAACGGAAACAATAAATTACGCCCTGGATATTGAAGAAATAAAGCAATACCTTATGCAGCTTCTGGAGCAAATCCAAAACGAGATAAACAATTTGGACAATAAAGGGCGAATTGTATTTGACGTTGAAAAATTCATACTGCAAAACTATGATAAAGACCTGTCCATCAACAAGATAGCGGAACATGTTTATCTGACCCCGACGTACCTCTGCCACCTGTATAAAAAGACTACCGGAAGAACTTTGAACCAGTTTATCCTTGATGTCAAAATGAACAAATCAAAAAGGCTGATAACGGACACATCAATGAAAATCAGTGAAATCGCTGAAAAAATGGGATACGCCAATCAGAACTATTTCACCAAGATATTCACCAGATATTTCGGAGTGAACCCCAGCACTTTCCGGAATAAACACTTGTGAACATAAAAGAACCAACATTCAAAGGTACCAATGTGAGGTGTTTTTTTTGATAAAATCGCTTCTGGATTCCATAAAAAGCATGTATAAAAACAGTTCATTTCAGAACAAGCTGGTAATGTCTTTTTTTATGCTTGTTTTACTTCCGATATTTCTGCTGACCAGCTTTTCCTACTACCAGAACAAACAGATTGTTAAAACGCAATCCATTGCCATATCCGAGCTATACTTGCGTCAGGTTGAAAGCTCCATCAATGCCAGGCTGAACGAAATGGCCAATACCGCCAAAGCCCTTTCCAGAACTACCGCCATAATCGACATATTGGAAAAGGATCCTGCTGCCGTTCCTGTAAGTGAGCAAATTGAGGACTTGCGGGAACTGGATGTTATAGTATCAGGGTTTCTGTCCTCCTCAAACATTTATAACATCCGCCTGTATGTAAATGACGGCTTTATATACGGCAACCGAAACATGATAACATATAATCTTGACAGCATACATGATGCCGAATGGGCAAAGGTCCTTCATGATTTCTATGCGGTGGTGTATTTTGCCGAACCTTATGAGTTTAAATACATATTAAACGATACCAGAAAGATTATCTCTGCAATTGTACCCATACGAAGCTCAAAAAACTTTGATGAAATCATTGGCATTGTCTGTGTGGACATGCTGGAGGATGAACTGTTGAATCTGATAATGGTTGCAGATTACACTTCCAAAGGTGAAATACTTATTACAAACAAGGACTTTGAACCGCTCCTTGCCTACTCAAAAACTGACAGCACCTATTTCCCGTCACTTAAAGATATGCTGAAAAGCAAAGAAGACGCATACTCCAAGACAACTGTATCTGTTATTGACAATACCATTGTTGGAGTAGCTCCTCTCTGGAATACATGGAAAATTGTCACCGTCGCCTCAATGGAAGACTTGCTGGATTCCCAGTCCGAATACAGGCTTCAGCTCATCATATTGGCGGTTATGTCTACCCTGGGTTTATACATCCTGGCCTGTATATACGGAAGATATAATGCCAAAAGGATCAAATCCCTGGCAAAGCAGATCCATGTTGTGGAAAACGGCAATTTTGATGTAAGCTGCGTAGTCGACAGTGCAGATGAAATCGGTGAGCTTCAAACCAGTTTCAATTACATGGTACGAAAGATCAATGCGCTTATGAAGGAACAATACATGATGGGTAAAAACCTCAATGCAATGGAATTGAAAGTGCTTCAGGAGCAAATCAATCCCCATTTTTTGTACAACACCCTTGATCTCATATTATGGACGGCAAAGCGCAACGATATGGAACAGGTATGTGATATAGTGATCAAGCTTTCAAAACTCTACCGCATCAGCCTTAGCAACGGAAGCGACTATATTGATCTGAAAAATGAAATCGAGCATGTCCGCTTATACACGGAACTGCAAAATTTGAGATTTTCCAAAAAAATAAATCTTACTGTAAATATTGAAAAATCATTGGAGAATTACAAGATAATGAAGCTGCTTTTACAGCCTATTGTAGAAAACAGCATTCTCCACGGAATATCCAACTCGGATGTGGAACAGGGTGAGATCAACATATCTGCAGCTATAAATGAAGATATGGTACAGATAATTGTCACCGATAACGGTATAGGCATGAGCAAGAGCACTATCTACCGCCTTATGACCTATGATGAATTTCATACAGATAAAGAGAATTTGGGAGGTTATGGGCTTAGGAACGTCATCAACAGGTTGAAACTATATTATGACAACCAAGCGCAAATCAGCTTTGAATCAGCTCCAAACAAAGGCACTAAAGTTATTATATCCATACCCTACATGTACAGGCAAAGAAATCTTTCTTAGCCGAATCATGGTTTCCTGAAAAACAGGCGCCTATGCTTTAGAGCAAACAGCCTGACTTTCCTGCTGAAACTGATTTTAGTTTTGGCAGGATCATCCGTCTCATACTGTCCTGAAACCCTTGCCTATGATTTCTGATGTGTTGGTTATTGTTATAAATGCATTCGGGTCTATTTTTCGTACATACCGTCTGATGTCAACCGCCTGTTTTCTGTTTACCACAGTGGTTATTACATGCTTTTCTTCGTTGGTGAAAGCCCCATAGGCAATATGAATGGTGGCACCCCTATGCACGTTTTCTATTATATACTGCCTCACCTGCTCTGACTTTTCACTGATGATCACGACTTGTTTTCTGATGTTGAAACTCTCAATCACCGTATCCACGATAAAGCCTTTAAGTATCAGTCCCAGCACGGAATACATGCCGACCTGCACTCCAAACACGGCACCGGCGGCTACAGTTATGGCGAAATCGGAAAGCATCAGGGCTTTCCCTATATCCAGACTGGTATACTTGTTCAATATCTTGGCTATAATGTCAGTCCCGCCAGTGGAAGCATTTAGGTTAAACACGATGGCAGAGCCAACTGCGGGAAAAATTATGGAAAAAAACAGTTCCAGCAGAGTATCCGTTGTAAACGGCCCAGACATGGGAAACAGCCGGTCGAGCAACCATACCATGCCCGATAGCGCAAAACTGGAATAAACCGTCTTGGAACCAAAAGATCTGCCAAGCAGAAAAAAGCCAACAATAAGCAGGAGGATGTTTATCATCAGCATAATGCTTCCAACAGAAGCATTCGGGAAAAAATATGCTGTAATGATGGCAAGACCGCTAACTCCGCCAGTTGCAAAGTTGTTTGGCACCTTAAAAAAATGAATCCCGATAGCTGTCAGCAACAATCCAATATTTACCATAATAAACTCCCCAATTTTTTTCATGCTATAACTCTCCTGACCGGATTTATATTTATGTTTACCTTTTGCATCCCTTTTATCTTATTTTTTTGCATTACGGGCAAAACAATAAGAATCTGATCCCTTTTGAATCATACTCTTTCAGGTCCTGTGATGTCAATACTTTCAGAAAGGCTTATATTCGACTGGTTTGAAACCAGCTGACCGAAAAGGATGCTGTTATTTCCGGGAGTTAATTTATCACACAAACATGCAATTATGATGATATAATTAATATGATATTAGTACAATGTAATAGGGGGTATTGCAATGAAAGTGCTATTGGTTAACGGCAGTCCACATGCCAAGGGATGCACGTTTACAGCTTTGACTGAAGTTGCGGAGACATTAAAAGCCAACGGAATAGATACAGAAATCATGCATCTTGGAACAAAGCCTATTTCCGGATGCCTTGGTTGCGGGAAATGTTTCAAGACAGGTAAATGCTTTATGGACGATGTGGTAAATGTATTTTTGGACAAGGCTCCGGAAGCAGACGGTTTCGTTTTCGGATCACCGGTTCACTATGCAGCGGCATCCGGGCAACTCACCTCATTTCTTGACCGGGTTTTTTACGGAAAAAGTGCCCTGTTCTACAATAAACCGGGAGCAGCTGTCGTAAGCTGCCGGAGAGGTGGAGCATCTGCAGCCTTTGATCAAATCAACAAGTATTTTACAATTAACAATATGCCTATTGTTTCTTCCCAGTAATGGAATCAAGTGCATGGAAATACACCGGAAGAAGTAAAACAGGACTTGGAAGGCATGCAGACAATGCGCACGCTCGGGAGGAACATGGCGTGGCTGCTTAAGTGCATAGAAGCCGGTAAAAATGCCGGTATACCATTGCCTGAGCAGGAACCAAGATTAAGAACGAATTTCATCCGATAGAAGCGCAAAAACGCTTCTTTTCTTTTTCTTGCCATAACAGTTCAAAATTGCTATACTTGATAAGCAGGATTTTCATATAGAAATATCCTGTTATTTTAAAAATTTCAGACACCGATAGCATGTGTTGAAGAAAGAGTGGGGGTTAAATGCTTTTATACATAATACGTCACGGCGATCCTATATACGAACCCGATTCGTTGACAGAAAAAGGGGTTTTGCAGGCAAAGGCCCTTGCAAAAAGGCTGGCAGTACATGGGCTTGATAAGATCTATGTTTCACCCATGGTTCGTGCCAGGCAAACTGCACAGCCAACATGTGAGTTGCTGAACATAAAGCCGGAAATCGCTGAATGGACCAGTGAAGCGCTGGCATATCGGGATTTTTCATACGCCGATGAGAGTTTGAAGAATGGAACCGACTGGAGTTTCAATTATCCCAAGAATAATCAGAAAACACCGGAGATACTGGCTTTGGGAGATCGTTGGTATGAGGCGGAGCCATTCTGCCGTACAAGAGTCCGGGAAGGGTACATGAGAATACGGCAAGAATCGGATAAATTCACGGAGATGTTGGGATATAAACGGGAAGGAATGCTGTATCGAATACTCCGTCCCAGCGATGAGAGGGTAGCGGTGTTTTGTCATAGTGGATTTGGCACAGTATGGCTTTCGTATCTGCTGTCTATCCACCCTGTTTTGTTTTGGTCTTCCTTTGGTTTGAATCATTCATCCATTACCATTATTGAATTTCTTAACACAAAAAGCGGCCTGACCGCACCGTATTGTCTGGCCCTTTCAGATACGTCACACCTGTATGCAGACGGTTTGCCACTGGAATTCTGCAATGAAATAAAGATTTAAACCGGGATTGCATTTATGCAATCCCGATTTTATGCTTCTACTTCTTTATGTTAATTATCATTTCTTTTTTTCATCAGATCTTCCATCTGCTGTTTTGCTTGCGGAGATAATGCATCTTTCAGGTAATTTCTGTCTTTCGCCTGTTTTTCCCTGTATTCCTGTTTAATGATTTCATTTACCTTATCAATTTCAGCTTTCAGTTCGCTGGCTGATAACAAGGTACAGCCTGCCGCCCTGATAATGATCTGTTCCAGACCGTCTGAAGTCGCAACCGTTATATTATACTTCTTTATATTATCATGGGCAAATTTCTCAATATACTGGTCTGCCGTCTGTGCTTCCCTGGTATATACAATGTGGATATTGTGGTAATCGACTATCTCCTCACGATGTCCCTGAACACGGTAGGCATCAAACACAACTATGACCTTCGATTTTCGAATCCCCTGATAATTGCTTAAAATATCAAGCAGTTTCACCCTGGCGCTTTCCATGTTCTCATCCGCAAGGCTTTTGAGTTCAGGCCAGGCATGGATGATATTGTAGCCATCCACAAGGAGATATTCTTCCCTGCTCTCCTTTATGCCCCTGACATGGCTGACAGGTCTGTAATAGCTTTCAACAGGTGTTTTACTCCTCTTCCAGGCTGACTTCTTGCCCTGGTTTGCATAATAGGTGCTGTTTATAATCCGATCAATCTCCTCCAAACTAATCTGCCTTTCCTGCTTGACCTGAGCACGGTTTAAAAGCCCTTCCTCCTGTGAACTGCCTCTATTCTGAAGATAGCTTTCTACATGCATGTAATCTTTTACTTTATCCCAGCTCACCAAAAAACTTGTGCCATGGGAGCAGAATACAGAACCTGTCGGATTTTCCACATCCTTTTCCGAATCATATCCGATGCTTTCTATAACCTCTTCCGCATTGTGGCATGGTTCATACCCCTTCAGGGTGCAGAACAGCCTGCCGAGACCTCTGGTGTAGGCAGCCACCTCTTTGTGGTAATTCCTCATGGCGATAACAGGGGCACTTCCCGCAAGAACCGCCATCTCTCCATCGGTCTGCGTTATTTCACATGTGCCATGCATTTTTTCTATGTCATTCATTGCCCTTCCAACCATTTTCTCGGGCAGCTCCAGCTGAAATTCATAATAAGGCTCCAGCAAAATGGATTCCGCTTCCTTTAATCCCTGGCGCACCGCGCGGTAGGTCGCCTCCCGGAAGTCGCCTCCTTCCGTATGCTTGTTATGTGCCCTGCCTGAAACCAGGGTGATTTTCATATCCGTGATGTCTGAGCCTGTAAGGACCCCTTTATGAGTTTTCTCTTCCAAATGGGTTAAAATGAGCCTTTGCCAGTTTTTTGCCAGGATATCCTCACTGCATGCCGTATCAAACTGCAGGCCGCTGCCCGGCTCACCCGGCTCCAGCAGCAGGTGGACTTCCGCATAATGGCGCAGTGGTTCAAAATGTCCTACCCCTTCAACTACATTGGCAATGGTTTCCTTGTATAAAACCTTTCCTTCGTCAAAGTTCACATCTACTCCAAAACGGCTTTTTATGAGGCTTTGCAGGATTTCAATCTGAACCTCCCCCATGATCCGCACCTGGATTTCCTGCAACTGCTCATTCCAAACAATATGGAGTTCCGGCTCCTCTTCTTCAATCTGGCGCAACTTGGGAATCATTGCCCTTGGGTCGCAGCTTTCCGGAAGTATGATCTGATATGACAGTACAGGTTCCAGCACCGGCGCGCCCGAGTCCTTCTCCGTCCCCAATCCTTCCCCGGGTCTGGTTTGACTGAGACCGGTTACCGCAAATACGGAACCCGCCTCTATCTCATTCACTGTTTCAAACTTCTGTCCGGAATAGATCCGAATCTGGTTGACTTTCTCCTCCCAGATGCCATTGGTCAGTACATCCCTTACCTTGAGCTTCCCACCGGTAAGCTTCATGTGCGTAAGGCGGTTTCCCTGTTCATCCCTTGATATTTTGAAAATTTTCGCTCCAAACTCATCAGGATAGCGAGGTATCATTACATACCTCTCCATGCCGTGCATAAATTGCTCAACTCCTTCCAGTTTTAAAGCTGAACCGAAATAGCATGGGAATACCTTTCGCTCCCTGATGGCTCTTTTAATCTCATCAATCTCAATATATCCCGTTTCGAGATAGGCTTCCATCATCATTTCATCGCACATGGCCAGTTGGTCGTAAAAGTCGTCTGCCCCATCTTCACTGAAATCAATGCACCCGTCATCCAACTGCCTTTTTATCTCTTTGATTAATTTGTCCTTATCCGTCCCATTCTGGTCCATCTTGTTTACGAAAATAAAAACGGGTATTTTGTGAATTTCCAGCAAATGCCACAATGTTTTGGTGTGCCCCTGCACCCCATCCGCACCGCTTATCACTAAAATGGCATAATCAAGCACCTGTAAGGTTCTTTCCATCTCAGCCGAAAAATCTACATGTCCCGGGGTATCCAGCAATGTGACCTGGATGTCGCCCAATTGAAATATGGCTTGTTTGGAGAAAATAGTGATTCCCCTTGCCCTTTCCAGTTCAAAAGTGTCCAAATAAGCATCCTTGTTATCCACTCTTCCCAGTTTCCCAATTTTACCGCTCAGATAAAGCAAACTCTCTGATAATGTTGTCTTTCCCGCATCCACATGTGCTAATATTCCAATGACTAATTTTTTCATAAGCTTTTTCAGTCTTTCTTTCGTATCTGTTTGTGAGAATTGCAGCCTTTACAGGCCTGCAAGTTTTTTTACATATTATTATGATACCAGCAAGCATGAACTTTGGCAATTTTAAAGAGAAACCTGCAGGATAACAAAACGGTTCCTTTGCCGGGACCGTTTTTTATGAGGAGTTGCTTTTTGAGATTCATAAACCGTTTTTTGTGAAAGACATCTATGTTATGGACATCTCACATATGCAAGTCCCTAGAGCCAGCCATTTTCATAATCCAGTTCAACTTTTATTACATGGCCGGGAACTTGCTGCAAAGCAATTTGGATCGCTGCTTCGCTGCTAATCCGGTAGCTCTTCCAGTAACCATCCCAAAGCCTGTAATAGATGTAACCATTATTATACATAAAGTAAACCCCTTAAATGCTAATCATATTACCATATTATTTTTAAGTTTTATAAGTGTTACTGCATAGACATAATATTTTATTTATAAATCATCTATTGGAAAGAATGTCTTAATCCCTTTTGTCAACAACGGTATATAATTGACCCACAATAACGGAAAGAAAATGACCCACCCCTGGCGAATTATCCCTCTGATGATCACACTAA
>ENA-UPSB01003805-UPSB01003805.1-bioreactor-metagenome-genome-assembly--contig:-NODE-3805-length-11063-cov-5.320312_pt1 | contig 11063 bp, 10 predicted proteins | sample MGYA00238182_ERZ773286 | MGnify/ENA primary metagenome ERZ773286 (study PRJEB29026, sample SAMN07631240) | bioreactor metagenome | isolation source: Switchgrass digestor | place: USA: Dartmouth... | reverse complement strand
GGTGTTACAATTGCTACACCTGAGCCTGTAAATATAGGTTTTCTCATGAAAACAGCACCTCTCTTTTTATTATTCATTCCACCATTTAATTAATTCTTCTGCAATCTGGACGGCATTTGTGGCTGCACCTTTTCTGATATTGTCTGCTACAACCCACAGATTAATTCCGCTTTCTACACTTTCATCACGCCTTATGCGGCCGACAAAAGTCTCATCCCTACCTGAAGCGTTTATTGGCATTGGATATACGTTATTTTCAGGATCATCCTGAACGACTATACCCGGTGCATTTCTGAGTGTCTCTTTCAGTTCATCAAGGTCGAACTGCTTTTCAAATTCCAGGTTAATTGATTCACTATGACTGTTAAATACGGGAACCCTTACAGTTGTTGCAGTTATTCTGAGATCAGGTACTCCAAGTATTTTTCTTGTTTCATTTATCATTTTGACTTCTTCCTTCGTATATCCGTTAGGGAGGAATGAGTCAATGTGAGGGAGACAATTGCCGGCTATTGGATGCGGAAATTTCTGAGGAGGAGCACCCTTCAAACCGTCTTCAAGATCCTTGTAACCTTTCATTCCTGCGCCTGATACTGCCTGGTAAGTAGAATATACAATTCTCTTCACAGTGTATTTATCATGTAACGGCTTAATTGCAACAACAGCCTGGATTGTAGAGCAGTTTGGATTTGCAATAATACCGTTATGTTTCCTGACTTCCTGAGGGTTAACTTCAGGAACTACAAGAGGAACTTTTGGGTCCATTCTCCATGCACTGCTGTTGTCAACTACAACACATCCTTTGGAAGCTGCGATTGGTGAAAATTTTTCGCTTGTTGAAGCTCCTGCTGAAAATAATGCGATATCTATTTTTCTGTCAAAAGAGCTTTCAGTCAGCTCTTCTACTGTATATTCCTGACCCTTAAAACTTATTTTTGAACCTGCTGATTTACTGGAGGCAAAGAAATAAATGTTTTCAATAGGAAGATTTCTTTCCTCCAATACTTTGATAAATGTTCTGCCAACCATACCTGTTGCACCAACGATAGCAATGTTTACTTTTTTCATAGATATACCTCCAATGCATTATAATGTAAGTAGTATTCTATATTAAGTGTAATAAAGAATTTACAATGAGAAACCGGATCGTAAATTTTTTATCACAATGCACTTATAGAAAGCGTCTTTTTTATAATAAAAAAGCTGGCAAGGAGTACCAGCAGTTCTTTGCGAGAAAACATAAATATAGTTTTGCTTGCTTATTGAACCGATAGCTCTCCACCATGTAAACAATGATGACAGTCGCATAGTTATTCACTATACGACCAGGATGGATTCTTTGGGAGAATACACCCTTCGGCGCTTTTCCCTTTCAGACCACGTCATAAGACCCCAAATCCTCAATGATCCTACTGATGAAAAACGCTCCTCTATCGCTCTCTATATTGATTTTATAATAACATTCAATAGATGTATTGTCAATTACTTTAAGCCAAAGCAGATTTTATTGATATATCCTATTATTATCTATACTCATCATTCTATAATAATATCCATATTCTAAATTATTCATACCCTAAATTAACTTGTTGTGTTAGAAGATGAGATAGCATTGTGGAGAGCTAAGGAAGTTTCCTTTAACACAAGCAAATTGATTTACCCCGTAACGAGCTTATCAGCTCTTGAGATCGGAACTCTTCCGCATTGTGCATTCCTAATGCTAATGTAATTTGTAATGCTGATGTATTGCTAATGTGAATATGGGATTTGAATGTTAGCGTAACCTTAATATAATTAAAGGTGCCTAATTTTTAAACTGCCTGTTTGTTTAGCAAATAAGCAGCAGGAATATTTAAGTTCTTGTTACAAGATTGTTAAATTTAAGGAAGTGTGAAGGAAGATATTGCTTTTTGTCGAATATGAGATGTATTATAAAAAAACAGTCATATTATATTGAAAAATGCTGGCAAAGACAATTACAAAAGAGGAGTTGTTGCTTAAAATGAAGAGAGTACTGAGGATAAGCACTTTAGTGGTCATTATTGCTATGATTATGGCCTGGAATCTGGCAGGGGAAATGTCAGCTGAGGCTGCCACAAATCTTCCGGAGTATGTGAGAATCGGCCTGTATTCCAATGACGCGCATTCTAACATTAAAGCTGTTAACAGTTTTAACGTTAGTGCGGATAAAGGTTTGCAGTTTGGTATTTATATAGATGGTAAATTCAGTCCGTTAATCGAAGAATCATCTTCTAATACTGTTATTGTCAGAAAGGACAGTTATTTCGTAAAAAATAATAATGTAGTTGCAGAATATAGCCCTGGTGGGAAAAACATTCCCGAGGGCGAGAAGACTGGCCCCTACCATGTAAAAATAGTTGATGCTTATACAGACTATAAATCTCTTGAGGCACAAATTAAAACAATCAGGGAAATGGGTATAGATGCATATCCTGTTTATGCAGACTCCTGGCAGATTTGGACCGGATTTTATACCGACCAGGATGCTGCAGAGAAAGATATTGACAGTACTATCAAGGGTACACTGGGCGATGGCAGTTATACTGTTGTTCAGCCGTCTTCCAGCAGAATAACGGTGTTAAGAAGCGATAATAAGGTAGCTTTGGTATTCGACAGTGAAAAAGGGTTGTTTCATATAAGGCCGAAGAAAGAAAACAATCCTTATATTATTAAATTAGACAGTGTACCATATAGAGGTTATCTGGAAGTCAGGAGAATAGAGGGAAGTGATATGACCGTTATAAATATGCTCCCTCTTGAAGAATACATATATGGGGTTGTTCCATATGAAATAGAAGCAAATTCGCATATTGAGGCTCTGAAGGCACAAGCTGTTGCTGCAAGAACATACACTCTGAATAATCTGGGAAAACACAGCAAATATGGATTTGACCTATGCCCGACAACATCGTGCCAGGTATACAAGGGTTATGCAGGAGAGACGGAAAGTACAAACAGAGCTGTTGATGAAACAAAGGGGAAAATTGTTACTTATAACGGAAAACCTGCCCAGGTATTTTACTTTAGCTCCAGCGGCGGCAGGACTGAGGATGTAAAAAACGTTTGGGGCAGCGACATTCCATACTTAAAAAGCGTTGAGGATAAATATGAATCAGGGAAGTCAAGATACTATAATTGGGAATCTGTATATACTTCCGACGAAATAAAACAAATCCTGATAGGCTTGAATAAGGATGTGGGTGATATATTAAGCATTAATATTACCAAACTTTCTGATGCAGGCCGTGTAACTGAGCTTGTAATAAAAGGTACAAAGGGCGAGTGTACTTTTGTCAGGGAAGCCTGCAGATATAGATTTAGCCTTTTGAGAAGCCAGTGGTACAGAATAACAACTGATGCAGATGTGACGGTAGCACTATCGGATTCAGAACAAAAGAAGGTTAATTTAAGCAGTGTGAAAGTTATGACCGCAGATGGAATTAAAACTGTCAATTTAAATCAGAAACAAGTAACGGTCAAGGGTTCAGGCGGAAAGAATTACACTGTTTCTGCCGTGCCTACAAAATATATTTTTACCGGCAAGGGGTGGGGACACGCTGTCGGTATGAGCCAGGAAGGAGCAAAGGGAATGGCTCTGGCTGGTTATAAATATGATGAAATACTTATGCACTATTTTACAGGAACTAAAGTAGAATAGTTGTAAAATTGGGAAAAATGATGTATTATTTTATTTTGCGTGGACAAAATTGTAATATGACGGCAATATTTATTGAAACTTGGTGTTGATATGAAGGTTAGCGACTTTGATTACTATCTTCCGGCAGAATTAATTGCTCAGGAACCTATTGAGCAGAGAAGTATGTCGAGGCTTATGGTGCTGGATAGGTCTGAAGGAAGCATTGAACATAAGATATTTAAAGATATTGTTAATTACCTTGAAGAAGGAGACTGTCTGGTTTTAAATGATACAAGGGTTATTCCTGCCAGACTCTTAGGAGTGCGTGAGGATACCGGAGGGAAGATTGAATTTGTACTGTTGAAAAAGATTGACAAAGATACATGGGAAGTAATATTAAAGCCGGGAAGACGTGCAAAAAAAGGAACAAGGTTTGTTTTCGGAAATGGTGAGCTAAAAGCTGAAATCATTGATATTGTTGAAGAGGGAAACCGCATTGTAAGGTTTGAGTATGAAGGTATTTTTGATGAAGTCCTTGACAGGGTGGGGATTATACCTTTACCTCCCTATATAAACAAGAGACTCAATGATAAGGAAAGATACCAGACCGTTTACTCAAGGCATAAGGGATCGGCAGCTGCTCCTACTGCAGGACTGCACTTTACAAAGGAGCTGTTGGACGAGATAAAAGCCAAAGGTGTTAATCTTGCGTATGTAACTTTGCACGTAGGACTCGGAACTTTCAGACCGGTAAAGACAGAAGAAGTTACTGAACACACAATGCATTCAGAGTTTTATAGTATAAGTGAAGAAACATGTGAGGTTATTAATAGAACAAAAGCTGCGTCAAAAAGGGTAATAGCAGTAGGAACTACAAGCTGCAGGGTACTCGAAACCGTAAGTGATGAAAATGGCATATTGAAGCCGGGAAGCGGCTGGACAGATATATTTATCTATCCCGGATACAGGTTTAAGACTGTTGATGCGTTGATTACGAATTTTCATCTTCCCCAGTCCACTCTAATTATGCTCGTTAGCGCTTTTGCAGGCAGAGAGATGATCCTTGATGCATATAATACAGCAGTTAAGGAGAAATACAGGTTTTTTAGTTTCGGGGATGCAATGTTTATATATTAAGTATTTAATTTACCCATTTTAATATAATTTACTTATTGTGCCAGGTAATGAGATAGCATTGTGGAATGCTTTAGAGCCGGTTATTATTAGCTCTTAAGCACAATACTCCTGCTATCGAAATGCCGGCATAACAAGTAAAATAATATGAAGATATAAAAAATAATATAAAAATATAAAAAGGAAGATATTATTGAGCGCAGTAAGATATGAATTGATAAAAAAATGTAAGCAGACGGGCGCAAGGCTCGGAAGAGTTCATACGCCACACGGTAGTTTTGAAACTCCTGTTTTTATGCCTGTTGGTACACAGGGAACTGTAAAAGGTATGTCTCCGGATGAGTTAAAAGAAATTGACGCTCATATTATTCTGGGAAATACCTACCATCTCTATATGCGCCCGGGACAGAACATAGTCAGAGAGGCAGGAGGACTTCACAAGTTTATAAACTGGGACAGAGCAATTCTGACAGACAGTGGGGGCTTTCAGGTGTTCAGCCTGAGCAGCCTTCGCGACATAAAAGAAGAAGGTGTAATGTTCAGGTCTCATATTGACTGTTCAAAGCATATGTTTACACCGGAAAAAGCTGTTGAAATACAAAACGATCTTGGCTCTGATATAATGATGGCTTTTGATGAATGTGTACCGTATCCTTGTGACTATGAGTATGCGAAAAAAGCAATGGAAAGGACTACCAGGTGGGCAAGAAGATGCAAGGAAGCACATAAAAATACGGAGAAGCAGGCGCTTTTTGGGATTGTACAGGGCAGCGTATACAAAGACCTGAGGGTGCAAAGTGCCCGTGATATTGTAAGCTTAGATTTTCCCGGGTATGCCATAGGAGGTCTGAGTGTCGGTGAACCTGCTGAAATAATGTATGAAATGCTTGAGTGCACGGTACCCGAATTGCCCGAAGATAAGCCAAGATACTTAATGGGTGTAGGAAGTCCCGATTATCTCGTCGAGGGAGCAATACGCGGAATTGACATGTTTGATTGTGTGCTTCCGACAAGAATTGGCCGAAACGGTACAGTAATGACCAGCAGAGGAAGAGTAATTGTAAGGGATGCAGCTTATGCCAGGGATTTTACAAGCCTTGATCCTGAATGTGATTGTTATGTGTGCAGGAATTTCACAAGAGCATATATAAGACATTTGTTTAAAGCTAATGAATTGCTTGGCTTGAGACTTGCAACATGGCATAACCTTTATTTCCTGATTAATTTAATGAAAAAAGTAAGGCAGGCTATAATGGAGGACAGGCTTGGAGATTTCAGGGATGAGTTTTTCAGTTCTTTCGGGTATAAGTGAAATAAATTAAATTGATTTGTTGTGCTATCGAAATGCCGACACAACAAGTTTAATAAAATTCATTTTTAGACTTCACATAAATTATTGTAAATGTTATTATTATTCTAGTATTTATTATGTTGTTTCAGTGTTTCCACTGATAATAAACCTACTTGTTAACGGCAAAAATACATAAAAATTTTTATATAAGGAGGAATTATATGGAAGGAAATTCAAGTACAGGTATGACGATAGGTACAATACTTTATTTTGTATTTTTTATAGTAATAATGTACCTTATAATCTTCTTACCGCAAAAGAGACGTGATAAGAAAACAAGAGAAATGATCAACTCCATACAGGTTGGCAACGAAATTGTAACAATTGGCGGAGTTGCGGGAAAGGTAGTAAATATTAAGGATGACGAAATTACAATAGAAACCAGTGTTGAAAAAACTCAGATGGTTTTCAAAAAATGGGCGGTCAAAGAAGTAATTAAACCTGTAGAAGCATAGTTTATTACTTAATTCTTGACTAATCATGTTATTCAAAACAATTATTCAAAGCAATTAAAAGAACTTGAAGTTTATACAAAATAAAACGCTTGTGTTTTCAGGCGTTTTTTTTGTTCTAACTTTGTACCTACCTTAATAGATTTATATTGAGATGAGCTGTTGTATGCTTGGTAACAAAGCTTGTCAATAGAAGTTTCGATTATTAAGGAGGTACACTATGTCCAGACAGGATAAAACCCAACCGGCCCAGGGTGAAAGAATTAATTTACTGGTAATCGGAAAGGCAATTCTGATTTCATATATCATAACAATACCGGTATTTGTCATTTTTGCGCTTATTCTTGCAAATACTGATTTCCCCCATAAGTACATATCGCCTGTAGTAGTGGTTACAACAATAATGAGTATTCTTATAGCCGGTTTAACGGTAACCAAAAATGCAAAGAGCAGGGGATGGTTGCATGGGGGACTGGTAGGATTTGTATATATGTTTGTGCTTTACATTTTAAGCAGCATTATCTTCAGAGATTTTTCTATTGACAGGTATGTATTGACGATGGCGGCTATAGGAGTGCTGACCGGCGCCATAGGCGGAATAATGGGTATAAATATAAAAAGGGGTTCACGCAACAGAATAAAGTATAAGAGATGAATGTCTCGGATTAACAAAATAATTCTTTTCAATCAATATCACATGTGCTATAATACTTCATGGAAAATTTTCTTGGGAGGCATAAAATATGAAACACATAATAACAATTTCCGGTTCTAATTTAAATAAGGATATAGATAGAAAAGGTTGTGGCGAGTGTCAGACATCCTGTCAATCAGCCTGCAAAACTTCATGTACTGTAGCAAATCAGAAATGTGAAAACAACTAAATTAATTACATATTTCTAATATTTGAGATCAAGATTGTTATAAATAAGATGCAGGACTATTATTATAACGAAGCAAGGGTGAAAAGATCGTTCTTTTCACCTTTTTATTGCAAGGCAATAAAGGAATACTGATCAAACACGGTAATTGTCCTGTGCTTATTGACGATCTTACATGTGATGTAGTAAAGTTGGACAATGGTATATGTCTGCATATATGCCATGTCTTTGGAGTGGAATAGGAGAACAAAAAGGAAATGATTCATAAGTATAGACTTTTTGACACAAATATAGTTGTGGATGTTAATAGTGGCGCCGTACATGTCTTTGATGATGCGGCCTATGATGTTCTGGATTTATACCAGGATCATAAAAAAGAGCAGATAATTGAAATTCTTTCAGAAAAATATGATAAAGCCATTCTTGAGGAAGCCATTGAAGAAATTGATGAACTTGTAAAATCAGGACAGCTTTTTACAGAGGATGTATACAGGGATTATATTCCCAGCTGGAAAAGGAATTCTGTTGTTAAAGCTTTATGCCTTCATGTGGCACATGACTGCAATATGAGGTGTAAATACTGTTTTGCTTCTACAGGGGACTTCGGTTGCGAGAGGACTCTCATGAGTGCCGATGTGGGGAAAAAGGCTATTGATTTTCTTATAAAATCATCAGGCAAAAGAAGAAACCTGGAAGTTGATTTTTTCGGCGGCGAGCCGTTAATGAACTTTGATGTTGTAAAGGAAATAATCAGTTATGCCAGGATGCGGGAAAAAGAGTCCGGCAAGAATTTCAGATTTACAATTACAACTAATGCCCTTATTCTCAATGAAGAGCATAAAAAGTATATAAATGAAAACATTAGCAATGTAGTGCTCAGCATTGACGGAAGGCCTGAAGTTAATGACAATATGAGGACCCGTGTGGACGGATCTGGAACATATAAGACTATTTTGCCCAAGATAAAGGATATGGCTGAGTCAAGAAATCAGGATGCCTATTATGCCAGAGGCACTTTTACCCGTGCAAATCTCGATTTTTCAAAAGATGTGTTGCATCTGGCCGATGAGGGATTTAAACAAATATCGGTTGAGCCCGTTGTGTTGGATGAGGAATCTGAATGGAGTATACGGCCGGAGGATGTAGCCGCTGTTTGCAGGGAATATGAAAAATTAGCCCTTGAATATGTAAAAAGAAGAAGGGAAGGAAGAGGTTTTAACTTTTTCCACTTCATGATTGACCTTGAACAGGGACCTTGTGTTGCAAAGCGACTTTCAGGTTGTGGTTCGGGGTACGAATATCTGGCGGTAAGTCCTGAGGGTGACTTATACCCGTGTCATCAGTTTGTTGGAATTGAAAATTTCAAAATAGGTAATGTTAATAACGGAATAATAAATGAAGATATTGTAAGCGCTTTTGCAAATTCTAATATTTATAGCAGGAAAGAATGCAGTGAATGCTGGGCAAGATTTTACTGCAGCGGAGGATGTCCGGCTAACGGCTATAAATTTAATAAAGATATAAACATTCCTTATAAAGTAGGCTGTGAGCTTGAAAAGAAAAGAGTGGAATGTGCACTGTGGATAAAAACACAACAGTTGTTAACTAATAATTGAGGCAGGAGGTTTAAAAATGATGCAAAAATACAAAAATTTTTTGCCCAAAATTCATGGGACATGCTTTATAGCACCTGGAAGTGCGGTAATAGGAAATGTTGAAATCGGAGAAAATTCCAGTGTATGGCATAATGCAGTTATCAGAGGTGACGTTGAGAAAATCGTAATAGGGAATAATTCGAACATTCAGGATTGCTGCATATTGCATTGTGTTGAAGATATAGAATTGAGAATAGGTGATAATGTAACTGTAGGACATGGCGCTATACTCCACAGTTGTGAAATTGGTGATAATACTTTGATAGGTATGGGTGCCGTAGTTCTGGATGGCGCTAAGGTTGGGAAATATTGCCTTGTTGGTGCCGGTACGGTAATTACACCGCGAACTGAAATTCCTGACCGTTCACTAGTGCTTGGAAGTCCGGGAAGAGTAAAAAGACAATTGACAGACGAAGAGGTCAATCAGATAAAAATTAATTCCGATGAATACGTTAATTTGGCAAGTGAATATAAAAATGCCGAAGAAAACAATAAGTAATTTGAAAAATTAAGAATGTTGCTTAAGCTGTTAATAATAATACAGGCAATAGTAAAAAATTTAATTGTTGAGAACACTTATGAGTAAAAACAAAAAGACTGATTGTGAGGATGACAATGGGCAGTATATCGATAGAGGACGTTAAGAAAAGTGAAGAAGTCAAAATATTTCTTGAAATAGCTGAAAGACAGATGGAAGCCATGGGCTATACTGAACATTCGTTCAGACATGTAGGACTTGTGTCTGAAACAGCAGGGAATATACTGAAGGCTCTTGAATATCCTGAGAGAGAAGTAGAACTTGCAAAAATTGCAGGTTACCTTCATGATATAGGCAATGCCGTCAACAGGGTTGATCACGCTCATTCAGGTGCTGTACTTGCCTATAACATTCTTACAAAAATGGGTATGGAGCCAAGAGAAGCTGCAGAAATAATGCTTGCCATAGGAAACCACGACGAAGGGTCAGGTACCGCTGTCAACAGCATATCAGCAGCTTTAATTCTGGCAGATAAATCCGATGTACATCGAAGCAGAGTAAAAAACAGGGATTTTGCAACCTTTGACATACACGACAGAGTCAACTATGCCGTAGAGAAATCTGTTATAACTGTTGATAAGAATAAAAAAACTGCTCTACTGGAATTAAACATTGATACAAGAATATGTCCGGTGATAGACTATTTTGAAATTTTTCTTGCGAGGATGACGATGAACAGGAGGGCAGCGGATTATTTAGGGCTTAACTTTCACCTGGTAATTAATGGTTCCTATTTGCTTTAAAAACCTAAATATAACAACCAATTTAAAGGTAATTTCTATTGACTTGTTTATTTGCGGAGATATATAATAACTTCATGCGGACATGCAGAAAAGGGGGAATTTTACAAATGAGAGCAAAAAATTGGGTTAAATTTTTCCTGGTTATTGTCATAATCGGGGTTTTAACCTATTTGACTTTCGCAGGAATACCCGGAGTTATTCCAAGTGTTTATGATACCAGATTGGGAATTGATATCAGAGGCGGAGTTTATGCCAATCTTTATCCTGATTTGCCTGAAGGAGAGAAGCCTACAGCAGATCAGCTCAATTCAGCCAGATCAATCATTGAGAAAAGGCTCGACAATAAAAGTATATTTGACAGAAATATAACTACAGAACCTGAAAATGGTCGCATAATAGTGGAAATACCATATAAACCTGGAGAGACGGATTTGAATCCGCAAAAAGCTATAGAAGAAATCGGTAAGACAGCCCTTCTCACTTTTCAGGAAGTGGATGAGGATAAATATAATGGTTTTCTTGCGGATGGTACGCCAAACTACGAGCAAACAGGACGTATCGTTATAGAGGGAAAACACGTCGTAGAAGCTAAAGTTGGACAAAATCCTCAAACAAGTCAAATCGTTGTTACACTGAAGCTCAACGAAGAAG
>ENA-UPSB01003804-UPSB01003804.1-bioreactor-metagenome-genome-assembly--contig:-NODE-3804-length-11064-cov-33.241439_pt1 | contig 11064 bp, 10 predicted proteins | sample MGYA00238182_ERZ773286 | MGnify/ENA primary metagenome ERZ773286 (study PRJEB29026, sample SAMN07631240) | bioreactor metagenome | isolation source: Switchgrass digestor | place: USA: Dartmouth... | reverse complement strand
AAAAGGCCGTTATCTAATCTGTCAACTCAACCCTGCAAATTTTGGAGTTCAAATTGTACCTCAAAAATAATCGTCGATATGTTTCCGTGTACGCATTTTAGCCCTTCAGGTCGAGTAGACAACTTTGATGCAAATTCGGAAATCCGCTTAAATAAAGGCTTACAGCCGCGACATCAATGTGACGCACTCCACATGCGCCGTTCTGGGGAACATGTCGACGGCTTCGGCGCGCCCTGGGGTATAGCCGTGCCCGGTGAAGAGCTTGAGGTCGCGGGCCAGCGTGCCGGGGTCGCATGAGACGTAGACCACCCGCTCGGGCGACATCTCGGCAATCGTATCAATCAGTTCGGGCGTGAGGCCCTTTCGCGGCGGGTCGACGACAACGACGGAGGGGGTTATGCCCCTGACCTTCAGCTCATGAGCCGCCTTAGTCGCGTCGCCGCAGATAAACTCCGCGTTTTCGATTTTATTCCTTTTTGCGTTCTCAATCGCGTCCGAAACCGCCTCGGGAACGACCTCGACGCCTATTACATGGCCCGCTTTTCGGGCCAACACAAGGCTGATGGAGCCGGTTCCGCAGTAAAGGTCAATTACTGTACAGGCATTATCAATATCAGCAAATTCAAGCGCTTTTGAGTAAAGTATTTCGGCTTGACGGGTATTAACCTGGAAAAAGGACCTGGGGGAGAGCTTAAAGCGCAGGGAGCAGAGCTCCTCCTCGATGAAATCCTCGCCCCAGAGCGTCACGAACTTATCCCCGAGCACCGTGTTGCCCGGCTTTTTGTTGACGCCGAGTACGATGCTCGTCACCCCGGGACAGGCTTCCCTTATGGCTTCGATAAGCGTGCCGGTTGCCCTGAGCCTGTCCGCCGCGGCTATTATGCAGACCGCCATCTGGCCCGTGCCGAAGGCCTTGCGCACGAAGACGTGGCGTATATCGCCTGCTCCTGTCCGCTCGTCATAGACGCTTATGCCGTTTTCGTCAATCCAGCGGCAGACCGCCGCGGCAGCCCTGTCAGACTCCGGGGGCTGTATAAGGCAGCGGGTGACCGGCACTATGTCGTGGCTGCGCTCGCGGTAGAATCCGGCGACGGCCCTGCCGTCCTTCATTCCGACGGCGTAAATCACCTTGTTGCGGTAGGCCTCGGTCCTCTCGGCGCCGTGGATTGCGGAGACGGGGAGGTCGAGTCCGCCGATTCGCGTGAGCGCGTCCTCGACGCGCTTCTTTTTAAAGGAAAGCTCCTCCTCATAACTCATATGAAGAAAATCACAGCCTCCGCATTTGCCGAAATTCGGGCAAAGGGGGGCTGTTCTGTTCTCCGAACTTTCGATTATCCTCTCAACCTTCGCGTAGGCGAGGTTCTTTAGCACCTTGAGTATTTTTATCTCGCAAAGCTCTCCGCTTATGGCGCCCTTGACAAAGACGACCTGCCCGCCGATGCGGGCGACGCCGCTGCCGTCGGAGGAGTAGCCTTCAATTCTTACTGTGTGGTAGCTGTTCTTAAGCAGAGTGTCCATAAAAAACTCCCATACTAAAGGTGTTTGCTCAGTATCTGGAAACCGTCCTCGGCGTAGCCGAGCTTGGCGTAGAGCTGTTTTGCGGCCGTGTTTGTGGTGAGGACCTCCAGGGTTATCGATGCGGTCCTGCCCCTGAACTCTTTTTCAATCCAGTCCATAAACTGCCTGCCGTAGCCCTTGTGCCTCAGTTCCTGGTTTATATAGAGCTCGTCGAGTATGATGACGTTGCCTCCGTCCTCGTTGCACCAGTAGGAAGTGATGAGCGTGTAGCCTATCGCCTCGGAGGTCTCCTCATCCTCCATAATGTAACCCCACAGGTTCTCGTGCCTGTTCATCAGGTAGTCGAAGGTTTTGACTGCGATTTCTTCTTTATAGGCTCTGGAGGTGGCTCCGGTGCTGTAAAACTCCTCGCATAGTCTCAAAAACGTGCCTCGGTCTGACTCCTCCAGAGGTCGGACGGTCATAAAATCCCTTCTTTTTTCAATTTTACGAGTAAATATAACATGAAAGGGCGGAGAATGCAAGAAAATTAAGGAACGGCGCTGTTTTGAGGCAAAATATATGCCGGCGCCGCGATATTAACACTTTATTCTTTATTAAAACCATTTTCTGTGCTATAATATCACATTGTACCCGGAGTATATTGTTTACAATGCCCAAAGCCCGGGTTTTATGTTTATTATCCCCGCAACGCGGTTCAGATATCTTAGTCTCGGGGGGCCGCCGGGCCCACCGGGAGAAATTCAATCGGCGCGGATTGCGCCGGGAAAGGCAGAATAGCATGGGATTGTTTTCAAAAGTTTTTGGCTCACGCAACGAGCGCGAGCTTAAAAAAATAACGCCGATTGTGGACAGAATAGAGGCGCTGGAGCCGGAGTACAAGGCCCTTACGGACGCGGAGCTCAGAGCGAAGACCGATGAGTTTAAGCAAAGGCTCTCTTCGGGCGAAACGCTCGACGACATACTGCCAGAGGCCTTCGCCGCCGTGCGCGAGGCGGCCTCGCGCGTGCTCGGCATGCGCCCGTTCAGGGTGCAGCTAATCGGCGGCGTGGTCCTGCACCAGGGCCGAATAGCCGAGATGAAGACCGGCGAAGGAAAGACACTGGTCGCGACGCTGCCCGCCTACCTCAACGCGCTTGAGGGCAAGGGCGTCCATATCGTCACCGTCAACGACTACCTTGCCAAGCGCGACAGCGAGTGGATGGGAAAGATATACAAGTTCCTAGGGCTCAAGGTCGGGCTAATCGTGCACGGGCTGACCGCGGCGCAGCGGCGCGAGGCCTATGCCGCCGACATCACATACGGCACCAACAACGAGTTCGGCTTCGACTATCTGCGCGACAACATGGCGCTTTACAAGCATGACATGGTCCAGCGCGGCCACCACTTTGCAATCGTCGACGAGGTGGACTCCATCCTCATAGACGAGGCGAGGACGCCGCTTATAATTTCCGGACAAGCCGAGGACTCCACCGAGCTCTACGCCCAGGTTGACAATTTCGTGTCGAGGCTAAAGCGCGTGACCTTCGCATCGACCGACGAGAAGAGAGACATCGACTCCGAGGTCGACGCCGACTACATCGTCGACGAGAAGGCGAGGACCGCCACGCTCACGGCGAGAGGCATAGCGAAGGCCGAGGCCTATTTCAATATCGAAAACCTCGCCGACATAGAAAACTCGACGCTTGCGCACCATATTAACCAGGCGCTCAAGGCCCACGGCGTGATGAAGCGGGACGTCGACTACGTCGTGAAGGACGGCGAAATCATCATCGTCGACGAGTTTACCGGCCGGCTTATGTACGGGCGCAGGTATTCCGAGGGGCTTCATCAGGCGATAGAGGCGAAAGAGAAGGTGAAGGTGGCGGCCGAGAGCAAGACGCTCGCCACAATCACTTTCCAGAACTACTTCCGCATGTACGATAAGCTCTCGGGCATGACCGGCACCGCGATGACGGAGGCCGAGGAGTTCGAGACCATCTACAGCCTCGACATCGTCGAGATACCCACGAACAAGCCGATGATAAGAATAGACCATCCCGACGTGGTGTACAAGAACGAGGCCGGCAAATACAGGGCCATAATCAAACAGATAGAGGAGTGCCACGCAAAGGGGCAGCCAGTGCTCGTCGGCACGATTTCAATAGAAAAGAGCGAGCTGCTCTCCTCGATGCTCAAAAAGCTCGGCATAAAGCACAACGTGCTGAACGCAAAGCACCACGAGAAGGAAGCCGAGATAATCGCCCAGGCCGGCAGGCTTGGAAGCGTGACGATTGCGACCAATATGGCCGGCCGCGGAACCGACATCATGCTCGGCGGAAACCCCGAGTTTATGGCAAAGAGCGAGCTCCGCAAGGAGGGCATGCCGGAGGAGCTTATCGCCGAGACAACAAGCTTTGCAGAGCCGGCCAATGAGGAAATCGCCGAGGCCCGCAGACGCTACAGGGAGCTCTATGAGAAGTACAAGGAGCAGACTGCCGAGGAGGCCGAAAAGGTAAAAGCGGCCGGCGGGCTGTTTGTAATAGGCACGGAGCGCCATGAGAGCCGCCGTATCGACAACCAGCTCCGCGGACGCTCCGGCCGCCAGGGCGACCCCGGCGAATCGAGATTCTATATCGCCCTCACCGACGACATCATGCGCCTTTTCGGCTCCGAGCGCGTGATGAACATGATGGAAACCCTCGGGCTTGACGAGGACACGCCCATCGACCAGAAGCTGCTTTCAAACGCAATCGAGCAGGCCCAGAAGAAGGTCGAGAGCCGCAACTTCCAGATAAGAAAGACGGTGCTCGAATACGACGACGTTATGAACAAGCAGAGGGCCATCATCTACGAGCAGCGCAGAAGGGTCCTGGACGGCGAGGACGTCGGAAACCATATAAAGAGCATGATTTCGGACGTCATAGAGCGGAACGTGCGCTCGGTCGTGGGCAGCGGCAATTTCACCGACTTAGAGCAGTTTAAATCCGCGATTTCACCGTTTGAAAACATCTTCCTCAAAAAGGGCGAGCTAAGGCCCTCCGCCGAGGAGATTGGCTCGATGACCGCGGACGAGCTCATAGAAATATTGGAGGAAAAGGCGGAGGCCGTCTATAAGGCCAAGGAAAGGGAGCTCGGCCTGATAGAGGGAACCGATATTCCCCTCATGCGCGAGCTCGAGAGGGTCATACTGCTGCGCGTCGTGGACGAGTACTGGATGGAGCACATCGACGCGATGCACGAGCTGCGCAGAGGCATAGGACTGCGCTCCTACGGCCAGACTAATCCGCTGGATGAATACAAGCGCGAGGCCTTCGACATGTTCGAGGCCATGATAAACGGCATAAAGGAAGAGGTCGTAAAGCGCATCTTCACGGTAAGGGTCAGGAAGGAACAGCCGCTTGTGCGCAGAAGGGTCACAAAGACCGCCGTGGAGAACGTGGGCGGAGAGGCCCCGGCGAAGAAGCAGCCGATAAGAAAGGAAGCAAAGGTCGGACGCAACGACCCCTGCCCCTGCGGCAAGTTAAAGCCGGACGGCACGCCCGTAAAATACAAAAACTGCTGCGGACGCAACGCTTAAGGAGCAAAAGATGGCATTTACCCTGGTTAAAAAAGGCGAGCTTGAATACATGACCTCACCGCTTATCACGGTGCCGCACGCCTTTACGACAAGGCGGGGCGGGAAGAGCACGGGCATCTATTCCTCGCTCAACCTCCGCATCCGCTCGGACGACGACCCGGAGAATGTGAGGAGCAATTATAAAATCATCTGCGACGAACTTGGCACTTCCCCGGAGAGACTTGTCTTTTCAAAGCAGGTGCACGGGGACACCGTGCGCATAGCCACAAGCGCGGACTGCCACAAGGTTTTGTACTGCCCGACGCCCTACGAGGCGGACGGGCTGATTACCTGCGAAAAGGGCCTTCCGCTCGTTATATTTATCGCCGACTGCATACCGATACTGCTCTACGACCCCGTGACTCCCGCCGTGGGGGCCGTGCATGCCGGCTGGCGGGGCACGGTCCTGGACATCGCAGGCAAGGCGGTCGAGAAGATGCGCCGACATTTCGGCTCAAGGCCCGAAAACATCAGGGCGGCGATAGGGCAGGGGATTTCCTTCTGCTGCTTTGAAACCGGGCCCGAGGTGCCGGAGGCGGTCAGGAGGCTGCTCGGCAGGCAGGCCGAGCCCTTCATCAGACCGCGCGGCGCGAAATTCATGGTGGATTTGAAGGGCATAAACCGGCACCTGCTCGAGAGAAGGGGAGTTTTGCCTTCTAATATCGACGTCTCGGACGAGTGTACGGCCTGCCTCAGCGACAAGTACTGGTCGCACCGCGTTACTCAGGGCAGGCGCGGCGTTACGGGCGCCTTCATTATGATGTAGAGAAAAAGGACAGTACCGATGAGAAAGAGAATTGTAAAGGCAATCGGGATACTGCTGTGCGCCGCTGTTTTTGCAGGGGTTTGGGGAGGCTGTTCGCTGTTCAAGCTCCCGGGCGCGGATAATCCTGCGGAGCCGACGCCGACTCCCAGCCCTTCTTCTTTTTTGCCCGACAAGGTCTCGGGCGGCGATACGATTTTCAGCATCAACTATTCCTCTCTCTACGGCTTAAACCCGATAAGCGGCCTTAAGAAGGTCAACGAGCTTGCCTCCTCACTCGTGTACGAGGGGCTTTTCGCCTACGACGAGAATTTCAATTTTTACCCCGTCCTCTGCGAGAGCTACTTCACCGAGGAGGGGACGTACTACACCTTCAAAATCAAAGGCGGCGTCACCTTCCACGACGGCTCGCCGCTTACGGCCTACGACGTCCAATACTCGATAAACCAGGCTAGGCGCAGCAGCCTTTATTCGGGGCGCTTTTCGGATATCTACGGGGTCACGGCAATCGATTCGGAGACCCTGGCTATATCCCTTGCAAGGGCGAATATGCTTTTTCCCCTTCTCCTCGACGTGCCGATTATAAAGGAAGGGACGATTTACGACGACAACCCGCCCGGGACCGGCCCCTATGTGCTGGCGAAGGAGCAGGACATAGTTTTTCTGGAGGCTTACGAGGGCTATCGCGACTACGATAAGCTCCCTTTAAAGAGGATATACCTTCAGGAGTTCGACGCGGAGAGCATCGTGGGGGCCTACGAGGAGGGCTATGTCGACCTTGTGATTTTAGACCCGAACGACCCCACCGTCCCGGCCTTCGGCGGGAACAGCGAGGTGCGCTACTTCAACACGACGTATCTCCAGTACCTCGGCTTCAACATGCGGGGCGGATTCTTCTCGAATCCCGACATGCGAAGGGCCCTGAGCTATCTGATAGACAGGAGCTATATTGCCCAGACTATAATGTCGGGCGGCGGCGAGGAGGCCTGGGTGCCGACGGCGATAAAGACGCCTGCAATCGAGACTGTTGCCTCGCAGTTTAGCTATTCCCCGGAGAAGGCCAGGGAGCTGCTCGACGCCGCGGGAGTATCGGATACGAACAACGACGGCTGGGCCGAGTATCTCTCCGGCAACGTGCCGGTCAAGTTTACCGTGAAGTTCATTGTCAATAAGGACAACCCCGTCAAGCTCGCCGTCGCCGAGCACATAGCGAAGGCGATGAGAGAGAAGCTTCACATAAACGTCGAGCTTCAGAAGCTCTCCTGGAAAGATTACGTAAGCGCCCTCGAGAGAGGCGACTTCGACATGTACTACGCGGAGGTTAAACTGACCGCCGACTTCGACCTTTCAAAGCTGCTCTTCAGAAACGGGGAGCTCAATTACGGCGGCATAAGAGACAGCGCCTACGAAGTTCTGCTCAACGCCTACCTCTCCGCGGACGAGAGCCTGCGCGACACGGCCGCCGAGGCGCTGTACAACGACATCGCGAGCACCGCGCCCATCGTGCCCGTGGTGTTCAGGCGCCAGGCTATGCTTACAAAGCGCGGCGTCGTCTCGGGGGCAAGGCCCTCGGCGTGCGGGGTGTTCAAGGACATCACCGCCTGGACGGTTGATCTCGGCTGAAAGGACAGGCTATGACTGATTCAATAAAAACGCTGATAAAAAAATACAGGCGATTCATCGTATTTGCGCTTATCGGGGGAATCAACACCGCGGTCGACTTTCTGGTGTTCAAGCTCGCCGGCATCTTCACGCCCCTTGCGGTCGAGTACTGCCAGGCCTTAGGCTATACGGCTGGCATAATATGCAGCTTTACGCTCAACAAGAACGTCACTTTCCGGGACTCCGAGAAGGGTAAGACGCCTTTCAAGTTCCTGAGATTTATAATAGTCAATCTGGTTTCCCTCGGCGTCAGCATGTACGGGATAAAGCTGCTGGTGGCCGCGGGCATAAACGAGAACATCTCCAAAGTCATCATTCTTGGCGTTACCACGCTTATAAACTATCTCGGTTACAAGGTATTTGTGTTCAGGGTTAGAGAAAGATAACTAGGGGGAAGAGGATATGACCGACAGAGAACTCATTAACAGGGCAATCGCCGCATCGGCCTTCGCCTACGCGCCATATTCCGGCTTTAACGTGGGGGCCGCCCTCGAGTGCGATGACGGTACGGTCTACACCGGCTGCAACGTGGAGAACGCCGCGCTCGGAAACTGCATTTGCGCGGAGAGAACGGCGCTTGTAAAGGCCGTCAGCGAGGGCAGGCGCAGCTTCAGAAGAATGGCCGTCTACGCCGATTCGGACAGGTACTGCATGCCCTGCGGAACCTGCCGCCAGATGCTGTACGAGTTCTCCCCCGATGCGGAGCTGCTCTGCGTGAAATCCGGGGGTACATACGTGAGTTACAAGGTCAGCGAGCTTTTGCCCAACGCTTTCACGCTCAGATAAAAAAGGCGCCGCGGAACTTTTTCCGCGGCGCAACGTCAATATGCTCTGTCAGCCGTTGCACATACAGCTTGCAATCAAACAGGCTATTTCGTTCGCATGCTCGGACTCTTCCGCCGACAGGCAGTTGTAGAGCTCCGAGAGTCTCGGGTCGGCTGTGGCAGCGGCGGCGTCGAGATAGATTTCCGCATCCTTCGCCTCGCTGTGGTAGAGCTCGCGCAGAGCGTCCAGGAAATTGCAGGGTATATTGATGTTAGCAACGCAGGGCTGGTATTTCGTGCCGGTTAGTATGTAGTATTCGGCCTGAAGTCTGCACAGATGGCAGCTCTCTTCGCGTGCTATCTGCATCAGCAGATTTGCAGCCGCCGGCGGGCATCTGCGGCGAGCAAGGTCGGCGCAGTATTTTGCGTCGTAGGCTTCGTCGTACATCAGTTCTTTCAGGGTTTCTATATCGGAGGAGAACTTAGATTTCATATCCATAATATAACCGTCATCCTTTCAGCTAACTCCGGTTTATATTATGCGTTCTGCCGATGACTGGTTACTGCGTGCGAAAACAGTTGCTAAAATGTAAAACTTTTGTTATCATATCAAGCGGCACAAAACTCTTCGCCGGGAGGGAAAACGTATTGCCTAGGTTTTTCAGGGACGAGGGCGTTTTAAGCGGCATAGTACATATCACGGGAAAGGACGCAGAGCATATCAGGGTGCTCAGGCTCCGTCCCGGCGAAACGTTCACAATCTGCGACGGCAAAGGCAAGGATTATATCTGCCGCCTGCTTAATAAAAAGGAGCACGGCTTTGAGGCAGAGGTGATAGATTCGGCGCCCTCCAGAGGAGAGCCGACGATTCACTGCACCGTATACACGGCCTTTCCGAAGGGCGACAAGGCGGAGACGATTATCCAGAAATCGGTGGAGCAGGGAGCGGCAAGAATCGTATTTTTCCTCTCCCTCAGATGCGTCTCCAGGCCCGACAGAAAGGACGTAAGCAAAAAGCTCGAGAGATGGCAGAGGATATCGGAGGAGGCCGCGAAGCAGAGCGAGCGGGGTAAGATACCCGAGGTGCACGTGCTTGAGAGCTTCGAGACCGCCATCGCCGAGGCGTCGAAGGCCGAAATGCCGCTCTTTTTTTATGAGGGCGATACCGACTATTCCATAAAGCAGGCTCTCAGTTCAAAGAGCAGGTACGCTACGGTCTCGGTCGTGACGGGGCCGGAGGGCGGCTTTGAACCTGACGAGGTTATGAAGGCCAGAGAGCACGGGATGCTGATAAGTGGTATGGGCAAGCGGATTTTGCGCTGCGAGACGGCACCCCTTTGCGCGCTTGCGGCTGTGATGTTCCATACCGATAATCTATAAAAACTAGGGGGCTCAGTCTGTGGCGTCAAACAAATCGCTTAAAGCAAAGTCTAAGATTGAAAAGAGCAGAAAGGAAGACTTGATTTTTTATAAAATGCTTGTTGCCTTCGTTGTCGCTCTGGTACTTGAGACAACGGTCGTAACGCTCTACAGGCGTTACTGCGCGGGTGCAAACTACAGGCCCGTGCTGAGGACTGTAATGTGGGCTTTTCTCTGGCTCACTGCGGTGGACGGCGCGGCCTTTATAGCCTCGCTTGCGGCGAAGAGGTTTAAGTATTTAAAAAGCCTTTTTGCGCTCGGAATTTTTCTCTTCGGATGCGCCGTGTTTCTGAGGCTCGTCAACCTCTACGGCCTGCTTACGCTGAAGATAGGCTGCCTCGCCTGTCCCGTCATCCTGCTGCTTTACATATGCTACCTGATATACCAGCCGGAGTTTTTTATGACCTTTCTGCTCTCGGCGCTCGGTGTTTTCACAATTTGGATAACAAGGCGCGTTTACTACATAAACTACTATAAGCACCTGTACGTGATGCTCGGCGTTTCGCTCTTTATTGTGCTGTCCGCGATAGTGACCTTCATCGCGATGAAGAACAAGGGGGTCATTGGAAAGGGCGAGTGGAGGCTGAGGGTATTCCCGCCGAAGACTTCCTACATCTCGCTCTTCATAACCTACGGCGCGACTCTCGCGCTGTTCGGGATATACCTCATTTTCGGGCCTCCGATATTCTATCCTGTTATAGTCGTTTTCGCCGGCTATCTTTTCATTTCCGCAATTTACTATACTGTCAAATTGATGTAATCGAAATAAAAACGGCTCAAAAGCCGCAGTCTCGGCATGAACTGCACCCCAATCGTTATTCAGTATACCATACTGTCTAACAATTGGGGTGCAGTTCACCTTCTGGGGCGCGACTTTGAAGCCGACAGGCCGAATCAGAAGTGGGTAACGGACGTGACGGAGTTCAGCCTTTTCGGGCAGAAGCTCTACCTGTCACCGATTCTCGACCTGCACAGCCGGGATATTGTGAGCTACGCAATTTCGGACAGGCCAGCCCTTTCTATGGTGATCGAAATGCTGGACAAGGCTTTTGAGAGGGTACCGGACGGAACAAATCTCATTCTGCACTCTGACCAGGGCTGGCAGTATCAGCACAGGCAATACCAAAGAATGCTACGAAAGAAAGGCATTCGCCAGAGCATGAGCCGAAAAGGCAACTGCCTGGACAATGCCGTGATGGAGAATTTCTTCGGCCTGCTCAAAAGCGAGCTTCTCTACTTGCAGACTTTTGATTCTTTTGAGCAGTTCAAGGTCGAGCTTACAGAGTATCTTGATTACTACAACAACCGCCGCAGCAAGGCAAAGCTGAAGGGCCTGCCGC
>ENA-UPSB01003794-UPSB01003794.1-bioreactor-metagenome-genome-assembly--contig:-NODE-3794-length-11109-cov-19.301972_pt1 | contig 11109 bp, 10 predicted proteins | sample MGYA00238182_ERZ773286 | MGnify/ENA primary metagenome ERZ773286 (study PRJEB29026, sample SAMN07631240) | bioreactor metagenome | isolation source: Switchgrass digestor | place: USA: Dartmouth... | reverse complement strand
AGGAGTGAATAATATGGATAAGAACAGCAATGTAAATACTGTCTTTGTTCAGGTAATTGAGCGTCCAGCGAGAAAATTAATTCTGAAACGCGGTATTAAAGCAACTCATTATTTTGAATACTGTGAAGAAGTAGGATGTGATGTATGGGGCATACTTTGCAGTATAAAAGAAGCCATTTATGAGCCTATTGGAATGTGGCTTCCTGAAAATTTGAGAAAGCCTGGGACATCCCAATATGCTCAGGGTGTAGAAGTGCCCGTAGATTATTCGGGTGAAGTTCCGGAAGGGTTTGAAATAATCGACCTTTCACCGTGTAAAATGATGGTTTTCCAGGGACAGCCCTATGAAGATGAGAAATTTCAGGAGGCAATAATGGAGCTTAAGGATGTTATAAAAAATTACAATCCTGAAATATACGGATTCGAATGGGCAGATGAAGACGGACCCCGATTCCAGCTTGCACCGATGGGATACAGAGGATATATTGAAGCAAGGCCTGTAAGGCAGTTAAATACAAAAACAGGTAAATAAGGATTATAAAATAAATGCAGCAGTATAAAATTGATATAGAGTACTAAGTTTATTTTTGATAGAGCTTGAGGGCGGCTGAAGGGATACAAAAAAATCCCTATGCCGCCCTCAAGTGTTCGTCCCCATTGACGAACGGGCCAGGCCCATATAATAAGACTAGCTATGTCTATATAAAAGTGTTTCCAGAATATCCTTATTTAATACATAAATCAGAATATTCTGGAAATATATACACTAAGGCTTAGTTCATATTTCTTTGTTCAGGAAAGATGTCTGAAATACAAACCAGCAATATTATTTACATATCCATAATATATTCATTATTCATAACTGAACATCTAAAAGGAGTCGCTTAAACGGTATCTGATGTTTCATTCTGATAATAGTTTTTCTATATTTTCATCAGTAAAATCATACCATGTGATTGCTGTTTTATCACTTTGCTTATTGATAGCTGATAAGAAATCCTCTTCTGAAGCACTCTGGTTATTTACAAAGTAAGAAGTAATCTGATTATTGCCGGAATTGTCACTTGATTCGCTATAAGTTATTTTATCTATAGAGTACCCGTTTTCTGTAAATTTAACCTTACCAAACCCGCTATCTGCTGCGCCACTGGAGAAGGAAAACGTTCCATCATCTTTTAAATCCATAAAAGATTTGTATGGCAAAGTATATCCATAAACCACTCCATCCCGATAACGTAAAACTTCAAATCCATAATACTCGTTGGTATTCACATCCAGCCAGAGAATAACTTCCGGTATTTCGTCGTTTTCCAGGTCAGCTATTGCAAGTTTTATTGCTTTTACCTTAACACTGTCGTCATCACTAACAGCTTGGTTTAATTGGCTTATATTCAAATTTTTTTTGGCATCGGTGCTGAAAAACTGGGTTTTATTTTGTAACACCGATTTATATGTACTCATTGGTGATGCGTCTGATTGGGTAGAAGGCGATGAATTATCGGAAGGAGCAGGGGATGACTCACCTGTATTTTTACATCCTGCCATTACAAGTATTAAAAGCATGGTAATGAATAATATGCAAAATCTGTTTTTCATTTTTATACCTCCTGTATTATACTGTTGCTTTTTGATAACCCTGCTCTACCGGAGCAAATGACATACTGCTTACTGGCTATATTTTACCTCAATTGCAATTGTATGATCTAAATAACCCTTCTAGATAGTATATTAGATTGACTATTTTTGTCAACCTTTAAAAATTTCTTAATGTATCATTATAAAGAATAATATTAACATTATATTCATATTATTTTGCTAGATATTTTATGTTTTCCATGAGTAATAGAATAAACCCAAAGAAGCACTTAAAACCCTTTCTGATGACCCGGATGTAATTGTAAAGTGGAAAAGATGTGAAGTAATAACATATGTTGTTTATTATTTAATGAAATGAGGTATGACGATAATTTTAAAGTAATCTCAATTTAACTTATAACTGGTTAAATAGTCCGATTGTTCATTCTTTGTTTTATTGTCGGAATTGGGATTCCTTAACCGGCTTATTTCAGTTTATCGTTGTTTGCGATGATGAGCAGCCCAAGAGGCGTATGCGTATCGGAAGAGGTGTGACTGATAAGAACTGGGTGAAAAGTTCATTGGAATTCAATCGCTGGCTAAAAGAAAATGCAAACCAGACAGAGCCTAAACGGTACTTCTCGATAATTCTGCTCTTAAACCTAAAGAAGCTACTGAGATAACTGACAGATGGATACTTAAAAAATAAATTAATTAATATAATATAAGCATCCTATTGCTACTAAATAAAAGAGGGATATTAATGAGTACACCAAAACAACCTTTACTTGAGAAGATGGAAGATTTCTTTACTGCTCGTGTTGACGGCTATGATGAACATATGCTTAATGAGGTTAAGGGATGTAAAGAAGGATATATAAAGATGGCAGAGCTTATTCCTGACGGTACTGAATCAATCCTTGATTTGGGCTGCGGCACAGGACTTGAGCTTGACGAGATATTTAAAAGACTTCCTGATGTTTCATTGGTAGGAATAGATTTAACACAGGCAATGCTGGATAAGCTTAGACAAAAACATTCTTATTAGAATATAAAGCTGATATGCGGGAATTATTTTGATGTTGACCTGGGTGAGAATAAATTTGATATAGCAATTTCATTTCAGACAATGCATCACTTCTCCCATACCGAAAAAGTCCGACTATATACAAAAATCCATAAAGCACTTAATTCAAAAGGGATGTATATCGAGTGTGATTATATGGTAACCGAGCAATCAGTGGAAGATGAACTTTTTACAGAGTATGCAAGACTACGGCGTGAAATGAATATTCAGGATGGTGAATTTTATCACTTTGATACTCCATGTACTATTGAAAACCAAATTGAGATGTTAAAGAAAGCCGGATTTTTATCTGTTGAAATGGTTTGGCGAATGGAAAATACAACGATGATAGTGGCAAAAAAGTGATCAGGGAAGGAAATATTAATTAAATTCACTTGTAAAAAATGTAAAATTGTTTTATGATGAACATAATACAGTTGCGCAAAACATAGATGAGATAATGTGTATAAAGAGGTAAAAAGATATGAGCATTCAGCTTTTTGACAAGTCTAACGAGCAATATCTAAAAGAAGCGGCAAACCTGCTGGCAGCCTGTTTTCCGCACGCATACAGCGACTGTGCTTTGGATGAAATGAAAAAGATACTGGATGAAGAACGGATTGCGGTCATGGCCGTAGAGAATAACCATCTGATAGGCTTTGCCGGAGCTATTCCACAGTATGGAGTTACAGGGTGGGAGCTTCACCCGCTTGTTGTAGATGAAGCTTACCGCAATAAAGGTATCGGTAAAAAGCTTGTCTGTTTGCTTGAAAAAGAGGCTGCATTGCGGGGAGGTATTGTAATGTACCTTGGTACTGATGATGAATTCGGTAAAACCTCGTTATTTGGAATAGACTTGTTTGATGACCTTTTTGAAAAAATAAAGGCTATTAAAAATCTAAAGAATCATCCATATGAATTTTATCAAAAAATCGGGTACAAGATTGTTGGAATTATTCCGGACGCAAACGGTTTTGGTAAACCTGACATCTGGATGGCGAAAAGGTTAGTAGGCAAAAACAATGTATAAGCGAAAATATATAGATGTAAATTCAATTAAAAACAAAAAATTTATACTAAAAGCGACCTTATCAGGCGCTTTATGCATCAATGGGGAGTGGGATACATGAAGGAGTACAATAAAATGGATGAGAAAAAAGAATACGTATGGCAAAAGAATAATGGGATTCTCATTCTGATGAGTATAGTGCCGTCTTACAAGCATTACGGTTTCAAACCTACTGACATTGAGCAGAGAAAAGACGGATTTTTCTTCACACCGATGGAATATACCGAAGGGTAAATGGGACGGTGACTGAATATTGCGCACAGAACAAGAAGTTATGGACTTGATTTTAAGTGTGGCTAAGGATGATGAACGCATTCGGGCAGTACTGCTGGTAGGTCCTCGGGCGAATCCCGCCGTGCCAAAGGACATCTACCAGGATTACGATATAATCTATTTTGTTGAGGACATTGCACCATATTATAATAATCCTGCATGGGTTGAAGAACGATTCGGCAAACTTTTGATTATGCAGATGCCGGAAGCTATGCGTAATCCAATCGGAGATGGAAATTTTAACTATATGATGATTTACCCTGACGGGGTTCGAATTGACCTGTCTTTTGTATTTAAAAAATACATAGATAACGGGGAGCCTGCTGTTGTTCTGCTGGATAAAGACGATGGCAAAGGCTTTATTCCACCATTACCTGCGCCAAGTGATAAACATTGGCATATCAAACCGCCATCGCCTCTCATTTTTTATTCTTGCTGTAATAATTTTTGGTGGTGCCTTAATAATGTAGCGAAGGGCATAGCACGGGATGAGCTGCCTTATGTTATGTACATGTTAAATGATGTGGTCCGGTCTGAATTGCACGATATGATTAACTACTATATTGGTGTACGACATGGATTTAATCTTACTACAGGCAAAAACGGCAAATATTTAAGAAATATTTGCCGCCGGAACTGTATACACAATATGCTGCTACTTATTCCGGAAGCAATTATGACGATATTTGGGCAGCAATTGATACAATGTGTGATTTGTTCCATACCCTTGCAATTGCAGTAGCAGAGCATTTCGGATTTAGCTATCGTCAAGATGAAGAAGACGGGATAAGAGAATGTTTGAGGATGGTGAAGGAGCATGTTATATAACTTGGAAAAAGAATTAAACCATCGTTGCTATTATCACGGGACAACCACAGCGGGGATAACCAAACTCCAGGCAGATCCAATTGTGTATTTAACGCCCATCAGAACCTATGCTCTTTTTTATATTATTGATAAAAGCATTAATTGGGTTACTTGTGCCGTTAAAGAGGATGGTACTGTATATTATGAGGAGCGTTTTCCCAATCAGCTTAAAAAGCTCTACAGCGGAAAGAGTGGTTATATACATAAATGCAATTATAAAGAGTCTTTTACTTCCGGCAAATCGAGAGGTATTGTTGTTTCAAGAAGTCCTATTGATGTTATTGACTTTGAGTTTATTCCTGATGTTTATCAGGAAATTCTCAATTATGAGAAAACCGGTGCGGTTGTTGTTAAGCGATATGAAGATTTGTCTGATACTGAGAAAGAAGATGTTTTTGATATGATGGTTAATTATATTTACAAAAATAATTTGCTTGAAGCAAAAGGACCAAAGGCAACTTTTGTAAGAGAGAGTTTTCCTGATTCATGGGCTTATGCTGCAGCTCATGTCGGTGAAAAGTCTCGTATTATGGAAGAATGGAAAAAGAGAATGGAAAAGTAAAATGAGTTATATAATACGCGAAGCGGTAAACGAAGATTTTAATGACGTTTACGAATTGATATGAGAGTTAGTAGGTTCGCCTGCTGGTGCTATGTCACAGAGGCATTGGAGAAAACCTATCAGGATAATCTGCTTTCTGATAGTAAAGGGCAATATGTAGCTGAATCATACGGTAAAATTGTGGGGTTTAAGTATGACTTTTGATATGCGGCTGTCCGAAGCCGGAAATGTAGCTATGATTGATGAATTGGTTGTAAAGAAAGATCAAAGAAGCAAAGGTAGCGATTCTGCTTTGCTTGAATATGCTGTCAGGATTGCAAATTAAAATGGATGTTGTATGGTTGAGGTTTCAACTAATCTGCACCGTGAGGATAACCATCATTTTTATGGAAAAATTCGTAAATAACGGTTATCGGTTTAGTTTTGATGATTGGCGAAGATTTGAAGTAAATTATGATATGATTCACCACTATGATGCTCTGATTGACGAAAACAACGATACAGACGGCTACCGGTCTATTTAACTGCCCAGTTTAAAATTTTGATGAATACTCGCCTGTAATCATTGCAAATAGGCTTTGTTTCTCCATTATCATATCATTCTTGTTTTCGCTCTCATTTATATAGTAACGGGAGCTTGGCGAATCTTAGTATAATTGCATCAAAAATAAAAATTTTGTGGGTTTGTGAATACAAAGAAAGAGGAAGTAACCTATGTGATATCGCTTAAATTGGCAGTATTGAATGTATTTTTCATGAGTATTTTAATATTATGTGATATTGGGAAGAAAAACTAAGGATAAAAAGACTGAAATAAAACACCCGGTCAGAAGACCGGGTGTTTTATAATTTAGGGGGGATCTTTTGTAGTATACATAATTTGTATTTTATAAATTGTTACAATCTTTCAATATGTTATGTTTATTATTTTGTTTGTTTTATTTCATTTGTCCGGTATATAAACTTGATATCTCCGTCTGCATTGTCACTTATTCCTGCAAAGGTCTTATAATTTTTAGATATGTTTATAGTTGCTTTCAGCCGTTCGGTAAGGGTTTTGACATCGTCAGCAGCATCGATGAGTTTTTTAATACCTTTTTCATTAAACTGAGCAAGTCCGTCTGAAAGCTGCATTGCTCCGTCTTTCAGCTGTGTGATACCATTGACAAGTGCCGGAATACCGTTCTTGAATGTCAATATTCCATCATAAAGTGAATTAACGCCGTTATAAAGGGTACTTGTTCCGTTTTTCAGTTCATTTGCACCGTTTTTCAAATCAGAAGCGCCGCTTGCTGCTTTTGAAACACCTGCAGTATAATCTATAAGCCCGAGATAGAATGTATTATAACTGTCAAGTGAAGCCTTAAGAGAAATAATTGATTTTGCGCCTTCCGAAGCGGCAGCCAGTTTTGATTGTACTTCTTCACCGGCCATGTTTTCTGAGATGGCTTTCTGTATCTGCAATTCCGTGTTTTGTGCAATCAGTGACTGAATATCATTTTCTGCCATTTTAGAATCGGTGTTGGCTTTGATGACATTCTTAACCTGCTCTGTTTCCATCTGTTCATCGACTTTCTGTGAAATTATTTCGGTTACTTTTTCGCTTTGCATTTGTGTATCGGTATTTGAAGAAATCATAGCTTTGATTTCTTCGCTTGCCATTTTTTCGTCGACAGCTGAATTAATAGCATTCTGTGTTGCTTCATCCACAAGACCTGCAGAAACGGCAGCGTCATAGCTTGCTTTATCCATACCTGCTGCGGCAAGTATTACTTGTGTTTTAACATTTTCTCGAATTGTTTCAGTAACCTGTGCTTTAACCTGTTCTTTTACTGTTTCAGTAACCTGTGCTTTGACCTGTTCTTTTACCGCCTCTGTAACTTGTGTTTCCACTTCCTTTTGAACAGCGTCAGTTACTTGCGATTTTATATAATCTCTTTTTGCTTCAACAGCAGCGGTAACCTGTTTAAGTGCCTGATTATATACTTTTGTATCGTCAAGTGAATCAATAACCCCATTCAGTACTGAAGCGTAATTATCAATAGCCAATTCAGGTACAGTAAGCCCTTTTGCCGTTAATTGTGTCCTTACAGTTGAAAGAAGTGTTTCAAAAACTTGCTTTGCGCCTCCGTTTAATTTGTCATTATTTGCTGACAGCGTATTAAGCCCGTTTGAAAGTACGGCTGCTCCGTCTGACAGTTTTTTTGCACCTTCATCGAGGGAATATGCTCCGCCTTTCAATTTTGCAGCACCGTCTGCAAGCTGGTCGATTCCGTTAATCAGATCCGATGACTTGTCAAGAAGCGTGCTAAGTCCGCCGTACAGTGAAGATGAACCATTGAGAAGCTGTTTCATAGCATTGTTAAGTTCGGTCATTGAATTGGTCAAATCCGATACGTAATCAATTTTTTCTGTATCAATCTTGCTAAATAATGAATTGCTTGCTACGGTAACAGTCATTCCAAGAGAAAAATCGGAGACATCAGCTGTTATTTCTACGTAAGAAGGTATTTCAAACTTTTCTTTATTTATCGCAAGGTTTTCCTGAAGCCCCGGTAAAGCAAACCCTATTACTATGGTTCTGTCTCCGTCGTTGATGATTTTCCCGTTTGAAACTTCAACATTAGTAAAGTTATCGTTATCAAGCAGCATTCCTGTCAGCATTACAAAGGGAACATAGATTTTCTCATCTTTGCCGTTTATTTTCACAGTTTCATATTGATTATTTTCATAGTCAAACCGGATGGTTACTTTACCGCTCTTACCAGCAAGATCATTGGGGGATATCGTTTTGCCGTCAAGTTTATAAGAAACCGTAAGATTTACAGGCAATTCTTTTTCTATCGTACCCTGATAATAAATATCGTTTCCCTGAGCATCCCATACACGGGTATTGTTACCGCCAAGTGTATAACTTTCATCACCTTTGATATTTTCCGTATCTTTAAGTTCAGTTACATCATTTATCTCAGTTTTTGAGAGAGTATTTTTTATCCAGTCACTGACGATGATTTTTTGTACTGTACCATCTGAATCAGCTATAACATATACTGTTTCGTCTTTAAAAATATCGTTTTCCACTGCATCATTTTTTGTCTGCTTTGTTGTTGTGCTTTGTGTTGCTTTATTATCTTTATTTGATACAAGAGCATCAGCTGAGGTGCAAGTAAGTATAGCCGTACAAAGGCAAAGTGAAATAATTTTTATTATTTTGCTTTTCATTAGTCGATAACCTCCAATTCCTGTTAATTATTGATTTTTGTCATGCTAAGAGTTGTTTTGCAAATTAACCTATCACAAAGCAGTAAGAGAGCCGGCAGAATGAATATAACCATCAGCATACTGATAACGGCACCACGTGCCATAAGCCTGCACATAGAACCGATTATATCAATATCGGAATAGACAGCAACGCCGAAGGTTGCAGCAAACAATCCTAAACCGGATACAATTACGGACGGAACTGATGTTACAAGAGCTGTCCTTACCGAAGTTTTTTTATCGTTTCCATTAATTCGCTCGGATTTATACCTGGTTGTCATCAAAATTGCATAGTCTACCGTAGCACCAAGTTGAATCGTACTGATACAGATAGGTGCTATAAATGGCAGACTCTGACCGAAATAATGCGGCAACCCGAGATTAATAAATATTGCCAGTTCAATTACGGCAATCAGTATGAATGGGAGGGAAATGCTTCTCGTAACCAGCATAATGATTAAGAATATAGCCAAAATTGATACCGTATTGACAACATTGAAATCATGATCCGTCGTTTCTATCATATCTTTCATACAGGGGGCTTCACCAATAAGCATTCCGTTTTTGTCATATTTTTTTACTATGGTGTTCAATTCATCAATTTGATTGTTTACATTGTCACTTGCAACTTTATATTCGGAATTTATAAGCATTAGCTTCCATTTATCACTTTCTACAATCGATGTAATTGATTCAGGTAAAATTTCTTCAGGTACGCGGGAACCGATAACTGATTCAAGACTTAACACATATTCCACTCCGTCCACCTGTTCCATTTCTTTTATCATGGAGCGAACATCCTTTGACGGGACTGAAGTATCGATCAGAAGCATGTGTGTAGAACCGATGCCAAAGTCTTCACGTAGTTTGGAGTTAGCAATTACGAAATCAATATCTTTTGGCAGGCAGTCACCCATATCATAATAAACTTCGTCGTTAGTTTTTTTATATCCGTAATATGCAGGTGGGATAAGAATCACAAAAATCAAAAGGAATACCGGAAAAATTTTTACTACACCTTTTTCCAACTTCTCTAGGTTAGGGATAAGGGATCGATGCTTTGTCTTTTGCAATGGTTTGTCAAGTATAAGAATAAGGGAAGGAAGTACCGTTACAGATCCAATGACGCCCAGAAGTACACCTTTTGCCATAACAATACCGAGATCACGTCCCATAGTGAAGGACATAAAGCAAAGAGCGATGAATCCTGCAATGGTTGTGGCTGAACTGCCTATAACGCTAATAAGCGTCTCTTTGATTGCAACTGCCATTGCTTCCTTGTTATCGGTGTAGTATCCACGCTGTTCGTTGTAACTATGCCAAAGGAAAATGGAGTAATCCATTGTAACAGCAAGCTGTAAAACTGCTGATAGCGCTTTTGTCACGTATGATATTTCGCCCAGAAAATAATTGCTTCCGAGATTAAGTAAAATCATTACACCTATAGATGCAAGAAATACGAAAGGAATAAGCCAGCTGTCAAGGAATAAAACCATTGCTATACAGGCAAGAATTACTGCTATCGCAACATAAATTGGTTCTTCGCGTTCACACAAATCTTTCAAATCGGTTACAAGTGCCGACAATCCTGATACAAAGCATTGTTTGCCACATATTGATCGGATTTCCCTTACTGCATCCATTGTTACATCGGCCGATGTTGGAGAATCATAGAATACCGCCATCATCGTTGCGTTATCTGTATTAAATGCATAGTATATATCGTCTGGCAGCATTTCCATCGGTAATGATAAATCTGCGAGAGAATCGTACCAAATAACTGTATCTACATGTTCCACCTTAGAAATCTTTGATTTCAAAGCTGCAACATCTTTATTTGGCATATTTTCCACTATAATAAAGGAAAAAGCGCCTTTGCCGAAATCTTTCATCAACTCATCCTGACCGATGACAGTTTCCATATCTTCCGGCAGATACTCGAGCATATCATAATTGACTCTTGTGCCGATGTAGCCCAATACCGACGGAATCATTAAAATCAGTGTCAATATCAGAATCGGCACACGGAATTTCACAACTGCTTTTCCAAATTTCATATGTTTTCTTCCTCCGTTTCAAAGCAATCATCTTCGATAGAATCGGGAAATTGATGCTTTACGATTTTTACTGTTGTAATTGCTACATACAGATTTAGAATCCCTTCTGCAATAAGTGCTGTACTAAGTAGAAGCGTAAGAATTCCGGTATTTTCGGATGGCTTGAGAACAAGAACCAATGAGCTGATTCCGGTAAGTACTGCTAATACAAGAATCCCCCACCATTTTCTAATACCGAATTTCTGGGAATCAAATGCTATCTGAACTTTAAAAAGGCTGTCTGTAAACAGAGCCGTTCCCATGGCTGTAAATATCAAGTTAATTACTTCAGAGGGCTTCAACAGAACAATAATCCCGATGGCACAAAAAAGTATCCCAA
>ENA-UPSB01003791-UPSB01003791.1-bioreactor-metagenome-genome-assembly--contig:-NODE-3791-length-11123-cov-7.100922_pt1 | contig 11123 bp, 6 predicted proteins | sample MGYA00238182_ERZ773286 | MGnify/ENA primary metagenome ERZ773286 (study PRJEB29026, sample SAMN07631240) | bioreactor metagenome | isolation source: Switchgrass digestor | place: USA: Dartmouth... | reverse complement strand
AAGTCCCTCTATTGCAGCAATCAAATCTTCAAGGGCAGAATCAACTTCTTCCTGTGACGCACCAATATCCCCTTTAACACTGTTTGCCGTATTCAATGCAGTTTCAAATACTGCCCAGGACCCTTCCGTATATTTCTCTCTTTCCAGTTTCACTGCTTCACTGATCTTTGCTTCAAGCTCAGTTTTATTTGCCGGGATGATTATATAATCGATGTTTGCAGCGCGGTCGCCACTGTCATATTGGAATTTAATCGTTCCACCCTCAGGAATATCCACATCGATGGTTATTTGTTTGAAGGGTGACCCCCAGCCTCCGGTTATCGGGAAATATACATCCTGGTAGTGCTCACCGTTAATGTAGAGGCTCAGGTGCGAATCCGAAAGACCTGTTGCATAGGATATTATGAGTTTCTTCGTAGTAGCCAGATTTTTAAACTCCACAGCAGCTCCTAAGTGGTCTATGCTTCCAACCTTATATTTGCCTGATGCTGCATTGTCACTCTGACTATATGCAGAACCGTATTTTTTCCCATATTCGCCTTCTATTTTTCCGGAGTGGTTTCTGCTTATTCTCTCCAGACCTTCTATTGCGGACTCCAGTCTGGCAGCAGCCTCATTTATTTCCTGCTGGCTTGGACAATTTGCGTTAGTTTCAAGTGCTGAAATGAATTCAGCTTTAAAAGCATCCCAGGTTGGCTTTGTATAATCCATTTGAATAAGGGAATATGAATCACTGATCAATTTCGCGAGCTCAGAGTTGTCAAAATCTGTTAATCCAATATAGTCAACATTTGCAGCCTGGTCGCTTCCGGAATCGTTTTGCAGTTTGATGGTTGCTCCGTCTGGAATGTCCACGTCTACAGTCACCTGGGCACATGCATCCTCTCCATTCCATCTTCCGGTTGATATCAGGTCTATATCCTTAACAAATTCTCCATTTATATACAGTGCCAGTTTAGGATTTTCAGCGCCGGATGCGGCAAAGATAACTAACTTTGAAGCTTTGGCACAATTTTCAAACTCTACTGCAGACCCTTTGCTTTCACTTATACCATAGACAAGTGCTCCCCCTGATTGGAATGAGTCTCCGTGTTTGCGTGCATTGCCATACATGTTACCTTTTTCAGCTTCTATTTTCCCTGTTAATTTTTTACGTTCCAAACTATTTATCATTGTGTTGAGCATACTAACTGCCGCATCAACTTCTGCCTGCGTCGCATTAGCTTTCCTATAAATAATTAAGGCAGCATCAATTGCATTTTTTACCAAAGCCCATGACTCAGGTGTATAGTCACTTTCTTCAAGAAGAAGCGCATTATTGACAGCTTCAGCAAGAGCTGATTTATCTCCTCCAACATTGGAAATAAACTTTATATAATCAATATTTGCAGGCACATCACCATCATCATATTGTATTTTTATGACTGCTCCGGCAGGGATGTCTACCTTGAATTCCTTTTCTTTGAAGTTACTATTCCAGGACCCGGTGTATTCAAATTCCAGTTTCTGTTTGTATTCTCCGTTTATATAGAGGCTGAGCTTAGGATTGCTACGTCCTGAGGTATAACTTATTTTTAAGCCCGTTGATTCAATACAGTTTACAAACTCAATTGCAGATCCTTCATGATCTATACTTCCTGCCATATAGCCCCCTGATGCAGCATCGGCCTTCTGCTTGTATGCAGTTCCGTACTTTATAGCGCTTTCGGCTTCAACTTTTCCAGACAGATATCCTGGTTGTGTCAGCATTAAGCTGTAGATCATCAGCGTCAGGCCTGTAGCATTTGCAGTTGGTCTTACAGTGCTACCGTCATACGGGGTATCCCAGTATGGTGCTATAAGGTCATTATCACCTCTGTTGTTATATGCTGCCTGGGCATTTGCAGTCAGCCAATCAATATATTGAGTCTGTTTGCCAAGGGTAATGAGCTTGTATATTCCACGCATCAAAATTCCTCTGAATACAATTTCATAACTGGAGGCAGCAGGTGGCTGGTAAAGGCCGGCACCGCCTACATCATCCTCATATACTACTATCTGGTCAATGCCTCTTGTAAAGTGCTCTTTTGCAAAATCAGCTGCCTTGCATGCATCTGCCAGATAGCTTGTATTTTTTGTCAAATCATACAGATGTGCTGCCAGTTCAATGAATATTCCTGCGTTATATGTGTAAAGGTTGTCGTCCCAACCACGGCCCTCCGTGGAAAATGAGTTCTCAATACCTCCATCCTCACGCATGAAACTTGTCTTAATCCATTGATAAATTTCATCTGCTATTTCCAGGTAGGTCATATCGGTGCCGGTAAGATTATTATGAATCTTTTCATCAGGGTAGTATTTTGCAAGCTGGGCGGCAACAATAGCAAAGCCGTTTGTAGGTATGTCCTTCTGGTCTCTTACATGGCGCTCACGCCACATTCCTCCACCCCAGGTGTAATCAACATTGTTTGCGTAAAAATAATCAAAGTGCCATTTTGCCTGCTCAAGTATGTGCGGGTCTTTAGTGGCCTCATAGGCAGACATTGAAAACTGAGCATGCCACGAGTAGTCATCACTCCAGTCGGCGTCGCTGGATATCCAGCAATACTTATTTCCGAAACGTTCTACAGCATGATCATCTTCAAACCAATACCATGTCTCACTTATCCTGTTCTTATCTTCTTCATTACCTGTCAAGTTATAGTAGTCCACTAACATCTGGCGGCAATATGCAGCTTCCCAAAAATGCAGTCCATTAATATCCCCACCATTTTTGTAGTGTGTGGCCAGGTAAGCATTCATGCACTTTATAACTTCATCCAGATTAAATGAATAAGCTGCTATTGATATAGTTGGAATACTTAGTACAATAATGCATATTGCTAAAATAAAAGACAGCAGTTTGACTATACTTTTTTTATTCGCCATGACATCCCCCTCCTAAGATAATTAAAAGAATCTTATATGTATTGACAGCAGCAATATACCTGTTATTGAATCAAATCATGAATAAAATACATCCGGAGAGAATACCCCTCCCAGATGTATTTTATTCAGATATAATCAGTTGGCTGCGCCCAGCTTCACCCATGCGTTTTGTATCTCTTCAACAGCCTGGTCTCTGGTTTTTGCTCCACCTATGTATGCCTGAATAATTTCTCCAAACTTTTGATGGAAACTGTCAAGAGAGTAGTTAACAGGTGCGCCGGAAGATGGCGTAATCTTTGTTAATTCGGCAAATGCTGTTGGTATCTTCATGTCTGGTGCTGTTGCATCCTTAACAGGTGATATAACTTTAGCAACTTCACCAAACCACTTCTTTCCATAATCTGATGTGTATAACCAGTTAAGAAGGTTTTTCGCTTCTGCCAATACCTTTGAATCCTTATATACTCTGAGGCATTGTGCTGAACCTGCGCATACATTTGCCTGGTTTGGATCATCACTTACAGGATATAACATTACGCCAAAATCAAAGTCGGGATCAATCTTAGTAACACTTGACTCTATCCATTGTCCCTGACCGGTAATCATAGCTGCCTGGCCATTTGCGAAAGTACCAACCTGGGCATTAAAATCACTTTCAAGAGGTTTTGAATCGCCATATTTTACTGTTAGGTCAATGAAGTCAAAGTAATTTAAAAGTATAGGATGGTCTGCAAACTTTGTATTTCCTGCAATGAAATCATTTACCAGTTTAGCAGGGTCAGAGCTAGCTCCTACAATGAAATGTTGGAATATATGCTTCTGTACCCACCATTCTTTATAACCGTTTGCAAAAGGTGTTATACCCTTGGATTCCAACTGTTTGCAAACTTCTTCCAACTCAGCTAAAGTCTTTGGCAATTCAGTTATACCTGCTTCTGCAAACAGCTTTTTGTTATAGATTAACGGAAATGAATCCATTACCAGTGGAACTCCCATTAATTTACCATCATATGTCATATCCTTCTTTACACTCTCTGACATTGCACTTGCTAACGGTTCATTTGACAAATCTGCAGAATACTCTGCATAAGCTTTCAGTTCACCGCCTGCTGTTGTCATAAAAATATCGGGAATTGATCCTGCCGCAATTCTGGACTTTAACACTGTCGGGTAATCTGTCTGCAATACCTGCAGGTCTATAGTCACATTTGGAGCCACCTTTTTATATTCGCTTATATAGGCATTATAAGCGTCGGTATATTCAGGCTGGCTTTGAAGAATAGATATTGTAACGGGTTCTGCATCCGTCGAAGGTGTATCTGTTTCTTTTTCTTTAGATGCCTGTTCATCTGACGTTTTTGGAGTGTCATCCGAAGATGTAGACGAATTACCGCAGCCGCAAATCAGTCCGGCTAATAATATTAAGCACAAAAACATACTTAATACTCTTTTCATAACTTTACCTCCTAAAATTATAATTTTATTTATAAGCCAAACAAGAAAACTTTTCTTTTTCAGAAAAAATTTTTTCGTCAGGCGTTACAGCGAGGCAAAATATGTTATAACTTTTGTACCTGCTATCTAATACGAGGATGAGAGTTTTACGACTCGTTACATCTACATTCTAAATAGATATCCATATTTATAAAATAAATTTATGTGGTATTTTAGTGGTAAAAATGTGTACAGATATAATTAACCATTCAAAGCGTTCCTGTAATCAGACGGTGAGATCCCGAAATAATTTTTGAATGCTTTGCTGAAATAATTATTATCACTGTACCCCAGCATTTGTGATATCCTATTAATTTTAATATTTGGATCAGCTAAAAGTTTCCTGGCTTTTTCCATTCTGACTTTGATCACATACTCATATATCCCGCATCCAAATTCATCTTTAAACAACTTCATTAAATACTCTCTGCTTAAAAAGTATTTGTTTGTAAAAAGGGATATCTTTATATCCTGACAATAATTGCTATCAATAAATTCCTTTATCTCATAAATGTTAAAACTGTCATTTCCCGGTTGTTTTTTAGAAAGATTGTAAAATAGTTCTATGAACTCAAGTAAGTACTTTTTAAACTGTTCAAAATTGTAGACAGACCTTGATAAACTTTTAAAATAGGATATCAGTTCATTTGCATCAAATTCTTTAATCATTGAAAAGCTATTAAAAATAAGCATTAATTCATCAAATATTCTATTTGCGTCTCTCAGGCTAAGAATTCCAGCCTGTTCAATTCTATCAACAAAGCCTTTAATTATTTCCTTTGTGTATGCCAGACTTCCTCCTTCAATAGCATTAAAAATTAAATCCTTTTTCTCCAGCAATGATATCTTCATTATATTCATATCTTCAGGCATGTCACATGCAATACCATCGTTGTTGTTTAACAGATTGATGCTGCCGATAAGTTTTTCGGACTCAAGAAAGGATTTCTTTAAGCTGTCTATTCCTTTATAGAATCCCCCCACACCTGCCATTATTATTAATTCAAAAAACTGATTCAGCTTTCTCCTTGATTTTTGAATCAAATGGAGATAATCAGCTTTCAGTTTTTCATTGTAACCATTTTTGAATGAAATAATTACTATTATTTCATTGTTGTTTTTTGGATTAACAAAATTAAAGCATTCAATCTCATCATTATTAAACAGTTCATTGATTGCGTTAGAAATGGCAAACTGTGTAAGACTGACTTCATTAAAGTATTTGTCGCTTATCTCATCTAAGTTCATAATTCTGAAAATTGATACAGAGTAATATTTTATATTGCACTCAGTATCTATCAGTTCCCTGTATATTTCTCTCATTTGTTTGCTGATGTTTCCCTCAATAGCAGCAATATATAGCTTTTCTTTCAAACTTGGCAAGGATAAATTCAGTAGAATATTCCTGTCTATATATTGACTCTTCTTTTCCCTTCTGCTGGAAATCATATCAATAGCTTTTTTCAAGGCATCATTAAGTTCATTTTTCTTAATGGGCTTTAAAAGATAATCAATTACTTTAGAGTGAATAGCCTGGTGTGTATACTCATAATTATCATATCCGCTGATTACTATTATAGCCAGGTCAGGATACTTGTTCTCAACAATTTGGAGTAACTCCATACCATTCATTTCCGGCATTTTCATATCAACTAAAATGATATCAGGCTTCTTTTCTTCTATTAGCCTTATTCCGTTTTTCCCGTCCCATGCCTCAAAAACCTCATATACATTTATGCTGTCCCAGTCTGCAAGTATCTTTATCGCTTCTCTTGCCGGTTCTTCGTCATCAATGATTAATACCTTATACATAGATTTTCCCACCTTCTGGTATAATAAAGCTTATAGTTGTTCCAGTATTGTCAGATTCGATAGAAAGACTGGATTTATCCTTGTAAATTAACTTCAATCTTGTATCTAAATTTTTCAAACCGACAGCGTTATTATTATCCTCCCCCCCTCTATTTTCCAAATACAATTTGAGCCATTTAATCCTATCAGGTGATATCCCGGGTCCGTTATCACTGACAGAAATCATAACATCATCACCTTTTACATAAGCTTTAATGACTATGCATACTGTCGCATAGTTTTTTTCCAGTACATGTTTTATTGAATTCTCAACAAGGATCTGTATTGATATTTTGGGAATCTTCACATCAAGAACACCATCTTCAATTTCATATTTTACTGTGAGCCTGTCCCCGAATCTGGCTTGTTGGATAGCCAGATAATCATTTATATATTTAATTTCATCCTGCAGTCTGACAAACTTTTTCTCCTTTATGGTGTATCGAAATGTTGAAGCAAGAGCATTGACCATATCACTGATTTGATACATTCCGGATTTTAAAGCAGTCGTTGATATAGCCTGCAGAGCATTGTATAAAAAGTGTGGATTAAGTTCTGCTTCGAGAGCTTTTAAAGTTGCATTCTTTTCCTCAATTTTCATGATATATTTTTCATTTATCAAGTCATTTATTTTTTTTACCATCTGATTGAACTGGATTGTGAGCTCTGCAATTTCATCATTACCTTCAACTTTTGCTTCCAGGTCAAATTTCCCCTCACTAAAACTTCGCATTTTTTTTGTAAGCTTTTTAACAGGTTTAATAATCGCATTAGCGGATAGAACAACTAAAACAACTGAAATGATTAAAATCACAGCTCCAATATAAATACTTTGCGACCTGTTTGTTTTAGCTGCATGATATATTTTCCTGTACGGAATAAGTTTAACAAGTTTAAATTTAATACTATCTGAAGTATCAAAAATAGTAAGATAATTACTACCTTCAATCTCCCAGTCAAACATATCTGTGCCGGACTTGGTAAGCCGGTCTTTAAAAGCCTTTTGGTTAAAATAGTCATAATTATTTATATTATTCGTATAAAAAATACTTCCATCATCACCTATGAACAGAAGTTGTTCACCGTCAGTCAGGGAAGTATTTTTTATTATTTCACTCAAACTGTTATAATTGCAGAAAAATGTTAATACAGCATATGCTTTCTTATCTACAATATTTCTGATTGTCCTGTGATATGCAAAATAGCACTTATCCTGATTTACTTTATAAGTACTGTTCTTTGAAATAAAAAGGGGTTGGATATAAACATTGTTTTTGCTGTCAATCGTCCTATTATACCACTCTTCTTTTGATATTCCCTTTGTATAAGCCTTTCTGACCTTTATATCCATACCATCGCCTCTTGATATGTATAAGTAGCAGTTCTGCTCAATCAAAAACAGGCAAACACTCTCGAAATCATTTCTGGAATAAAACAAACTTCGTACATAGTCTTCCAGGTATTCCTGGGCTGTTATTTCATCCGTTACCCCCATTAAAGCATTCATGAGATTATCATACTTCAGTTGTGGCAAGGACACCATATTAATCTCTTTAAAATAACTTTCAATATTCTTATTAATCAAGATGAGATTATTTCTATTGGTATCAATGATATTCTTCACGGATTCCTTTTCTATTATTTTATAAGAAGCAAAAGTTAATGAGGTTATTGTAAGTATAATAATAGCTGAAAAAAGGAATACAAGCTTATTTGCAAGCTTTTTGGTAAATATACTCTTTATGGTGCCTAACAATGTGTAAATCCTTTGATTCATGGCCGATAACATCCTTTATAAAAATTAGGAAAGCACATTAATAAAAGTAATTCTGTTTCATCACACTTAACCACCATGGAAATATTTTCTCTCAAATTATATTATTCTTCGATAATATTTTCAAGTTTCTCGTTATGTCTGAATCTATCCTAACCCTTTACAGCTCCGGCGGTTACTCCTTTCACAATGTGCTTTTGCATAAATATAAAGAATAATATCGATGGCACTACTGCAAGTACAATGGCTGTCATGGTATATTGCCAATCGGTTACATACTGTCCTATAAATGTGTATGCAGCAAGCGTAAGAGTTTTTGTCTCCTTTGCTCCGTCAAGAAATATCAGAGGTAGCAGAAAATCATTCCATATCCACATTACGTCTATTATGACAATTGTACTGGTAACCGGCTTTAGCAATGGAAATATTATCGAGAAGAACATCCTGAGTGTTGATGCTCCGTCAACAATAGCGCTTTCATCTATTTCCTGCGGAACATTTTTTACAAACCCATGATACATAAATATTGCAGTAGGTGCTGCAAAACCCCAGTACAGAGAACCCAGGCCCCAGACATTATTGGGCAGGTTAATTATCTTCAGAAACTTAATCAGAGTAATCATAATTGTCTGAAAGGGAATCAGCATGGGAGCAATGCAAAAAATGTAGAGAAGCCAGCTCAGCCTGGACCTCGTTCTCGAAAGCATAAATCCAGCAATGGAACAAAACCCGACAATTCCTAAAATAGCAGTAACTGTTACGATAACATTATTTAAAAATAATCTTGGATAATTTATGTTTTTCCATACATACGTATAGTTCTCAAAATGTAAGGAATCAGGCAGTGCAATAACATTGGTCATAACCCCTTTAAAGCTTTTCAATGAATTTATAAGCACCAAAAAAATTGGATAAAGAAATACTGCAACAACAATAATCAGAATTATTTCAAGTACTATCAGGCTTTTTTTACTTTTATCCATTACATCTCGACCTCCTTACTCTTAAAGAATGTCACCTGCACAAGTGTTATAACCAGTATTGCTAAAAAGAGTAACAGTGCTTTTGCGGTTCCGTAACCATAAAAATTATTTTGAAAAGCTTCCTTATATATATCATATGTAATGCTGACTGTAGCACCTCCGGGGCCGCCGCCGGTCAAAGACACTATAACGTCAAAGACCTTAATTGAATTAGTTAATGATAAAAATACACATGTCGTGATTGATGGCATCAAAAGTGGAAAGGTAACTTTAAAAAATCTTTTAATACTTCCCGCTCCATCCACAATAGAAGCCTCTATCAATTCATACGGTATTGATTGAAGTCCCGCAATATAAATAACAATATATAAACCAATAGACTGCCATATAGAAACAATCAGTATAGACCAAAATGCTAATTTTACATCTCCCAGCCAGCTCCATGAAAATACATTCCAGCCTGTGATTTTTTCTAAAGCGCTAAAGCCCTGCATAAAGATAAACCTCCAGATAAACCCAACGATTACCAAACTTAATATGTAAGGTATGAAAAAACCGGCTCGGAGGATATTCGTGCTATATAGCTTTTTATCAAGCATGACAGCTAATAATAAAGCCAAAACATTAATAATAATAATAAATAAAACTGCATACTTCAGAGTAAATACTGCTGAACTTTGAAATGAGCTGTCACTGACAAATATATTTTTAAAGTTTTCAAATCCAATAAATTTAGCTTCTCTGCTTATACCATTCCACTCGGTAAAAGAATAAGCCATGCTCATAAAAAACGGAATATAAATTATTAATGAAATTAGTGCTATTACAGGTAATACATAAATTAGAAATTTAAATTTACTTACACCTTTTCTAATTGCAAACATGGTGTATCCCCCACTTTCTAGAATTAAATTAATTATCTAATAAAGAGGAGTGATTAAAAATAAATATATGTGACAAAGAGATGGTAATAAAGTGTACAATTTTTAATATGAAAAAGTGCACCTTCAAATGATATTAAATTAAACATGCTATCATTTGATATGCACTCTTTTTTATGATAATTCTCATTACCACTACTAAAAGCCGGTCACTGATGTACCGGCTGTCTGATTTATCCCGTATGTAAATTAAATACTTTAATTATTCACAATATGTAAACTTACTTCCCCTGATATTTTGCCTTCGTTGCTTCTCCGCCTCTTATGTGTCTCTCGGCTTTATTCTCTTCAAGTATTACCCTGACTTCATCTGCCAAGTCAGGTTTTATCTTCATTAATCTTTCAGTTACATCCTTATGTACGGTACTTTTACTAATTCCAAATTTTTTGGCAGCTGCTCTGACGGTAGTTTTTTTCTCAATAATATAGTGGGCCAGTTCAATAGCTCTCTCCTCGATATATTCCTTCAATTGCTTATACCCCCTCTTAAATGCTACTTTATATTTAGTAGTATTAGACACTGCTTCGTGCTATTTTCGCGGGTTTATTAATTAACCTTCAAACCTGATACAGCAAAGCAATATAGTTTTTAGGAAATTTATCAGTTATTGAATCATTACAGTAGTATATATATGCCATGAGAATCAGGCTTATGATTAAACTGACGGCGAAAATGGCAGGTTTAGGCATATAAAAAAAATGAGTAATTAATAACGCATCAGAATACAAGAACCAGATATCAACATTTGATATCTGGTTCTTGTATGTAATATTTTTATCTCAAGTATTTTCTTTAATTTTTTAAATAAATGCTTTAATTCTTTTAAATGCTTTCATTCCTTCATTATTGTTTTGTTCTTTACATGTCAGGCAAGTAATTCTTTGGATCAACAGGTTCATTATCCTTTAGCACTTCAAAGTGAAGATGTGAACGCTCTGCCGATTCGAAGATAGCTGTATCGCCGATGCTCCCTATTATTTCACCCTGCTCGATCTTCTGATTCGGGTGCACCATTTCAGCACTTGCCAGATTTGAATATACAGTTTTGATGCCGTTTGAATGTTCAATAATTACTGTAATTCCGAATCTGGGATCATTCTTTACCTGACTCACTACACCTTTAGCTACGGCTTTTACCGGTGTACCCCTGTCAGCGGCAATATCAATACCAC
>ENA-UPSB01003787-UPSB01003787.1-bioreactor-metagenome-genome-assembly--contig:-NODE-3787-length-11137-cov-5.290561_pt1 | contig 11137 bp, 8 predicted proteins | sample MGYA00238182_ERZ773286 | MGnify/ENA primary metagenome ERZ773286 (study PRJEB29026, sample SAMN07631240) | bioreactor metagenome | isolation source: Switchgrass digestor | place: USA: Dartmouth... | reverse complement strand
TCCCGGCTGCTGCCGTTACTGTCCACATCCAAGCCTGCACCTTGCTGAATCAATTCCTTAAATGATGCTGTTCTCCATTTTTATGAAAAATCAATTTCATATTTATCGATAGTCAGCTTTGTTTTATACATGAATACTGATTTACATAACTGAATCCCACTGTCTGTGGATTTGAGGAGAAAGTAACTTTTTCAATTAAGTTGGGTTTTTTTATGCCATGTAACAAAAAAAGTATATAATTCAATGTTGTTGTAATGCAGAAAATATGATACAATACATTGATATAAATGTACTGTGCTTTATGGTTGTTTCATAAATCACAGTATCGTTTAGGTGTGCTGTGTTAATCGTGCAGACTATCAGTAATACAAATGCAGCAATATAAATATCTATACTGCTAAGCAAATATACAAATCTATTAATAACAGGGTTGACTGCTACATCAAATAAACTGCACGAGTCTATGCAAAATTTCAAAACTAATGCAAAGAGTTGTCAAATGAAAAGCTTTATAAACTTTAAAATCTCTCAATAAGAAAAACATAACAATTGGGCTATACAGTGAATAAATGTGAATCAGCTGAGTTGGAACAGTAGTTTGATCTTTGAGAACTAAACATCGATTATAACTGAAACCAGGCTGTTGAATACTTTACAGTAGGCATCTGAGCGTGTTCGTGAATGGTGAGCAACTCATAAAGCCTCCTGTCCCTCAGAACAGCATGGATGCGTTAAACCGTAAAGTAATCCTTTAAGGCTTACCCCCGCACTTTTGTCTGCAGTACTACATAATTGCATGTTTACACGCCTGTTTATTCCACCTGATTCGATATTAGCAAAAAATTTTGAAAGATACTTTATAAAAATCATAGTTCCCTTTTTTACAACATTTGCTTTATGTGCAAGAAGCCCTACGGACTGCATATAAGTGTGGCAATGCCTAAAACGGCCGGCCGCGATTCATATAAGCTTACCGGACATGGATAAATACTTTTTTAAATGACTCAACGTCTGATAGTTTATTGGACTGAACAGTAGCTTCAGTTACTGATTTAATACAATACTAATTTCACAAGGAGGAGATATTAATGAAAAGAAGACTGTTGTCCTTTCTTTTGGTAGCATTTATGCTGGTTTCATTGGTAGCGTGCAACAAAAGCAATGATACCGGCGTAGTTGAACAGGAACAAGGACAGAGCACTGGAAACCAATCTGCAGAAACAAAAGATGATACGACGGATAAGGCAACGGAAGATACAACAGAAAAAAAAGAAGTAATAAACCGGGAGCCATATGGTCAGCTCACCATTGGAAACACTACTGAACTGTCCGGTGACTGGATACCATATTTCCAGAACAATGCTGCTGAATATGATATTTATAAGTTGATTTCAGGTTACAGCACAGTTGAATTGACCCGCAGCGTTGAGTACGTAATAAATGAAACAGTAGTAGAGAAATACGAAGTCACAAGTAATGCTGATGGTTCCAAAACCTATACATGGACCATCAAGGATGGACTGACCTATGCCGACGGCACTCCAATAACAGCAAAGGACTATGTAACATCCGTGTTGCTTTGGTCCTCACCTGTAATAGGAGAAATGGGAGCACAAAACTCATACGGTCTGTATTTTAAAGGTTACACCGAGTTTTCAAAAGGGGAGAAAAAGGAATTCGAAGGTGTAAGGTTAATCGATGATAAAACATTCGCTGTTACCATAGCAGCAGAAAACCTTCCTTATTTCTTTGAATTGGCTCTTGTAAATGTAGAACCCACGAAGCTTTCTTTCTGGACAGATGACAAGGTGGATATCAAGGATGATGGCAATGGCTGCTACTTTACTGACAATTTTACTAAAGCGGCATATGAAGGAAGAATTAATGCTGCAAGAAGAGAGATTCCCCGTCCTTCCAGCGGACCTTATATGTTAAAGAGCTATGATGAGGCATCAAAGACTGCTGTTTTGGAGATTAACCCCAATTATAAAGGAAATTGGGAAGGAAAGAAACCCAGCATCCAGACCCTAATTTATAAGAAAGTAACTGCAGAAACTGCTATAGATGAACTTGCTACAGGTTCAGTAGATCTCTTGACCGGAATGGGCAGCGGGGATGAAATACAAGCCGGCCTCGATCTGGTTGAATCCGGTGGTTTTTCGTACTCAGCTTATCCTCGCGCAGGATACGGTAAGATACAGTTTGTATGCGACTTCGGGCCTACTCAGTTTGTTGAAGTCCGTCAGGCAATTGCTCATCTGTTAGACAGAAACGATTTTGCCAAATCGTATACAGGAGGCTTCGGTTCAGTAGTAAACGGCCCTTACGGAGAAGCATCCTGGTTCTATCAGGAGACAAAGGATGAGCTGAATGAGAAATTGAATCCATATTCATACAGCCTTGAAAAAGCCAAAGAACTGCTGGAAAAAGGCGGATGGGTGTATGACAAGGACGGCAACCCATATAAAGAGGGTATCCGCTACAAGAAGCTTGATGATGGAACACTGATGCCGCTTATCATTGAATGGGCTTCGACAGAAAACAATCCGGTAGCGGAATTGCTGGTTGTTAAATTGATGGAAAATCCTGATGTTGCTGCAGCAGGCATAAAAATTAACCAAACAGTTATGACTTTCCCCGAACTGTTGAACTATCTGTACAGGGATACAACCCAGGGAGACAAATACGGGGTTCCCACGTATAATATGTACAACCTGGCTTCTGGATTCTATCCGGACTATGATTTGTCAACCCAGTATACTATTGATCCTGTGATGTATGAACAAGGATATAACGATAACTTCATTAAGGATGAAAAGCTGGCGACACTTGCCAAGGAAATGGTACTGGTAGATCCCAATGACAGGGAAGGTTTCAAGAGGAAGTTTGTGGATTTCATCATAAGGTGGAATGAATTACTGCCTGATTTGCCACTCTACTCCAATATCTATCATGACTTCTATGCTGATAAACTGAAAGGCTTTGAGCCCAATGACCTCTTGCAGCTGGTTGACAATATTCTGTATGCATATATAGAAGACTAAACCACAGTTGATGATACAAAGTTTATAACTTGATATTATTAGTATCTTAGAAGAAATAGGGTATATAAGATACCCTATTTCTTCTAGAATTGGATTATTTCATATGATGTTGGTTCGGAGGGGGCATAATGGCAAAATATATTATAAAAAGAATTATATACATGATTTTTGTGTTCTTTATCATGTCTTTTGTTTTGTTTTTCCTATATAATCTGATTCCCGGGGATCCCGCAAGAGCCCAGCTGGAACCGATGAAAGACAAACTGACGGCAGAGGAATACCAGCAGAGATATGAACAGTTAAGGAAACAAATGGGATTAGATGATCCTCTGCCTGTCAGATACGGAAAATGGATTGGCGGGATAGTGAAAGGTGATCTGGGGACTTCTTCCGTATATAAACTCCCGGTAATTGAAGTTGTTAAACAACCTCTTAAAAACACCATATTTATAAATGTATTTGCAATAGCACTGGCATTGGGAATTACAATTCCCTTAGGAATCTACTGCGCTGTAAAAAGAAATTCTATATTTGATAAAATTGTACAAGTCCTGACTATTGTCGGATATAGTATCCCCGAATTTATTATCTGCCTGTTATTTATTTATTTGTTTGCCGTTATACTGGGATGGTTCCCTGTAAGTGGAATGAGTACGGCCAATTTTAAGGGAACGCAGTTTCAGGCGTTTCTGGACAGATTGTGGCATCTGGCTTTGCCTTTGGGAGTATTAACAATAGGTTCTCTTGGAGGAATGACCAGATATGTACGGGCAGCTATGACCGACGCACTTCATATGGATTATATAAAGACAGCAAGGGCAAAGGGATTAAAGGAAAGAGTTGTCATATATTCCCATGCATGGCGAAATGCCCTTCTTCCTGTAATCACATTGATAATCGGATGGTTTATGAGTGTTTTTTCCGGTTCCCTTGTGGTTGAATCGATGTTTAACTGGCATGGTATGGGCAAATTCTACATGGATGCGCTGTCAAACCAGGACTATAATGTGGCTCTGGCAATACAGATGTTTTACATTATTATTTCTTTGGTCGGCTACTTGATTACGGATTTGAGCTATGGTCTGGTTGATCCGAGAGTCAGAGTAGACAGGTAATAGGAGGTGGTGAGATATGAACACGAATGCAAACATCAATATAAGAAGTAAAAAATTGAAATTTCCACGCCTCCTATTAATTAAGCTTTTCGGAGGTAAGAAAATCCTTTCGGTGATGGAAGAGGAGCAGTTACAAAGCCCATTCCGTACTGTTCTGAGAAATTTCAGGGACAATAAGGTTTCCATGACTGCACTGGTAGTGTTTATTCTAATATTTGCCATGGTATTGATCGCACCTTTTTATTTGCCCCTGGACTTATCCTATACTGATACCAGCCAGCAGAATGTGGCTCCGGGACTGGATCTTTTAAAAGTTCCCAAAAGCTTGAACGGAAAGGTGAAAGATATATCAGTTGGTCCGACTTTCTCCATTGCCGCATCAACCGATGGAAAGCTGTACATATGGGGGAAAACCAAGATTAGCAGAACTATTGACGTAAAATATGTGCCTGCCGGTATGGGAAAAATCGTAAAGGTTTCGGCAGGATTTGATCATATACTTGCATTGAATGATCAGGGGCAGCTGTTCGCCTGGGGAAGCAACCGGCAAAGGCAGTGTGCCATCCCTGACGAAGTGGCTAGGCTCAATAACATAATTGACATAAAAGCAGGGTATCAATGTTCCGCAGTGTTAACATCGGATGGGCGCGTCTATTTCTTTGGCAATTCTTTGAATAATGATTACAGTTCAAATCATAAATATCAGGGTCAGTTGGCACAAATAGAACTGACTTCGGATGCGGTAATAGGATTAACCTATGATGGCCAGGTAGTTTATCTGGGCAGCCAGAAAAACAGCTATTCAACTATTCCTGAAAACATGGGGAAAGTTGTGGATATTGCTGCTACTGCATCCACTATGGCAGCTGTAAATGATCAAGGTGAAGTGTTTGTGTGGGGAAATATTTCCACCAAGTGGAAAGAAGGGGCAGTTCCTGAGACGGAGAGCAAAATTGTGTCCATCCAGGGTGGAAGGTATCATTACACAGGGCTTACTGAAGACGGAAAAGCAGTTGCCTGGGGAGCGAACCAGTTTAAACAGTCTACTGTCCCCGATGACTTGGAGCAGGTAAAAGTATCAAGAATGTATACTGGTTATTTCCAGAATTATGCCGTTTCCGAAGACGGAAAAATCAAAGCGTGGGGGTTGAAAGGATATCCTTTGGGGTCGGATGAATTTGGAAGGGATATCTTGACCAGACTTGTAAATGGCGGTCGAATGTCCATGTCTGTAGGTGCTGTGGCTGTCATTATTTCGACGATAATCGGTGTTATTGTAGGAAGCATATCGGGATATTTCGGCGGAGCAGTGGATATTGTGATGCAGCGCATTACAGAGATGGTAGTCTCTTTGCCTTTCCTCCCCTTTATCATGATTCTGTCCGCCCTAATTGGGAATTCTATGACTTCAAACCAGAAAGTCTGGCTGGTTATGGTCATACTGGGCCTGCTTTCATGGCCCGGCTTGGCGAGGCTGATACGAGCCCAGGTGCTTTCCGTGCGGGAACAGGAATATATAGTTGCGGCAAGAGCGGTAGGTGTGAAGAAAATGAATATAGTATTCAGGCATATATTGCCAAATATTATATCGGTCATAATCGTATCAGCAACCCTGGATTTTGCAACCTGTATGTTGATTGAGGCTACCCTGTCATTCCTGGGTTTCGGCATACCGGCTCCGCAGCCCACCTGGGGGAACATGCTGTATGGTTCCAATAACAGTATAGTCATACAAAACTATTGGTGGAGATGGGTGTTTGCTTCAATAATATTAGGCATATGCGTTATTTGTATCAACCTGGTAGGCGATGGCTTACGGGATGCAATCGACCCGAAATCTCAGGAACGATAGGGGGGATAGGGAATGGCGCTGTTAGAAGTAAAAGATTTACACACTTATTTTAAAACTAAACGAGGTACAATTAGAGCCGTAAATGGTGTATCCTATTCGGTTGAAGCCGGCAAAACCCTTGGAATCGTTGGCGAAAGCGGCAGCGGAAAAAGCGTCTCAGCCATGAGTATTATAAAGCTTTTGGATGGCAACGGATACATCGATAGGGGGGAAATTTTCTTTGATGGACAAGACCTAGTAAAAATTCCGGTTCATGAGATGACAAAGATCAGGGGAAATGATATATCCGTTATATTCCAGGAACCTATGACATCCTTGAATCCTGTTTTTACAATTGAAAAACAGGTAGCTGAACCGTTTATCATTCACCAGGGGATGAAGAAAAAGGAAGCCGCCAGGAAAGTAGTGGAGATGCTGAACCTGGTAAGGATACCAAATCCTGAGACGGTGGCGAAACAGTATCCCCATCAGCTTTCAGGCGGGATGAGACAGAGGGTTATGATTGCAATGGCATTGGCGTGCAGACCCAAGCTTTTAATTGCCGATGAACCTACAACTGCTCTGGATGTTACTATCCAGGCGCAGATTCTGAAATTGATGAATGATTTAAAAAAAGAAATCGGAACTTCTATTCTGTTTATTACCCATGACTTAGGGGTCATTAATGAGATGGCGGACGATGTGGCCGTTATGTATTGCGGTGAAGTAGTGGAGAAAGCACCTGTAAGAACAATATTTGGTAAGGATACCCGTTATTCCCACCCGTATACGGAAGGATTGATGTTCTCCATTCCGAGGCTCGATACCCCGACCGGTGTGAGGCTCGAAGCCATACCCGGTTCAGTACCTCATCCTTTGGACCTTCCCAAAGGCTGCAAGTTTGCACCCAGGTGCAAGTATGCTACCGACAAATGCAGGGAATGTGCACCGGAATTAGAAGAAGTTGAAGAGGGACATCAGGTTCGGTGTTTCTATCCTGAGAAAGGGGTGAGGTTCAATGGATAAAAGAGAAAAAAAGGTGTTGCTTAGCATTCAGCACTTAAAGCAGTATTTCCCTGTTAAAAAATCAAATGTGTTTTCAAAGGAACAGCTCTATGTTAGAGCCAATGACGATGTATCCCTGGAAATATATGAAGGAGAGACCATAGGACTGGTGGGAGAAAGCGGCTGCGGCAAATCAACCCTTGGCCGCACCATATTGCAGCTGTATGATCAAACCGATGGCCGTACAATATATTATGGACGGAGTATAGACGAACTGGCTCCCAAATATGTGCTGGAAATCTTGAAAAACTTGGTTTCAGAACGCCACAGGCTGACGACATTGCGAAGAAAGGAGGAAGCGGCCAGGAAACATTACGAATCTCTTCCCGATGGAAGTGACGAAAAGTATAGTGCTTTGGAAAAACTTCGGATTTCAGAGAAGGAAGCAAGGGACCTGTTCCTTGATATGGTTCAGTTAATCGGGGGATTCTTTGTGGCTGATGATTTGGCTCCCATATCGGAAATTCTGGTTCGGGAGTACAGGGAAAGTGTCGATGTTTGCAAGTTAAAAAGTGAAATAAATGATGACAAGGTGGAACTGGAAGGTTTAAAATCTGTTTTGAAAGAAAAAGGCAAAAGCAGTGAAGAAATTGAAAAGGCTGTTGAAAAAGCAAGAAAACGTATTGAGGAAAAGGAGAAACAGCTTGTTAAAGAGGAAAAGGAACTGGAAGAGGTAAGGGCAGAAGTAGAGCGACTGAGGGACAAATATCGCTCAAACCCGGATTTTGAAAAGTATGAGGCATACAGGGACGGGGGGATTAACCTTGCCCGGTTGACTGAAGAAGAAATGAGATTATTGAGGAAGGATCTGCAGTTGATTTTCCAGGATCCATATTCTTCCCTGAATCCCAGAATGACGGTGGGACAAATTATATCGGAAGGCCTGCTTGCACACAATATGTTTAACAGAAGAGATGAAAGCTTACAGGAATATGTATTGGATACCATGGAAAAATGCGGGTTGGCTCCGTACTTCCTCCATCGTTATCCTCACCAGTTTTCCGGGGGTCAGAGACAACGAATAGGTATTGCCCGTTCTGTAGCTTTAAAGCCCAAATTTATAGTTTGCGATGAAGCGGTATCTGCGCTGGATGTATCCATACAATCCCAGATTATTAATTTGCTGTTGGATTTAAAGGAACAGGAAAATCTGACATACATGTTTATTTCTCATGACCTGAGCGTTATCAAGTATATAAGCGACAGGGTGGGGGTTATGTATCTGGGTAATATTGTAGAGCTGGCTGATACGGAAGAGCTTTTTGCCAATCCGATGCACCCATATACTGAAGCTCTCCTTTCAGCGATCCCGACTACGGATCTGGATTCCAAGAAAGAGTCAATTATTCTTGAAGGGGACATTCCGAGTCCTATTAAACCACCTTCAGGATGCAAATTTCATACCAGATGCAGGTACTGCACCGATATATGCAAGAGGCTGGCGCCTGAATTTGAAGAGGTTAAGCCCGGCCATTTTGTCGCATGCCATCATAAGCTGAATAATGGAAAGACTTGATCTTTAGAAAGGTATGTTGCAGAAATGATGTTCCAGAAAAATATAGACGGGAGCATGAAGTGGCTAAAGGAAAAAGGCAAAGCCCTGGATAATGCGGCGGGGGATTTGAATGAGCGCAATATGGAACAGAACGGTTCAGAATTGGAAACAAAGGACATAATTGCGATAATCCTTTCAGCGCTTATGGTATTCGGACCGCTTATACTTGTCTTGTTTTTGATTGCGATTTTGATGTATATATAACCTATGTGGACCCACATTTATATAGATTCGGAGCCAATTCCTCCGAATGCAAAAGAGCTTCAGGAATAAAATCCTGAAGCTTTTGATTTTTGGTGGAGAGAGGGATTCGAACCCTCGGTACCCGTTTTTGCAGGTACATACGATTTCCAGTTTTATTCAGACTAGCCATAAAACCTGAAAAATCTGGCAATAATTCTAGATAGAAAACAAAAAAAATCAACTATTTTCATAGGCTGAATTTCTTACCGGAGATAGTATATCCGGTTTCCATATACAGAATACTTTTCAGACGGGGGTGCGGACGTTTTCTTGGACAGCTTAAGAGGCTAATCCAAGATTTCGTCGGTACTCCAATGGACTTATGTTTCCAAGTGATGTTTTGATTCTGGTTTCATTGTACCATATAAGATAATAATCAAGAATTTCTATAAATTGTTACAAGTTTTAAATCTCGAATTCAATTTTTCTTGAGTTCTTTTTGGATAGATGTCATGTCATATAAATGAACAGCCTTATTTTCCTTGAATTATAATGCTCCCCATTGTCAAGACAGTTTTTTCGTTTTTTGTTTAATACCCCCGGGACTAAAAAGAGCGGTCTAAAAATAATTGATGGACTGGGCATGTGGGGAAGACAAAAGAGATTTTTCAAGGCCTCACGTGAGTGGGGGTGGCAATAGATGGGGGTAGGGGGTGAAAAATCTTTAGTGACTTTCACTCCAAGACCATGGCCCACCTTTTCTAAAGCAGAAATCCCTAAATGGAATTCTAAAATAGTGCAGGCGCTTATACTCCCAGAACAATCTATCGGTAGATTAGATGTTGCTAAATTTATATAAAATTTAAAGAAACCATATTGACAATTTGGTCTATTGATATAGACTTATACTATGAGGTCTATATCATATAGACCAAGGAGGGATTACTGTTGGAAATGTATAAGCTTACTAAAAGTGAAGAAAAGCTTGCAGAATTAATCTGGCAGAACGAACCGATTGGTTCAAGTGATCTTGTGAAGCTAAGTGAAAAAGAAATGAACTGGAAAAAGTCTACAACATTTACGGTACTTAAAAAGTTATGCGAAAAGGGTATTTTTGAAAACAAAAATGCTGTGGTTACATCTCTAATTTCAAAGGATGAATATTATTCTAAGAAAAGTATCCGTTTTGTCGAGGAGGCCTTTGGAGGGTCTTTGCCGAAATTTTTAACAGCGTTTATCAGCGGTAAAGAATTAAGCAGACATCAGGCTGAAGAGTTGAAAAGATTGATTGATGAGCACAAGGAGGTGCAGCAATGAGTGAGCTATTTCTTACTGTTTTAAATATGAGCCTTACAGCAAGCTATGTAATTGCAGTTGTTATGCTCGTACGGATATTTTTGAAAAAAACGCCTAAGGCTATTTCTTATGCTCTCTGGGCTGTAGTAGGCCTGCGGCTTTTAATACCTTTTACGATTGAGAGTGTTTTCAGCCTGATTCCTTTCAGAACGCAGCCTATATCGCAGACAGCAGCTCTGGGCGGGAATGTTTCACTTGTTTCCCCAGTCGGAGCGGCAGTTAAAGCCATTGGGGATGCGGCAAACGGCGGTGTATATCCCGGTAAGACGATCGACGGATACCCTATTACGACCGAAGCATATCACTCGCAGGTTTGGTTAAACTTTGGTAGTTATCTTTGGGTTTTCGGTATTATCGCATTACAGGTTTACAGTGTCGTTTCCATTGTCATGCTGAAACGGCAACTGCATGATGCTGTGCTCTTAGAAGGCAACATTTACGAAGCAGACAATCTGAAAACACCCTTTGTACTGGGCATCTTCAGACCACGCATCTTCATCCCATCAGGACTGACAGTGGAGGAAAAAGAATACATTATTCGGCATGAACAGATACATATCCGCCGATTCGATCATATCATTAAACCTTTTGCTTTTCTGGTTCTGAGTATCCACTGGTTTAATCCGCTGGTCTGGATTGCTTTTGTCACAATGGGTAATGATATGGAGTTATCCTGCGACGAACGAGTAATAAAGGAAATGGGTATTGATATCAAAAAAGCCTACTCTACGTTGCTGCTATCTTTGGCTGCAGACAAGCATATAATAAATGGTAGTCCGCTTGCCTTTGGTGAGGGTAGCGTTGGGGGCAGAATCAAAAATGTGCTGAATTACAAAAAACCTTCTTTCTGGGTTATTATCACTGCAGTCATAACCTGCATTGCTGTATCTTTGTGTTTGCTGTCAAATCCTAAAGGCAGTAATGACTTATCACATGAATACCCGTATGCAAAGCTGCTCCTTAATAATACCGGGCCGTTTGTAGGTTA
>ENA-UPSB01003786-UPSB01003786.1-bioreactor-metagenome-genome-assembly--contig:-NODE-3786-length-11144-cov-4.909640_pt1 | contig 11144 bp, 10 predicted proteins | sample MGYA00238182_ERZ773286 | MGnify/ENA primary metagenome ERZ773286 (study PRJEB29026, sample SAMN07631240) | bioreactor metagenome | isolation source: Switchgrass digestor | place: USA: Dartmouth... | reverse complement strand
GCCCGAAACAATGGTTTCTTCCACATCCCCGTTAAAACCTTTCTGAACAAGGTTCATTACTCTGGACTGTTTGGGTAGATAATTGCAAATATTCGAGGTTTTATCCAAAGACTGCAGCCCAAGAATTCTGGCTCCTTCCTGGTTTATGTTGATAATATTTCCGTCGATATCGATCGTAATAATGCCTTCGTCAATTAGAGACAAGGTTGTTTCCAAAGTCTGCCTTGCTCTTTGGATGTCGTGGTTAGCAATCTGTAAATTCATATTGCTTACGCGCAGCTTTTCATTGGTCTTATACTGTCTCAATTGGGCTTCGACAGCGCTGGCCAACGCCGTAATCAGGCCAAGGGTATGAGAGCGCATATTTACAAAATACTCTCCCCAGGGGTTCTGCTTTAACGGTTGGCCCAAAATCAAGGTGGCTATTATTTCGCCGTCTTCGTTGGTTATAGGCGCAGCCGAAGCCATAATATTGTGCAAATGGACGGAATAATGTTCCGGACCCATTAAATGAACCGGCTGTTTAAGCTGCAGACACATGGAATGGGCGCAGGTCCCGATGGTATTTTCGTTCCAGACTACGCCTTCATGCTTAACCCGGACCATTTCTCCTGCCTGCAAAAGAAACACTCCGTCAATATTGCACAAGTAAGCTATATATCCCGAACTCAGAATGGCCATATTTTTAAAGGTATCTATCAAAGGGCGGGCAATATCAATTAAAACTTTATTTTCATTTAACACTTTCTGGTATTGTTCGGGGGAAAGCTGCCTGCGCATGATACTCCCATTCGGGTCTATACCGTGCTCCTGACTTCTGATCCAGGAATTGGCCACTTCTTTGCTAAGATAAGGGCATTTGCGCGGATCCTCACGGGGATTTTGCAAGAACTTCCTTTTAAACTCCAGAATTCCTTCCCAGCGTTCTTGCGTCCAATTCAAATAATTATGAGTGGAAAGAAGGTTTTCCTGAGGGGCGGTACAAGCATCTCCCAAGATCATAACGTACCTCCTTCAAAAGGTTGACTTAACGTATGTAAGAAATTAAGCATAAAATTATGTTCTCCGGTCTGTTTATAAAAGAAGAATATGTCTTTCGGATATCATTTTGAAGCCCTCCCGTCGATGGTTTATTCATTAGCTACCTGTGAAATTTTTAACATATTTCCTTTCAAAAAGACTCATATCATTTAAAAATATTTTTCATTTCGAATATTTTTCTAATAAAAATTTCTAACAGTATTTCCCCAACAGGGAATCTCTCAAAATAGGAACACCCAAAAGTATGTACACTTTCATACTTTGATTCTACCGTATTTAAGCTAAAGATGCAAATAATAATGTATCAAAATGAAAAATTTCCAATAACAGCCATCACTTGAATGTTTAAAAGACAGAAGTGGCGGCCGTTATTGGGCGATTGGACAAATTTAATCCATCGGGCTTACACTGCGGGCAATCAAAGCCCCAACCAGCGACTTTACAATATCGCCGGCAACAAAAGGAATGTAGCCTAGCCAGAGCAGATCGAGCAAAGTCACTTGGCTGCCGGCCAATTTCAGCCACAAGTAAAAATGGATTAAACCCGGAATATAAAGAAGCACAAGCTGCGCAAACAGGATTACCAGACAAAGGGGCAGCAAGCGGCGAGTACCCGGTTTACTGTCGAAAATATGACCCATAAATAAAGCTGCGAGGATATAGCCGAGGATATAACCCCCGGTAGGTCCGGCCAAAGCCGCCAAACCTCCGTTGAAACCGGCAAACCAAGGTATCCCGATAACTCCGCCCAGAGCGTAAATACCCATGCTGGCCGCTCCCCACTTTTTGCCCAGCAACACCGCAGCCAGAATCACGCCCAGTTGGGAAGCCACTATAGGAATCGGAGTCCAGGGTAAGTAAATCCTAACTTGAGCCAACAGACCGGTAAGAGCCGCAAAAGTGCCGGCCAAAGCCAGCAATTGCCAAAAACCGGCTTGAGCGCGCCATTGGTAGAAAGATATTCTTTTTTGCCGGTAAACTTGCAGTATTCCCAACGCTTGTTGCATAGATTAACCTCCATTTTTCTAAGTGTATCTTTAGTATTCTTTTGCATGTTGAACAGACATGCTTAGAGTTTACTTGGATTAAGTTTTCTAAGATAAAGTTTTCTAAGATAAAGTTTTCTAAGTTTAAGTTTTTTAAGATGAAGTTTTCTAAAGATTAAGTTTTTAAGATTTTATAGAAATAAGTTTAAGATTGAGTTTCTTAGATTTTACATTTTAATACATTTATTTTACATACCTTAAGCAGATGTATTTTGTATTTATTTAATTAATATTTAATCTTGTATTAGCCTTTGTATAACTTGTAGATTCCGCTACTTTTTACATTTGTTGCGCTCTCAAAGATATTTCGCCGGAAATAATTGCCGCTTCTTCGCCGTCTTCATATCTGACCAGCAGTTCGCCTCGCGGACCTAAGTCGAGGGCTTCCGCTCCCCGAATTTGCCCGGCGGATCCTCCGCCGTGGTCAATAAGGAAAATTTTACGTCCAAGTACGGCCGATTTGCTCCGGCATACTGCCAAAGTCTCGCTTAGATCGTCTTTGAGAAACTCAAAGTACAGCTTTTCCAAATAATTTAAAATAAAAGCTATTATTTGTTCTCTGGCCAGAACTCGACCGGTCTCAAGATAAACCGAAGAGGCCAAAGGACGTATTTCTTCCGGAAAATCCTGCGTTTCAAGGTTTACATTCAGCCCGATTCCCAAAATCACGGCCTGCACTTTAGCGGCGCTGACCTGCATCTCAGTCAGGATCCCGCCAATTTTGCGGCCGTTTAGCAGAATATCGTTCGGCCATTTTATCTGGATATCCTCAGCCTGTGACGGCATTACCCGTTCCAAAGCCAGACAGACCGCGGCAGCAGCCACCGACGTGAGGGCCGGGATTTTGAAGGCAGGCAGCTCAGGTTTTAGAATCACTGACAACCAAATACCCTTGCCGTACGGAGAAACCCACTGCCTTCCAAGCCTTCCGCGTCCGGCCGACTGGGTTTCGCTCAACAATACAGCGCCTTCCGGTTCGTCGGCGGAACGCCTTTTGCCTTCGCTGTTCGTCGAGTCAACGGTTGTAAAAATAATAATTTTTTGGCCAAGGGTTTTAGTCCTTAAAAAATTGTTGATCTTGGACAAAGACAGGGTTTCCATAGCGTTTTTCCTTCCGATCTTTTTACTCCCAAAAGTTTCCTATCCGGCGGTATTTCTCGAATCTCAATTCGACCACTCGGTCGATGTCCGCTTTCATCTCGGCAAAGGGAACTTTCAGCAGGCTTTCTTTGATGGTAGCGGCCATTTGGTCCGGATCGGTATGGGCTCCGCCGACGGGTTCGGGCAAAATCCGATCAATAATGCCGAACTCGTATAAGTCCTGAGCGGTAATTCTCATCATCTGAGCCGCTTCTTTAGCTCGGGAAGCGTCTTTCCAGAGGATGCTCGCAAAACCTTCCGGAGACAGTATCGAGTAGACCGAATGCTCCAGCATCCAGATTTGGTCCGCCACCGACAGGGCCAACGCCCCTCCGCTGCCGCCTTCTCCGATAACTATGGAAATAATCGGTGTGCGCAGTTGAATCATTTCCAGCAAATTGCGGGCTATAGCCTCGCCTTGACCCCGCTCTTCCGCTCCCACTCCCGGGTCAGCGCCCGGAGTATCGATAAAGCAAATAACCGGCCTTTGAAATTTTTCAGCCTGTTTCATCAGCCGCAGAGCTTTCCGGTAACCTTCAGGACTGGGCATCCCGAAATTTCTCTGAACGTTTTCGCGGGTATTTCGCCCTTTTTGCTGGCCAATAACCGTGACCGGCATGCCACGCAGGCGGGCCAGCCCTCCGACTATGCTCGGGTCGTCCCGATACTTACGGTCGCCGTGCAGTTCGATAAAGCCGTCAAAGACTTTGGAAATATAGTCCAAAGCCGTGGGTCTTTCCAACATCCTGGAGAGATTCAGCTTATCCATCGGGCTTAAGTTTGTTACGGCTTCCGCTTTCATTTTTTCCAACTTATCCTCCAACACCTTTATCTCCGCTGACAAATCTATTTGTTTTTGTTCGGAAAAGCGGCGCAATTCCTCTATTTTCTTTCTCAATTCCGTCAGTTGTCTCTCTTTTTCCAGCATGGACTGTCTCCTTTAGGAAGCTAAAATGACTTCGAAGCCGCCGTCTTTCAACTTATACCGGGAAAATTCCGAGTCAGCCCTTAGAATAGGGCGGATGCATTTTCAGTAATCGGGATAAGGTTTGCTTGAGCTGAGCCCTGGGCACTATTTTATCCAGAAACCCACGCTCCAATAAAAACTCAGCCGTTTGAAAGCCTTCCGGCAGTTTCTGCCCTATGGTTTGCTCTGCCACTCGTTTTCCGGCAAAGCCTATCAAAGCTCCCGGTTCGGCCAAAATGATATCTCCAAGCATCGCGAAACTGGCAGTCACTCCACCGGTAGTCGGGTCGGTCAGTACGCTTATATAAAGGCCTCCGGCTTTGTCGTGTTTGGCCACCGCCGCCGAAGTCTTGGCCATCTGCATAAGGGAAAATATCCCTTCTTGCATCCTGGCGCCGCCTGAAGCGGTAAAAACAATAATGGGCAGCTTTTTGGCAGTGGCATATTCGAAAGCTCTGGTAATCTTTTCCCCGACAGCCGAACCCATGCTTCCCATCATAAAATTGCTGTCCATGACCGCCACAACGGCGTCTAAGCCGTGGATTTTGCCGTACCCTGTCACGACAGCTTCCGAAAGCTGAGTCTTTTCTTTGCCCAGTTTCAGTTTATCTTCGTATCCGGCAAAGTCCAAAGGGTTCCCGCCGGCGAGCTCGGAATTAATTTCTTTGAACGTCCCGGTGTCCGTGACTAATTCCAGGCGCTCCCTGGCGCTCATTCTGTAATGATACCCGCAGCTGGGACAAACCTTGTTATTCCGGCCTAAGTCTTTATTGTAAATGATTTCATTGCAGCCGGCACATTTGACCCATAAGCCGTCCGGTATATTTGGTTGGCTTTGCGGGGGCTTTTCCGAAAGGTTTTCGTTCTGCCTATGCTGTTGTATGGTGAGATACCGGGGTTTGCGAAATACTTGATCTATTCTGAACATGCGCACCAACCATCTCTAAATATCCGGATTTTTAAAGTTCAAGAGCAGTCTTAAAACTATAAATTTTCGGAGGAGATAAATTTTGTATTTCAAACTATAGCTATCCTGATTTTGTTAAATTTTATTTTAATTTCGGTATTCAGTCAAAACTTGGTTTTTCAATCTCGAATTCTTTTTTACTTCAGATTAAACTCCCTGGCTATAAAGCCCGTATCTGTTTGGCCCGAGATGAATTTTTCGTGGTTTAGGATATTAAACAGGAAATCAATATTGGTGTCAATTCCTTCGATAACAAACTCATCAAGAGCCCGACACATAATGCTCAGAGCCTCGTCTCTGTCTTTGCCGTGGGCGATGAGTTTGGCGATCATGGAATCGTAATTCGGCGGGATTTCATAACCGTCATAAAGGGCGCTGTCCAAACGGACTCCTTTGCCTCCGGGCCAGAGGGTAATCCGGACCTTTCCCGGAGAAGGTCTGAACCCAAGGGCCGGGTTTTCAGCGTTAATCCGGCATTCAATAGCATGGCCGTTTAAGGTTATATCCTGCTGGCTGTATCTTAAGCGCTGACCGTAGGCTATTCTGATCTGTTCCTGAATTAGGTCAATTCCGGTGACCATCTCGGTAACCGGGTGTTCAACCTGAATCCGGGTGTTCATCTCCATAAAGTAGAAAGAGCCGTTTTTATCCACTAAGAATTCCACGGTCCCTGCATTTTGGTAATTAACGGCTTGGGCAGCCCGGACGGCAGCCTCGCCTATTTTTTTTCGAAGCTTCGGAGTTAGAGCGACGGACGGCGCCTCTTCGATAATTTTCTGATTGCGCCTTTGAACGGAGCAGTCCCTTTCGCCGAGATGAATTACGTTGCCGTAATTGTCGGCCAAAATTTGAAACTCAATATGCCTCGGTTCTTCGAGGTATTTCTCGAGATACATGGCATCGTCGTTAAAAGCCGCCTGGGCTTCAGCTTTGGCCGTCTCGTAGGCTTTTTTTAGCTCTTCCTGACAATGCACAATACGGATACCCCGGCCTCCGCCGCCTGCAGCCGCTTTCAGCATAACCGGGTAACCTATTTCTTTGGCCGCTTTGGCTGCATGTTTAAAGTTTTTAAGAAGGCCTTCCACTCCGGGTACCACAGGTATCCCGGCTTCGCTCATCATTTGCCGGGCTTTGGCCTTATTGCCCATCGCAGCGATGGTTTCCGGTCTCGGCCCGATAAAGGTTATATTGCATTCCCGGCACATTTCGGCAAACTTGCTGTTTTCGGCCAAAAAACCGAATCCGGGATGGATAGCCTCAGCGCCGGTCAAGACGGTGGCACTGATTATATTTTTCATGTTCAGATAACTGTCCTTGGCCGGGGCCGGCCCAATACAGACCGCCTGGTCCGCCAAGAGCACATGCAGAGCCTCTCTGTCGGCCTCCGAATAAACGGCAACGGTTTCAATCCCGAGTTCCCGGCAAGCCCGAATTATCCGAACAGCGATTTCTCCTCTATTGGCAATCAGGATTTTTCTAAACAAGGTTTCACCCACCAATCATAAACATCAATTGGGCTTCAGCGGCAACCTCACCGTTTACCGTGGCCGTGGCCTTGCCGATTCCGGCCGAACCTTTTATTTTAACGATTTCCACTTCCAACCTGAGCACATCCCCCGGAACCACCTTGCGCCGGAATTTGGCCTTTTCAATCGAGGCGAAATAGGCAATTTTTCCTTTATACTGTTCCATTTTCAAGATGGCGACCGCTCCGGCCTGGGCCAGAGCCTCAATAATCAGCACTCCGGGCATCACCGGTTCCTGCGGAAAATGCCCTTGAAAGAAGTATTCGTTCATGGTCACATTTTTAACAGCCACAACCCTTTTACCCTCTTCGAGTTCTTCAACCCTGTCAATCAGCAAAAAGGGGTATCTGTGCGGTAAAATTTCCTGGATTTCTTTTATGCCCAGTACCATACTGTCCTCCAATAAAAATCAATCTTGGTTCAGCAAATTGGCCGGCGATTGCAGCCGGCAAGTCAATATTAACGATCCGGTTTGCGCACGGCAAAAAGGGGTTGTCCGTATTCGACCATTTGCCCGTCTTTAACCAACACATCAACTATGATCAGTTCCTCTTCCGCTTCTATTTCATTCATTAATTTCATCGCTTCGATAATACACAGCGTATCGCCGGGTTTTACCAGACTGCCGGGCCGCACAAAGGGCTCTGCCCCCGGAGCGGGAGCGGCGTAAAAAGTACCGACGATAGGAGCGTTAACGGTCTGGGTGGCCGGTTCCTGAGGCGAAAGCTGTTCCGGCCCGGCCTGTTGCCCCTGTCCCCGCTGGTACTCCCCGGCCGTTGCAGGGCTAAGTTCGCCGGGTCCTACGATATTTCCGACCGGCAGGGCTTCCTTTTTGAGGATCAGTTTTAAGCCCTCTTTTTCCAATTCCAGCGCAGTAAGATTGGATTCCGAAACAAGTTTTATCAGTTCTTGAATATCCTTCAAATCCATATTAGCTTTCCTCGGTCCATTTTTTGAATATAACAGTCGCGTTATGTCCACCGAAGCCCAAAGAGTTGGACAGGACATAGTTTACGGGCTGGGAACGCCCGGTATTTGGAACGTAATCCAAGTCACAATCTTCATCCGGACAGCGGTAGCCGATAGTCGGCGGAACAAAATCCTCTGCACAGGCTTTAACGCAGACAATGGCTTCAACTGCCCCGGCTGCGCCTAGCAGATGCCCGATCATGGACTTGGTGGAACTTACAGGAATATTATATGCAGCTTGGCCAAAAACTGTTTTAATGGCCGCGGTTTCAAACTTATCGTTATAAGGAGTGCCCGTTCCGTGCGGGTTGATATAAGAGATTTGCTCCGGTCTAAGACCGGCCTCGGCCAGCGCAAGTTTCATAGCCCGGGCCGCGCCTTCGCCGTCCGGAGCCGGCGCAGTCATATGGTAAGCGTCGCAGGTAGCGCCGTAGCCCACTATTTCGGCATAAATCCTTGCGTCGCGCCGCAAAGCATGCTCCAAGGATTCCAGAACCAAAATCCCTGCACCTTCGCCCATCACAAAACCCTCCCGTTCTTTGTCAAACGGAATCGAGGCTCTGTCCGGGTCCGAGCTGGTACTTAAAGCCGTCATGGTCGCAAAACCGGCTATTCCCAACGGGGTTATCGAAGCTTCCGCTCCTCCGGTGATCATGATATCCGCTTCGCCATAACGAATCTTCCGAAAAGCCTCGCCTATCGAGTGGGTTGCGGTGGCACAGGCCGTGACAATGCTGGTACAAACTCCTTTGGCCTGCAGTTTTATGGCTATGTTGCCGGCAGCCATGTTGCTGATGACCATAGGGATAAAAAACGGCGATACCCGGCCCGGTCCCTTTTCCAAAAGCTTGCTGTGTTGCTGCTCAATGGTCAGCAGCCCTCCGATACCCGAGCCCACGATCACTCCGAATCTTTCCCGCTCAATCCGGGCATCGGCCAGGCCGGCGTCTTGGTAGGCTTCTTGCGCCGCCACCAGAGCAAATTGGCAATAGCGGTCCAACCTTTTGACTTCTTTTTTATCCAAATAATTTTCGGGATCAAAGTCTTTGACTTCGGCAGCCAGAGTTGACTTATAACCCTCAGGGTCAAAAGCGGTAATCCTGGCTATTCCGTTCTGGCCTTTTTTAATTGCTTGCCAGAAAGTTTCCACATTGTTACCGATCGGGGTAACCGCTCCCAAACCGGTAACCACAACTCTGTTCTTCATAAATTTTCCTCCTAGTAAGCCATGCCGCCGTCTACACATAAGACCTGCCCGGTAATGTATTCGCCCAGGTCCGAAGCGAGGAAGTACACGGCGTCAGCCACGTTTTGCGGTTTGCCAAATTTTCTTAAGGTAATGTTTTCTTTGATGGCTTCGACGGTTTTTTCCGGGAGCGCTGCAGTCATGTCCGTTTCGATAAAGCCCGGAGCAACGGCGTTGACCGTTATTCCCCTGCTGCCGATTTCTTTGGCCAAGGCCTTGGTGAAACCGATGATACCGGCTTTCGAGGCAGCATAGTTGGTTTGTCCCGGGTTGCCGACCAGCCCCACCACCGAGGTGATATTAATAATCCGGCCGGAGCGCTGTTTAACCATCAACGGCACCACATGGCGCGTAACGTTAAAAACCCCTTTCAAGTTCACTTCAATAACCCTGTCAAAGTCCTGCTCGTCCATCCGCATAAGCAAGCCGTCGCGGGTTATTCCGGCGTTATTGACCAAGATGTCCACGGTACCGAACTCCTGTTTAGCCCTGTCCACCAACTCCTTGGCTTGGGCAAAAGAACCGACATCGGCTTGAACCGCTAAGGCCCGGACGCCCAGGGCTTCTATTTCGGCGGCGGTTTTTTCAGCTTCTTCCCGGTTTTGTCCGTAATTGATGACGATATTGGCGCCTGCGGAAGCAAGCTCCAGGGCTATAGCCTTGCCTATACCCCTGCCGGCACCTGTTACTAAAGCTGTTTTACCTTTAAGCATTGAGAACCTCCAGAAAACTTACTGATAATAAATTATTAAATTACGAATGATTGCGGAAAAATTCCACTGTCTTCGCCAGGGAGGCCATATCCTCCACATTAAGCAGATTGGCTTCACGGTCAATCTTCTTTACAAAACCTCTTAAGGTGCTGCCGGGTCCAATTTCCACAAAGGTATCTACACCGGCGTCCAGCATCTTCCTTATGGTCATCTCCCACAAGACCGGACTTTTAACCTGCTCTGGCAGCAGCTGCAAGGCCGTGGCCGGATCGGGAATAATATCGGCAGTGACATTGGAAATCACCGGTATTTCGGGTTCTTTAAGGTTTACTGACTTTAACTCCTGAGCCAGTTTTTCAGCGGCCGGTTCCAACAGAGGGGTATGAAAAGGTCCGCTGACCTGCAGCGGGATTACCCGGCGGGCTCCCAATTCGGCCGCGTTGGCCGCGGCAGCCTCCAAAGCCTTCTTCTCCCCGGAAATCACGATTTGTCCCGGACAATTGTAATTAGCTATCTGAACCAGACCTAAAGTCCGGGCCTGTTCACAGGCTTGCTCCACTTTGGCCGTTTCCAGCCCGAGCACGGCCGCCATACCTCCGACCCCTTCCGACACCGCCTGCTGCATATACAGCCCCCGTTTCCGGACCAGGGTCACGGCTTCGGCAAACTCCAACATTCCGCTGCAAACCAGGGCCGAGTATTCTCCGAGACTAAGTCCGGCCATCAGTTCGGCCCGGACACCGTAAGCAGCCAAAGCTCGGTAGGCCGCTACGCTCACAGTCAGAATTGCCGGCTGGGTGTTTTCCGTTTTGGTCAATTCCTGCTCGGAGCCGTCAAAACACAGGGAGCTTAGCGCATAGCCGAGTTGGGCATCCGCCAGGTCAAAGACCTGCCTCGCTTCCGGACTGTTCAGATATAAGTCTTTACCCATGCCCACATACTGGCAGCCCTGACCGGGAAATAGAAAAGCTACTTTTCTCATTTTTTCCTCCGTTTAATGCAGAATTTAATCAGTTATCTTTAACAATCATGTCAATGGAGAAGGCGTTAAGCCGTTCGGCGGCCTCGCGGAAAATTTCCTGAATTATCTCGCTGCAAGTCTGCTCCTTTTTGACCAGTCCGGCAATTTGACCGGCCATCACCGAACCGTTATCCACATCGCCGTCTTTGGCGGCCCGGCGCAGCGCGCCGACACCCAACGCTTCCAGTTCTTCAATTGAGGCGCCGGCCCTTTCCAATTCTTCAAAACGCCGGCTCAACTTGTTGCGCAACACCCGGACCGGGTGGCCGGTGGATCTGCCGGTGACAACGGTATCAATGTCCTTGGCTTTGAGGACCCTGTCCTTGTAGTTTTGGTGCACCGTGCATTCTTTGGCCACTAAAAACCTGGTGCCCATCTGCACCCCGCTGGCCCCAAGCATGAAGGCCGCAGCCACTCCGCGGCCGTCCCCGATACCGCCGGCAGCAATAACCGGGATATCGACAGCGTCCACAACTTGAGGCAGCAAAGCCATTGTGTTTAACTCTCC
>ENA-UPSB01003785-UPSB01003785.1-bioreactor-metagenome-genome-assembly--contig:-NODE-3785-length-11148-cov-6.189038_pt1 | contig 11148 bp, 9 predicted proteins | sample MGYA00238182_ERZ773286 | MGnify/ENA primary metagenome ERZ773286 (study PRJEB29026, sample SAMN07631240) | bioreactor metagenome | isolation source: Switchgrass digestor | place: USA: Dartmouth... | reverse complement strand
CGAACAGTATGCCGCCCATCACCGTGGTGAGGTTGCCGGGTATCGGCGAGATGATGACCTGCATGAACTGCAGCGCAGCAAACGCGAGAGGCGCCCAGCTGCCGAAGGACTCCACATAGGCCCGCAGGCTTTCGCGGCTCTCGAATACGTTAAACCACCCGCTGTTTTTCCCGACGACATAGAGCACCGCCAGCGCCGCGATGATTGCGACCAGCACGATGCCCCATACGATCTGCGATTTGCTTATCTTCATGCCGCACATTATAACACAGAAACAGGCGGCGGACACTTGTTTTTTGCCAAATGCCGCAAGCCTGGCGAAAAACATTCGTTTTTTCGCCAGTTACCGTTTTTACGCAGGCCCACGTACCTCGAAACTCATAAAAGCGGCTGAGTTCCTTAAAAAAGCGTAGGCTTTTTGGGTTGGAGAAGTGACAACAGAAGTAACGGATGCGCAAATGCTTTGGACAGAATGAATAGCATATCCATCCTGATTGGCAGCGATATGCCGTAAAGCCGGTCATTTACGCAAATCAGGGACATCTGTCCTTACCGTTTTCGCTTTTTTATGGTATTAAGAAAGTATCAAATCATACAATTGCATATCAGAAGTTATACTTTGCTTGTGCAAGCACAAAGCGCAAAGGAGGTTATATCTTGTCAACCATCCGAGACATCAACCTGAAGGATGAAGGGAAGCAAAGGATTGCGTGGGTGGCACAGAACATGCCCGTGCTCAACACAATTGCCGACCGTTTTAGAAAAGAGCAGCCCCTAAAAGGGCTTCGCATCGCCCTTTCGGTACACCTGGAGGCGAAAACGGCATGGCTGGTCAAGACGCTTGTCTCCAGCGGCGCCACCCTTTCGGTGACCGGCTCCAATCCACGTTCAACGCAGGATCCGATCTGCGCGGCGCTCGTGGACGATGGCATCGAAGTGCATGCGATCCACGGCATCAGCCACAGCGAAGCAAGAGAGCTGTGGAAAAGGACGCTCAGCGTACGCCCCCACATCATTATTGACGACGGCGCTGATCTGATGGATCTGCTGCTGGGCGAATGCAAAGAATATGCCACCGACCTGATCGGCGGCTGCGAGGAAACCACCAGCGGCGTCCAGCGCCTGCGGGGCTGGCAGAACAGCGGCAGGCTGATCTACCCTTGCCTCGCAATCAACGACGCCCGCTGCAAGACCAACTTCGACAACACCTATGGTACGGGACAGTCGATCTGGGATGCCGTCATGCGTACCACCAACCTGCTGATCAACGGCAAAACGGTGGTCATCGCGGGCTACGGCTACTGCGGCCGCGGCATTGCCCACGTGGCAAAAGGTTTGGGCGCTCAGGTCATTGTGACGGAGTGCGACCCGATCCGCGCGATACAGGCCATCATGGACGGTCACAGAGCCATGAAGATGGAATATGCCGCCCCGCTGGGAGACCTGTTCATCACCGTTACTGCCAACTGCAACGTGATCCGCAAAGAGCACTTCAGTGTCATGAAGAACGGCGCCATCGTTCTGAACGCCGGGCATTTCAACGATGAGATCGATATCCGGGCGCTCAAAGATATGGCCGTCGAAACCATTCCGCTGCGCAAGAACCTGGAGGGCTACCGGATGGCGGACGGGCGCGTGATCGCTCTGATCGCCGACGGAGGGCTCGCCAACATCGCCGCAGCCGACGGCAACCCCGTGGAGATCATGGACATGTCCTTTGCGCTGCAGGCATTGGGCGCGGAATATATCGCAAAGAACGGCGCTACAATGGCTCCCGGAGTGCATCCAATACCGGAAGCAATCGATTACATGGTGGGAACATTGAAACTGGCGGCGATGGGCGGAAGCTTCGATGTGATGAGCGAGGAGCAGAAAGCGTATATTCAGTCGCATTGAGGCGCCGAACGGACCGCAAAGTGAAAGCGTGCTGCAGCGCACGGATGTCAAAAAGTAAGCGTCATTATAGTTATGGAAGCTTGGTCGCATCGGCCAAACCAGTCCCATGCTGATGCACGAAGCGGGGATAACGGAGTATTGTGGCTTTTGGACGCAATTTGAGTTATAATAAAACTGTAGCGAAACTTGCGGCTCCTCACCATGACGGTGGGCAGCATTATTGTCAGTTTTAAGGTCTGGGAACTTTATTCCCGGCCTTACCGAATAATGCTTCGGCGTTGGAATGCTCATTCCAAACGAACTGATTACAGATTTAAGGAAGAACAAAGGAGGAAAAAAAATGAACAAAAAGCTGGTGGCTTGTTTGCTGGCGATTTTGATGGTAGTCGGCATACTCGGCGCCTGTACCACCACGAACCAGCCCGAACCTTCGACCACGGCGCCTGCAGACACGGCCGGAGAAGAGAGCGCTCCGTCCAGCACCATCCCCGCGGGTGAAACGGAAGAACAGGGGTTGAAGATCGCGATCGTAACCAGCCCGAGCGGCGTTGACGACGGCTCCTTTAATCAGGATAACTACAACGGTATCCTGGACTTCATTGCTGAGAACCCCTCGGCCACCGTTAAGGCCATCCGCGAATTGGACGTTGCCAACTCGGTGCAGGCCGTAGCCAACATCCTTGCGGACTATGACGTGATCGTGCTTCCCGGTTTCCAGTTCGCGGGCGTCTATTCGCTGGCGGTAGAGAACCCCGAAAAGCGCTTCATCCTGGTGGATACCTTCCCCTCTGACGCGGATGGTAATGAAGTAGAGGCGGATAACATCTACGCCATGCTGTTCGCCGAGGAGGAGAGCGGCTTCTTTGCGGGAATCGCAGCGGCGATGGAGACCAAGACCGGCAAGGTGGCCAGCGTTCACGGTATCGCATATCCTTCCAACGTGAACTACCAGTACGGCTTCCAGAGCGGCGTCAACTATGCTAACAAGCACCTGGGCACCAACGCTGAGGTCGTGCAGCTGCCCAGCTATGCCGGCACCGATGTGACGGGCGCCAATGTTGGCGGCAACTATGTTGGCGACTTCAGCGACGAAGCGAAGGGCAAGGTTGTGGGCGAAGCGCTGCTCAACGAAGGCTGCGACATCATCTTCGTGGCGGCCGGCGCTTCGGGCAACGGTGTTTTCACCGCTGTGAAGGAGCATGGCAAATCGTTCGTCATCGGCTGCGACGTTGACCAGTACGACGACGGCGCCAACGGCAGCAGCAACATCGTCCTGACCAGCGTGCTGAAAGTGATGCGCAGCAACGTGAAAGCGCAGCTGGATGCCATCAAGGCAGGCACCTTCAAGGGCCAAAACGTGGTGCTGCATGCGGATACCGACTCCACCGGCTATGTTTCGGCGGAAGGCCGTCATCAGCTGTCCGAAAATACGCTGAAGGCGCTGGAGGAAGTGTACCAGCTCGTGAAGAACGGCACCATCGTGCCTGCGGCGAACTTCAATGGTCATACGCCGGATAACTTTCCCGGGCTGTAATCGATCAGGTTCTATAAAGCCCAGATTGTAGGTAATATAGCAAAGTTAGACTCACCTGCGATATGCACTTGAGTTTAACTTTGCTATTTACCATAATTTTTATATTATAATGCATAATTTTTATATTATAATGAATGTATTGCACACCTCGCCTGATAGGAGTGAATGATTTTTGGCGAAGAATATTATTGAGTTTCGTAATGTCACGAAACGATTTCCCGGCGTGGTTGCCAACGATAATATCAGCTTTTCAATCAAAGAGGGAGAAATATTCGCTCTACTTGGTGAAAACGGTGCTGGGAAAAGCACGCTGATGAGCATGCTCTTTGGCCTGTACCAGCCGGATGAGGGCGAAATCTATGTCCGGGGCAAGCTGGAGCACATCGACTCCCCCGCCAAGGCGGCCAGCCTGGACATCGGCATGGTGCACCAGCACTTCAAGCTGGTAAGCAACTATACCGTCACCGAAAATATTATCCTTGGCATCGAGCCGATCAAGCGCAACCTGGGGTTTCTCCCGGCGGTGGACATCAACAAAGCCAACGCGAAAATCGAGGAGCTTTCCAAAACCTACGGCCTGGAGGTTAAACCCACCAGCGTCATCAAGAACCTGAAAGTCTCAGAACAGCAGCGCGTAGAGATTTTAAAAATGCTCTACCGGCAGGCGGAGATACTGATTTTCGATGAACCCACCGCCGTGCTTACGCCGCAGGAAATCGACTATCTGCTTGAAATCATTCGCAACCTGCGCGATAAGGGCAAAACGATCATACTCATCACCCATAAGCTCGAGGAAATCAAGCGCGTGGCCGAACGCTGCGCCGTGCTCAACCGCGGCCGCCTGATGGGCATACTGGACGTGGCCACCACATCCACAAAGGAAATGGCCCGCATGATGGTGGGGCACGATATCAACTGGGAGATCGAAAAGAAACCCGCAAAATTCGGCGAGACCGTATTGCGCGTGAGCAATCTTACCGTTGAAAACGAGGAAAAACTAAAAGTTGTCAAAAACGTCAGCTTTGAAGTGCACCGGGGCGAAATTTTTGCCATCGCGGGCGTCGCCGGCAACGGACAGGTGGACCTGGCCGATGCCATTGCGGGGCTTGCCAAAGCCACCGAGGGCACCGTCACGTTGCTGGGGAAAGACATCACCCACGCCCATGTGCGCGAGCGCAACACCCTCGGGCTGTCCTATGTGCCGGAGGACCGGCACAACGTGGGCCTCATACTGGACTTTACGCTGACGGACAACCTGGTGATGAAGAACTATTTCAAACCGCCTTTCTGCAAGGGCAGCATACTGCAAAAACAGCAGTGCTACGCCTATGCCAACCAGCTCATCGAGAGGTTTGATATTCGCGCCGCAAACGGAGGCGATACCCTCGTGCGCAGCATGAGCGGCGGCAATCAGCAGAAGGCCATTATCGCAAGGGAAATCTCCGAAAACTCCGACTTTATCATGTTTGTCCAGCCTACGCGCGGGCTCGACATTGGCGCCATCACCGCCATCCGCGAAAAAATGATCGAAGAGCGCGACAATGGCAAGGCAGTGCTGCTGATATCCCTGGACCTGGACGAGATCATGAGCTGCGCCGATACGATCGGCGTCATCTACAACGGCGAGCTGCTGCGCATTGCCGAAGCGTCGAAGATAAGCAAAAACGAGGTCGGCGAATATATGATGGGAGTGAAGACCGATGGATAAAAAGAATAATAAGCCGAAAGCATTCTGGCTGCTTCGGATTTTTGGCGGCAAGTGGCAGTTCCTCACCATCCCCCTGCTCTCCATACTGTTCAGCCTGATCGCCATATCGATCATCGTGCTGCTCATTGGCAAGAATCCGCTGACCACGTTGACAAGCCTTCTGCAGGGCAGCGGCTGGCTGCCCAAGGCCACATATGCCGCGCACAAAAACATGTTTACCGACTTCACCGAGTTTCTGGATGCGATGACCCCCATGCTCTTTGCTTCGCTGGCGGTGATCGTGGCGTTCAAAGCCGGTCTGTTCAACATCGGCGTGTCGGGGCAAATGCTGCTCGCCGGCTTTATGGCCACCATATTCATCGGCTACAGCAGCCTTCCGTCGGCGCTGGCCTGGCCCCTCGTCATACTCGTCGGCATCGTGATGGGCGCCATCGTGGGCGGATTTACGGGCTTTTTGAAATACCGCTTCAACATCAACGAGGTGGTCACCTCGATCATGCTGAACTATATCATACAGTACGTGGTGAGTTTCTTTATCAACACGCGCTATGTCGATGCGGTTTCCCGCCAGAGCCGGGCGATCAACCCGGCCGCCCGCCTGACCATTGTCAATTTCGAAGCAAACGATTTGAGATTCAGAATACCGCTCTGCTTCGTCGTGGCGATACTGGCTGCCTTCCTGATTTACCTGCTCTTCAGCAAAAGCCGACAGGGCTACGAAATCAAGGCGGTGGGACTAAATCCCAAAGCCGCCAAATACGCGGGCATCAGCGTGGGAAAAAACATACTTTTGGGCATGACGCTTTCGGGCGCGCTGGCCGGCCTCGCCGGGGTAACCTATTACCTGGGTTACTACAACACGATCCAGCCCAATACGCTGGCCAGCATGGGATTCGACTCCATTGCGGTGGCTTTGCTCGGCAACTCCCATCCGCTGGGCGCCATATTCTCTTCCACGCTCATCGTCACGCTGACCAAAGGAAGCACCTACATGAGCAGCATCGTGGGCGTGCGGCAGGAGATAGCGTCGCTGATTACCGGCATGATACTGCTGTTCTCCGCATGCCGCGCTTACATCAAGTATAAAGTAGACCTGAAGCTAAGCACCAGCCAAGCAAAAGGTTCGGAAAGGGGCAAAGTATGAACCTTGTAATCATTGACGGGCTGTCCTATGCGCTCCCCTTGCTGATAATCGCTATTGGCGGCATCTACTCCGAGCGCAGCGGCATTACGAATCTTGCGCTGGAAGGAATGCTCGGAATGGGCGCTTTTACGGGCGGACTTTTCGTAGCGTTGTTCGGAGACAGCTTTGCCGCCGGTTCCAACGCCCCCATGGCTTTCGCTTTCCTGTTCGCCGCGATCGGCGGCGGCATCTACGCCATGCTGCACGCATTGCTCTGCATCAAATTCAGGGCCAATCAGGTGATCAGCGGCGTCGTCATCAACATCCTTTCGGTGGCGCTCACCGGCTTTTTAACCAATCAGATCAATATGAGCGTTTTCGGAACGTCCTCGAACAAGTTCCCGCTTTCCGTTTCCCCGCGTATCACGGTGCCGGGATTATCGGATATCCCCGTACTGGGCGCGGTGTTTACGAACTTCTATCCCTTCGAGGTATTGATTCTGATACTCTTTGGCATCATGTGGTACCTGCTCTACCGCACCCGCTTTGGTCTGCGCCTGCGCGCCTGCGGCGACAACCCCCATGCGGTGGAGGCAGCCGGCGTCAACGTCGAAAGGGTGCGCTTCTGGGCCGTGGTCATATCGGGCGCGCTCAGCGGCATCGGCGGCATGTGCTTTGCGTACTCCATATCGACGAACTTCTCCCCCTCCATCTACTTCGGAGCGGGCTATCTGGCCATCGCCGCACTGATATTCGGCAACTGGAACATACTTCCCACCTTCGGCGCCTGCCTGGTGTTCGGGTTTGCCCGCAGCGGCGCCTACCAGCTCGTCAAGGTGCTGGAGATGTCCTCCAGCGTCACGGACCTGGCCATGACCATACCGTATATCCTGACATTGCTGTTGCTGGCGTTTTTCAGCAAATCGAACCGCGCGCCCAGAGCGCTGGGTGAAATCTACGACAGGGGCAAACGCTGATTATGAGCGGAGGTTTGACTATGAACACACGGTTTTTTAATGGCCGCATCTGTACGATGGAAAACGGCAGCGATATCATCAGCGGCGAGCTTTGGGTGGAGGGCAACCGGGTCTCCTATGTGGGCCCCGGGAAGCCCTCTGATATTCATTTCGATCGGGAGATCGACCTGATGGGCAACCTGGTGCTGCCGGGGTTCAAAAACGCCCATACGCATTCCGCGATGACCTTCCTGCGCAGCTACGCCGACGACATGCCGCTGCTGGATTGGCTGCACAAGCAGGTTTTCCCGCTGGAGGCCAAACTGAACGCTGAAGACGTATACTGGTTCTCTTACCTGGCTATTTTAGAGTACCTGTCTGGCGGCATCACCGCCAACATGGATATGTACATGTTCCCGCACGAGCATGCCCGCGCGTCCATCGACAGCGGCATTAGGACCGTTATCGTCGGTGCGCTGAACAACTTTGGCGGCAGCATCGAGCAATCGGAAAGGGACTACGATTATTTCAACAATCTGCATGAGCGCATCAGCGCCCGGTTCGGTTTCCACGCCGAATATACCTGCTCGCCCGAACTGCTATCCGAAATCGGCAGCATGATCAACCGGCGCAAGGCCCCCGTCTACACCCATTGCAGCGAAAGCAAGCGCGAGGTGGACGAGTGCATCGCGCGCACCGGCCTCACCCCCGCCCAATGGATAGACAGCCACGGCATATTCAACTATGGCGGCGGCGCATACCATTGCGTGCACCTGACGCGGGAGGACATGCAGATCTTCAAGCAGCGCAATCTGGCGGTCATCAGCTGCCCCGGCAGCAACACCAAGCTCGCCAGCGGCATCGCCCCGCTGTCCGAGATGCTGGACATGGGCATACCGGTGGCTTTGGGCACGGACGGCCCGGCCAGCAACAACTGCCTGGATATGTTCCGCGAGATGTTCCTTGCCACGGGCCTGCAAAAGCTCAGCCACGACAACGCCGCCCAGCTTGATGCCATGGCCGTGCTGAAAATGGCCTGCTCGACGGGCGCAACCGTTATGGGCCTGTCTGACTGCGACAGCCTGGCGGCAGGCAAACTGGCCGACCTTGTCGTGATCGACCTGCATCAGCCCAACATGCAGCCCGAAAACAACATCTTAAAAAACATCGTGTTCAGCGGAAGCAAATCAAACGTCAAGCTGACCATGATCAACGGCGAAGTGCTCTACGAGGACGGCGTTTTCCACACCTCCGAAAAGCCCGAATACGTCTATCGGAAAGCCAACGAGCACGCGCGGCGTATAAAAGAGGCGCTGTAAGGCGCATGCCGAGCATGGGGAGTGACAGAAAGGAAACGCGATGTACGAGGAACTGAAGATTCAGGTGCTGGAGACGGCACAGCGGCTGTACAGGGAAAAGATGAACGCAGGGACCGGCGGCAACGTGAGCATGTGCGACCCTGGGAGAAAGCATATCATCATCACGCCCACCTCCTACGGCTATGACGTGATGAAGGCCGAGGACATCATCGTCATCGACTTTGAAGGCAACGTGGTGGAAGGATGGCTGAGGCCCTCCTCCGAATGGCGGTTGCACGCCGTGATCTATCAGCGCGTTCCCCGCGCGGGAGCGGTGTTACATATCCATTCCCCCTATGCCACCAGCTTTGCGGCCCTGGGCAAAAGCATACCGGTGTTTCTGGTCGAGATGGTGCCGTTCATCAAGGGCAGTCTGGACGTCAGCCCCTATGCCCCGCCGGGCACCGAAGAGGTGGGCATCGGCGCCGCCGCCATACTGCAGGAGAAGAACGCCTGCCTGCTGGCCAGCCACGGCGCGGTGGCCATCGGCGCCACGATGCGGGAAGCCTACATCAACGCGGTTTACGTGGAGGACATCGCCAAGATCTATCATCTCGCCAAATGTATCGGCGAGCCGATGGAGATAAAAATATAGAATACAATGGGCGCATATGAAGGGCGGAGCCCTCTCATAGGCGTACAAAACCAGTCAGTTGGGGAGACTACATGGAAGAAGTTTTGGAGAACGTCCGTTTAAGCGATACGGACGACAGCGTTATCATCATCGACCAGACCAGGCTGCCGAATGAGCTAAGTTTTGTCGAGCTTAAAACCGCAGCCGATATGTACCGCGCCATCTACGAACTGCAGGTGCGCGGCGCTCCGGCGATCGGCATCTGCGCGGGCTTTTGTCTCTATGTGCTTGCGAAGGGAATCGCCGGTCTGGACCGCAGCGCTTTTGTGGCAAAGCTGCAGGAGTTTAGCGACTATCTCAACAGCGCCCGCCCCACCGCGGTGAATTTAAGCTGGGCGCTCAGGCGCATGATGGGCGTGGTGCACGGCAACTCCGACGCCGACGTCCCGCAGCTGCTGGAGCTGCTGAAAAAGGAATGCATCGCGATTCAGGACGAGGATATCAAAATGTGTCGCGCGATTTCCGAGCACGGCCTTACGCTGCTAAATGACGGGGACGGCATACTGACACACTGCAACGCAGGTCCCCTGGCCACCTCGCGGTACGGCACGGCGTTGGGCCCTCTGTTTCTGGGTAAGGAAAGGGGCATGAACTTTAAGGTATACGCCGACGAAACCCGCCCGCTGCTGCAGGGCGCACGGCTTACCGCGTTTGAGCTGAGCCGCGCCGGCATCGACGTGACGCTGATCTGCGACAACATGGCCAGCATCGTGATGAAAAACGGCTGGGTGCAGGCCTGCTTTGTCGGCTGCGACCGCGTGGCCGCAAACGGGGACGTGGCCAACAAGATCGGCACCAGCGGCCTTGCCATACTGGCCCATTATTACGGTATACCGTTTTATGTGCTGGGCCCTTCCTCCACGATCGACCTGTCGTGCAAGACCGGCGAGGACATCGAGATTGAACTGCGCAGCCCCGACGAGATCAAGACGATGTTTTACTCCAGGCCCATGGCGCCAAAGGAAGTGAAATGCTACAACCCCGCCTTTGACGTAACGGATCACAGCCTGATTACCGGCATCATCACGGAATACGGCATATGCAGGCCGCCCTATGACGTTAACCTGATAAGGATGCTGAAGGGTTAGCGGTCAATCCGTGAACAGGCGGATCGTGCCGGAATCCACGATGATCAGGCGGTCGTTTTGCAGCTCGCTTAACGTGCGGTTCAGGCTGCGCATCGATATGCCCGCCAGCTCGGCCAGTATCTGCTTGGTGTAAACGAAATAGTTTTTGGAATTGATGTTGTTCTGTATGATGCGGAATACCCGCTGGCGCAGCATGGCGCAGTCCAGATAAACCTTATCGTCTCCGGCCTTTAAAAGCCGGAGGCTGTGTTTATACAGCATCCAGCGCGAAAATTCGCCGCAGGTGTCCCACAGCGTAAAAAACTGCTCCCTGGTGTATTGCAGAAGTTCGCATTGGTTGAGCGCAATCACGCTGCGATTTTCCATCTTTATGCCCTGTATTTCGAACTCTCCGAAAAAATCGCCCGCGTGATATATATCGATGATGACAGGATTGGCGCTAGGTGCTTCATGCACAAGCTTGGCGCTGCCCTTTTGAATCAGATAGAAGAAGGGCACCGTGGCGTTGGCCTGTATGATATGATTACCCGCCTCTACAATGACCGGCCTTCCCATTTCGTAGACAACAGAAGGAAGCTGCGGCATGGAGGAGTTGGCTTTATCGCTCATCACGCTTCTCCTAGTCAAAATGGCGGCGCCTGGACTCTCGCAATACGAAACGATAGACTATTTTAACTAGAATTATAACATATCTTTCTGATTGGACAAGGGAGCATGGCGGCGCAAAACGGCATACTTTGCATCCTCTGCTGTTTTATGGTGAGATTCCACTCAAGGTTGCGCGCAAACAAGTGCGAGAGTATAATAGCGGTACAAAAAGACGCGGAGGGAAGCTATGGAATTCACCAAGA
>ENA-UPSB01003781-UPSB01003781.1-bioreactor-metagenome-genome-assembly--contig:-NODE-3781-length-11157-cov-5.300036_pt1 | contig 11157 bp, 8 predicted proteins | sample MGYA00238182_ERZ773286 | MGnify/ENA primary metagenome ERZ773286 (study PRJEB29026, sample SAMN07631240) | bioreactor metagenome | isolation source: Switchgrass digestor | place: USA: Dartmouth... | reverse complement strand
GTGACCGCCCGCATCACCTGGGCCGAGTTGCCGTAGATCAGCAGGGTCTCAGGTTCGAACGTGCACCGGGACAGCGGGGCCACCACCACCGTGCCCGCCTCCTCCGGGGTGAACTTCGGAACCTCCTGTTCCGTGAGGGCCCCTTGCCCGCACGTCTCCACGTACATGCCCGCCGCGAGGTTTCCCTCGGTGTAGTACGGAATCGCCGGCTGGAAGCCGAAGGCCACCTGTGCGATGGGGCAGCTCAGGTCCTCCGGCCCCATGGCGATCGCCCATCCGTAGCGCCGGGCCATGCCGATGCCCTGGCAGATGGCGATCTTGATCCCCATGTCGCGCCACGGCCGCCGCACCCGCTCTGGCAGCGGCTCGGGCCAGCGGAATACCCGGATGCCCAGCGGGAACGTGTCGGTGCGCAGGTGCCGGTCCAGCGCGGCAGCCACCTCACGGCAGTCGAGCGTCTTCGCAGAATCCCCCATGATGACCCCCCTTTTTCCTTCGCCAGTCTTCTCTATACTTATTCACAATTCCTGCATGGGATGGATTGTCGCGAGGCCTGGAAGGAACGGAAGCGATGGACAGCGAAGAAAAGAAACAAAACGAAAAAGTAACAGGAGGTTGTCCGATGTTTTTTCTGATCTTGGCGCACAGCCTGATGCGCTGGGTGGTGCTGATCAGCGCGGTGGTGGCGCTGGTCGGCGCCCGGCTGGCTAGCGACCGCGGCTCGGAGGGATGGGGCGGGCGGGCCGGCCGGGTCTACACCGCAGCCCTGGACGTGCAGGTGCTCCTCGGGCTGGTGATCTGGGTCCTGGAGACCGGCTGGAGGCTCAACGCCTTCTTCGCTTACGTCCACCCGGTGACGATGGTGCTGGCCTTGCTGGTGGGCCACTTCGGCCGGGCGCGGCAGGCGCGCTCCGTGCCCGCGGCCGGGTTCTGGGCCTTCGCCGCCTCGCTGGCCCTGGTGGTGGCGGGAGTCCCCTGGTGGGCCTGAACCGGCCTGCCGCCTAACCCCCTTCCGTGGTGAAGGGGGTTTCTTATTGTTGAACGTCGTACTATAACGGAATAGGTGAACGGTTTTTTCTTTCCCCAAGAACCATTTGCACCTGCCAGGCGGTCTCATCAGAGGAAGAGAAAGGGGAAACCCGTTCCTATTCTTGTTCGTCGAATAGGAGGTTGACGAGGTGAGCGAGACGACGATGAACCCTGGTGCTGAACCGCGCATTTCTCCCTGGGGAGCCGTGCTGCGCGTGCTGACGGATCCGGCACAGACGTTCCGCTCCATGGCGGACAAGCCGCCGGTCCTGGCTCCCTACCTGGTCCACATGGTGGCGGGGGCGGTGTTTGGCATTCTCGCGTTCCGTCCCACGATGGAGCTGGCGCTGCTGGGGCAGCAGCAGGCGCTGGCCGCGATGCCTCAGGGCGCGGAGATGAACATGGAGTTCATGACGACCGTGACGCAGTGGACCACGGCCCTGAGCCTGGCCGCCTCGGCGCTGATCGCGCCCTGGATCTCCGGTCTGGTGATCTCACTGGTCGCGACCTTCTTCGGCCGGCTCCAGGGTGGTGGCGTGCCGCTTTCATCCTACATGGGCATGATCGGCTACGCGCGCATGCCCCTGGCCATCTCGACGCTTCTGACGGGGGTCTTCATGGCCATCACGGGGCAGACGCTCAACCTGACCCCGGCGGCCTTCCTGCCGGAGGGGGCCCCTCCGGTCCTGGTCGGCCTGCTCGGCTCACTCAATCCGCTGAACCTCTGGTACTACGTCCTGCTGGCCATCGGCTTCGCCGCCCTGCACGGACGCGAGCCCCGGAAGGGGTGGCCCCTCCCGGTGACACTGTTCGTCATTACAACCCTGTTCACGACGGTGTCGCTGGTCATGAACGCAGCACTCATGTCGATGTAATAAGGAGGAGCGGGCGTGAAGCGTAAGGTACTGGTCGCGGCCGCGCTCCTCGTTGCGGTGGCCGTGCTTGTCGCTGCGAATCTGATGAACCGGCCCGCGGCGGGGCAGAAGGCTGCGCTGCAGGGGCCCGCAGGCGCCCCGCTGGTGCGGGTGCAGACCGTGCAGAAGAGCGACCTCCGGCAGGAGGTGATCGCCCCCGGCTTCCTCGAGGCCCGGGATGTCCATGAGGTCCGGGCGCCCTTCACCACCAAGTCCGTAAAGCTGCAGGTGGGCATCGGCGACCGGGTGTCCGCCGGGCAGGTGGTGGCGGTCCTGGATTCTGCCGACCTGGCCGTCCAGGTGACGGCGCAGGAGGCCCAGGTGGCCCGGCTGGAGTCGTCGCTGGCCACCCTGAGGCTCCAGCAGCAGGAGGCCCCGCTGCAGCTCAACCAGCGCCTGGCCCAGGCCAGGGCGCAGCTCCTGCAGGCGGAGGACAACCTTGCGTCGGTCATGCGGCAGGACGACGTGCTGCGCACGCGGCTGGAGCAGGCGCGCGTGAACGTGACGACGCTGCAGGAGAAGAGCGCCGACGGGGCGCAGCAGGTAGCCGCGGCCCGGGCCGCCCTGCTGGATGCCGAGGCGGCCTATCAGGCCGATCCGACCAACCCGGGCCTGCGCGCCGCCTACGAACAGGCCCGGGCGGCTTATGACGAGGTCCTGAAGCAGAGCCAGCAGGCGGCCGCTCAGGCCGCGACGCAGCTCCGGGCGGCCTACGACGAGCTGGCCGCCGCCGAGGCCGACTACGCCCGGGTGAGCGGCGACAACCCGGTGGCGGTGCAGCTTGCGGCCAGCCAGGTGGAGGCGGCCCGCATCGCGCTGCAGCTGGCGGAGATGGAGGCCCAGAGCGGCGGCACCCTGGCCGAGCAGGTCAGGGCCGCCGAGATGGAGCTCGAGGCGGCGCGGACGAACCTGGACGCCCTGCGGGAGAAACTGGCGCAGGCGCAGTTCACCGCCCCCGTCTCGGGCACGGTCCTCTCCGTGGCCATCCAGGACGGCATGCCTGCGCAGGAGACCCAGCTCCTCCTCACCATCGGCGACCTGGACGTCCTGAAGGTGACGGTTCAGGTGGACGAGCTGGACATCACCAAGGTGCGGCCGGGGCAGGAGCTCTCAGTGGAGACCAACGCCGCGCCGGACGAGCGCTTCAGCGGGCATGTCACGAGGGTCTCCGCCCAGGCGGCGGTGGCCGGCGGCTCGCCGTTCTTCCAGGTGGAAGGCGAGGTGGCCAACCGCGACCAGCTCCTCCGGGCGGGCCTGAACGCCGAGGTGACCATCAGCACGGCGGAGCGGCACGACACGATCGTCGTCCCGGCGGCGGCGGTGCGCAGTGACGACGGGCAGACGAGCGTGCTGGTCGTGGAGGACTTCACCGTCAAGGTGCGGCCGGTCGTGACCGGGCTGCGCACCGAGACCGAGACCGAGATCCTGGAGGGGCTCAGGGAGGGCGAACAGGTCATCGTCAGCCCCTTTACACAGATCAACTCCCTGAAGGACGGGGACGCGGTTCGGGTGGAGGAGGTGGACGAGACTTGGGGGAAAGCCCGATGATCAAACTTGAGAACATTACCAAGGTCTATAAGATGGGCAGCGATGAGGTCCACGCCCTGCGCGGGGTGAGCCTCGAGATCCAGGCGGGCGAACTGGTGGCCATCATGGGTCCTTCCGGCTCCGGCAAGTCGACCCTGATGAACATCCTCGGCTGTCTGGACCGGCCGACCAGCGGGACGTACGAGCTGGACGGGCGGAAGATCACCGCCCGGAACGAGTCGGAGCTGGCGCGGGTGCGCAACAGGCAGATCGGCTTCGTCTTCCAGACCTTCAACCTCCTGCCCCGCATGTCGGCCCTGCGCAACGTGGAGCAGCCGCTGCTGTACGCCGGCGTCGGCGCCCGCGAGCGCCACAGGAGGGCCCGCGAGGCCCTGGAGCGAGTGGGCCTCGGCGACCGGGTGAACCACCGCCCGAACGAGCTTTCCGGCGGCCAGCGGCAGCGGGTGGCCATCGCCCGGGCGCTGGTGACGCGGCCGTCGATCATCCTGGCCGACGAGCCGACCGGCAACCTGGACTCCCGCACCGGCGAGGAGATCCTCGCCCTGTTCCAGGAGCTCCATGCCGAGGGGGCCACGGTGCTTATCGTCACCCACGAGCCCGACGTGGCCCAGCACGTGAACCGCGTCATCCGCCTGAGGGACGGCCGGATTGTGAGCGACGAGCCCGTGGCCAACCCGGTGCGGGCGGCGGATCTCCTGGCGGAGATGGGAGGGCCCGAGGGATGAACATCCTCGAGACCCTCCGGGTCGCCTGGGAGGCCCTGCTCGCCAACAAGATGCGCTCGATCCTCACCATGCTGGGGATCATCATCGGCGTCGGGTCGGTCATCGCCGTGGTGGCGATCGGCCGCGGAACCGAGGCCGCGGTGGTGGGCGAGCTGCAGGGCCTGGGTGCAGGCGTCTTCGAGCTCTATCCCGGGTCGGTTTCCGCCAGCGACGTCCTGACCCGCATCGAGCCCTTCCAGGAGCGCGACCTGGAACTGCTGAAGGCCATGCTGCCGGACATCGAGGGCGTGATCGGAGGCGAAGGGGTCTCCATCACCGCCGAGTGGCAGAAGGAGACGCTCAGTTCCTTTGCGGTGGGCGTGTACCCCGACACGGATAAGGTCTACAACCTGAAGGTCCTGGAAGGGCGCTGGTTCACCGAGGTCGAGATGAAGGGCGGCGCCCGCGTGGTGGCGCTGTCGCAGGAAGCGGTGGCCCGGCTCTTCGGCGACCGGGACTACAACCCCGTCGGCGAGCGCGTGAAGATCAACGGGCTCTCCTACCAGGTGATCGGCGTCGTGCAGAACATCGCCGGCTCGATGATGCAGAGCATGGGCGCCCAGCAGCACATGTTCTTCCTGCCGGTGGAAGGCGTGCGGCGCATGACGGGCCGCAACGACGACATCTGGTCGCTGGTGGTGAAGGTGAAACCCGGGGTCGACGTCCAGACCGTCATGGATGACGCCGTCGCCCTGCTCGAGAAGATCCACAACGGGGCCAAGTACATGGGCTTCAGCTTCGAGCAGATGGTGGAGGTTCTGGGCACCGTCGCAGGCTTTCTCACGGGTCTGATCGGCTCCATTGCCGCCATCTCGCTCCTGGTCGGCGGCGTCGGCATCATGAACATCATGCTCGTCTCGGTGACCGAGCGCACGCGCGAGATCGGCCTGCGCAAGGCGATCGGGGCCACTTACCGCAACATCCTGACGCAGTTCCTCATCGAGTCGGTGGTGCTCTGTCTGATCGGCGGGGCGATCGGCGTGGCGTTCGCCGCCCTGCCCGTCTTCGTGGTCGGCCGGATCATGGGAGTTACTATGCTAATCGACCTTCCCACGGTTCTCATGGCCCTGAGCTTCTCGGCTGCGGTTGGTGTGATCTTCGGCGTCTATCCGGCCTCCAAGGCGGCCCGGCTCGATCCCATTGAGGCCCTGCGCTATGAGTAAGGAGGATGAGCGTGTGAACGGTTATGGTAGGAGTGGCGCCGGGGCGATCCGGCGCAAGACGGTGGCGCTGCTGGCCAGTGTGCTTCTCCTGGCCTCGGTGGTCCTGCCGGCCGCGGCCCAGGAGGCGGCGACCGAGGTGCTGCTGCGCGTGGCCGACGCGACCGGTCGGGCGGTGCCTGCGGCCACGGTGGAGGTGTACGAACTGGGCAACGGCCTCGTGGCCCTGCAGACCACGGGTGCGGACGGCCTCCTGCGGGTGCCGTACACGCCGGGCCGGACTCGGCTCTGGCAGGCCCGCGCCACCGCCCCCGGCTACGAAGTGCAGGAGACCGGCTGGTTCGATCCGGCCCAGGGCGGCGTGCGGACGATCACGCTGGAGCCGCTGGGCGGCGAGTTGCAGGTCTTCCTCCGCGACGCGGAGGGCCGCGCGGCCGCCAGCGTAACGCTGCTGAACAGCGCCGGGCGCGTGGTCGCCCAGGGGTCGGCGCAGGCCGGGCGCTGGGTCGCCCGCGACCTGGCCCCCGGCGTCTATGACGTGCTTGTCTCGGCCGACGGCATGGCGCCCGTGGAGAAGAGCGTCTCAGTCGCCCGCGGCCGGGTGACGGTGGAGGCGGTCTCGCTTCAGCCGGGCACCATCACCGCCACCGGCCAGGTCATCGACGGCGGCAGCGGGACGCCGCTTGCGGGCGCGAAGGTGGAGCTGATCCGCGGCGAGCACGTGGTGGTGGGCGAGGCCCAGACCAACACGACCGGACGCTTCTCCATCCGGGCCGACCTGCCGTCCGACACCTACCGCATCCGGGTCAGCATGCCGGGCTACACCCCGGTGGAGACCAAGGGCGAGCAGGTCCTCTCCGGCGGGTACCTGGAGTACTCCGGCCTGAACCGGATCACCCTGTACCCCGCGTGGGCGACCGTCGAGGGCACCCTGATGACGGCGTCGGGGCGTGCCATCCCCTGGGCCGAGATGGTGCTGCTGCGCGAGGGCTTCGGCGAGGTGGCCACCGCGAAGGTGGACCAGCAGGGGCGCTTCCGGTTTGAGCAGGTGCCGGCCGGGACCGGCCAGCGGTACATGCTGGTGGCCCACGACGCCATCGACAACCTCACCGTGGACCACGTGGACCTGGCGATGACCGACTGGTTCACCGTGAACCCCGGCGGGAAGGTCGACCGGTCGGTCGTGGCCGAGTCCTTCTCCGAGCAGCCGGGGCGCCAGTCCTCGGTGACCGGCACGGTCCTGAGCCCCACCGGGAAGCCGGTGGAGGGAGCGACGGTGGAGCTGATCCGGCGGACCCGGGTGGAGAAGACCACCACCACCGACGCGGAAGGGCGGTTCAGCTTCCCCTACGTGGAGGCCAGCGAGGACGGCGGGTTCAGCCAGGCCCCGTACATGCTGCGGGTCAGCAAGGACGGGTACATCACCACCCGTGAGGTCACGGTGATGGGCGACTCGACCGTCACGTTCCACGTGCCCTTCGCGGGTCAGGCGGTTCTCTCGGTCACGCTGCGCCCGGCGATGACGGAGGCCGGCGGCCGGGTGGTGGACCAGTACGGCCGTCCGGTGCAGGGGGCCGAGGTGGCGCTGGTCCTGGCCGACGGCACTACGGTGGTCAAGCGCCGCACCGACAGCTCCGGCTGGTATCGGTTGGGCGAGGTGCCGGCCAACACCAACTGGGCTGCGCTGCAGGTGACGGCCGAGGGCTACCTGCCGTCGGGTTCGGTCAACGTGACGGATGCGCTCATCCAGGGCGAGGCCCTGCCCACCGTGCGGCTGATCCCGGCGACGGCCACGCTGGACGGCGTGGTGGTGGACCTCCAGGGCAAGCCCGTCTCCGGGGCCGCCGTCCGGCTGAGCCTGGACGGCAACGTGGTGGCCGAGACGAAGGCCGAGAGCGACGGCTACTTCTCCCTGAAGGCCGACCTGTCGTCCGCCTCGATGGGCCTGCTGCTGGTGGAGGGCGAGGGCTACAGCCAGGGCGGCGTGGTGCTCCGTGACCTGCCCGGGCCCGGCCAGACCGTCACCAAGGCTGTGATGGTCTACCAGGACGCCGCCGTTGTCGAGGGGCAGGTGCTGGATCAGAACGGACAGCCCGTCGTGGGCGTCCGGGTGGAGCTGGCGCTGGAGGGCAGCGGGCAGGTCAAGTCGGCCCTGACGGACGCCAGCGGCCGCTACCGGATCGAGCAGTCGCTGCCCAACGGGGCGAGCTGGGCGTGGCTGCGGGTGAAGCCGGCATCGGGCACCTTCGGCGGCTCGCTCACCCACTCGATGGACATGGCGCCCATCATCCGCCTGACGCCGGGAGACACGGTGGTCACCGATCTCCTGGTGCGGCGGTAGACGCAAGCGATCTCCGCAAAGGCCGTGGGCAGAAGCCCGCGGCCTTTGATTTACTCCTATAACGGAAGAATCTAGAAAGGAGGTAAAATAGAGGCAACACAGCGACCTGACGGAGGGAGCAGGGTGGAGGAAGGCGGGCGGAAGAGTGGGCGGAGAGCGTTCGGGCTGATGCTCCTCCTGGGTTCGGCGCTGCTGGTGCTCGGGGCGCTGGTGCAGGTCTCCGGGGGAGGGCTGCGCGCGGCGGGCGACCCGGACACGGCCTGCGCACCGCTCTCCGGTATGGCGCCGGTGGCGGTGGCGGTGCGGGGGGCGGATGGAAGCCTGCACACGGCTGCCGGCTATGCGTCCGGAGAAGGAGCGCTGCTGGTGCCGGTGCGCGGGCTGGTAGAGCGCGCGGCGCCCGTCTACTGGGACGAGACCGGGCGAACGGTGAGCCTGCTGGGTCCGCAGGACGTGCTTTCCGTGCACTTCCGCGGCGATCGGGTGGAGACCCGCCTGGCCGTGCTGAACGGCGAGGCGGTGGCCACGCATGCCGTCCTGTGCGCGGGGCAGGTCTATCTGCCCGCGGACCTGGTGTCGGCCGTTCTGGATCTGGAGGTGGTGCGCCCGTAGGCGGGGACCGTCGCCGCTGGAACCGCGTGCCTGGGCCATAGCCTTGAAATTTCGATTACGCCGCTGTATACACAAGGTGTAGTATCAAGCTAGACGTTATGCATAAGGATGGGAAGGGATATGGCAGGTCACAGGCCCAGAGGCGTCTGGCACGCGTTCCGCCTGCTGCTGATCATCGCGGTGGTCGCCACGCTGCTGGCGGCCGCGGCGAAGCTGCCGGCGGCACCTGTGGTGCCGCCGGCTCAGCATGGCGCCTCGGAGGCGGGACACGGGGCGGATGGCGACGTCTTGCCCACGCGGGCGGTCGTGGAGCCCGGGACGCGGACCGGCCTGGCCTCGCCGCCCGGGACCGGACAGCAGGACCCATCCGCAGCCGAAGGCACATCAACCCAGCAGGGCGCATCGCAGCCGGAGCCGGAGCGCGCCCCCCGGGTGTGCACCGGGGCGATCCCCTTCGGCCGGGCGGCTGCAGCCGGAGATGCGCTCTCCTACATCGGCGCCCCCTCCGGGGCCCCGCCTGAGGCCCTGGCGGACCTGGAGCAGATCCTGGCGGACTACCTGGCCGGGCTGAACGGCACCTACGGCGTGGTCGTGATCGATCTGACGACGGGCGCGAGGGCCGAGGTCCGGGGCGACCATCCCTTCATCGCCGCCTCGACCTTCAAGGTGCCGCTGGCCATGTACATCTTCTCCCTGGCGGAACGGGGCGAGGCCGACCTGGCGGAGCCGATCCAGTACCTCCCGGAGGACTGGGAGGGCGGCACCGGCATCCTCCACGGTGCGGTTGAGGGCGACTGTTACACGGTGGCGGAGCTGGTCAACCTTTCGCTGACGGTGAGCGACAACATCGCCACCAACATGCTCCTGCGCCGGTTCGGCCTGCAGAACGTCTACGCGCACATGCTTGAACTCGGCGGCAGCGTCACCCACCTGCCGACCGGCCGGCGGGCCACCACGCCCCGCGACATGGCGCTGTATGTGGAGGCGGCTTACCGCATGGCCGCCCGCGAGGACGGCGGGCTGTACCGCGTCCTCATGGGGCTGCTGACGCAGACCGTCTTCTCCGACCGCATCGCCGCCGGAGCGCCCGCCGGGGTGACCGTCGCCCACAAGATCGGCACGCTGCCCGCGATGATCCACGACATCGGCGTCGTGTTCCTGCCCGACCGGCCGTTTGCGATCGCGATCTTCAGCTCGGATGTGGACGAGCTAGTTGCGGCCGGGCGGCTGGCCGACATCACCCGCATCGTCAGCGCCTACATGCAGGGTGGCGCCGCGCTCGCCCTGGAGGCGGCCGCCAGCGCCGGATCTGACCCGGCCCCGGTCGTTCCTCCCGACGGCGAACCCGGCGGTGCCGGAGCCGGCTCGCCCGGCACTGGCGACGGCACCGGATCCGGATCGGGCAGCGCTCCCGGCGACACGGGGGCCGCCTCGCCCGGCACTCCCGGCGGTGCCGCCCCCGGTTCCAGCGATACCTCGGGCGGCGCCACGCCTGGTTCGGGCGACTCCCCAGGCTCCACGTCCGATCCGCGTTCCGGTGCCCCCGGCCAGGGTGAGCCGAGCCCTGGTTCCGGCGCCCCCGGTCAGGGTGCGCCCGACTCCGGGAGCGGGGATCCCGCTGACCCCGGCTCCACCGGCGGCGGACCCGACTCGGCCGGGCCCCCGGGTGGCTCAGAGTCCGACACTCCCGAGCCAGACCGAGGCGGCGGGCCCGCGGGCGGTGCCGGGGAGTCCCCTGCGGACGACGGTTCCGGCTCGGGCGGCTAGAGACCCCATCCCGGGCATACGAGCCCGCTTATAGAAGTCTGCATGGTTAAGCCGGAGGGTTCGTGCGTTGGACCTGCGCAACGTTGTGACCAGACCGGACTGGCGTCAGCTCATGGCGCCGGTCCGGTTGTCTGATCTGTCCGTGCTCGCGCTGCTCCTCCTGATTGTCATCACTGGCGGCCTCACGGCCTTCGCCGTCCGCCTGTTCGAGTGGCTGGTCGACCGCCTCTTCACGCTGGGCTATGCCCGGCTCCCCGCCTGGCTCAGCTCTGCCGGCCTGCCGGGCTGGTCCGCGTTCCTGCTCTTCCCCGCCCTGCTGGGGCTCGTGCATGCGGCGGTCAGGCGCCTCACGCCCCGGGCGGACCGGCACCACGCCATCCCCCTGGTCATCCTCTCCCTGGCCAGGCGGGACGGCCGCATCCGCCCGGTCTCGACGCTGCTCAAGACGGCGGCGTCGATCCTGACGCTGGGCGCCGGGGGCTCCCTGGGCCGCGAGGGGCCCGTGGTCCTCCTGGGCTCCGGAATCGGCTCGGCCCTGGGCCAGGTGATTCCCGTCTGGCCGCAGTGGCGCCGGGCGCTGGTCGTGGCGGGCGCCGCCGCCGCCATCGCGACGGCCTTTCACGCGCCCATGACCGGCACCTTCTTTGCCATGGAGATCGTGCTGATCCAGTTTTCGTCCCGCGCCTTCGCCATGGCGGCGTTGGGTGCGACGGTTGCCGCGGTGCTGTCGCGGTCCCTCTCCGGCGCACCGCCCTTCCCGATCCCGGCCTACTCGGTGCAGGATCCGTGGCAGATCCCCCTGTTCCTCGGCCTCGGCCTGGTCATCGCGCCGCTCTCCCGGCTCTACATCGCCGCGATCTATGGCGGGGAGGAGGCGGGCAGGCGGCTGGCCTCCGTTCCCGACGGCCTGAAGCCCGCCCTGGGCGGCATCCTCTTCGGCCTGGTGGGGTTGCTCCTGCCCGAGACCCTGGGGCCCGGGCTCGGCACCATCCAGCAGGCGCTGGAAGGGCGGCTGCCGCTCC
>ENA-UPSB01003776-UPSB01003776.1-bioreactor-metagenome-genome-assembly--contig:-NODE-3776-length-11168-cov-5.995951_pt1 | contig 11168 bp, 9 predicted proteins | sample MGYA00238182_ERZ773286 | MGnify/ENA primary metagenome ERZ773286 (study PRJEB29026, sample SAMN07631240) | bioreactor metagenome | isolation source: Switchgrass digestor | place: USA: Dartmouth... | reverse complement strand
GTCCGCTCCCAGGGCGACCGCCTTTACGACATCGGCACTGGAACGTATGCTTCCTCCTACGACGATGGATACATTTTCACGGATTCCTTCGTCCCTCAGCCGTTTATCAACACTGGCCAGCGCCAGTTCTATGGGAATTCCCACATGGTCCCGTATGCGTGTGGGAGCAGCCCCGGTACCGCCCCGGAAACCGTCAATGGCGATAATGTCTGCACCGCTGCGCGCGATGCCGCTGGCAATTGCAGCGACATTGTGGACAGCTGCGATTTTAACGATAACCGGCTTTGTATAACCGGTAGCCTCCTTTAATGAGTATACAAGCTGCCTTAAGTCTTCAATGGAATAAATATCATGATGGGGAGCGGGTGATATCGCATCCGAGCCTTCCGGTATCATACGGGTTTTCGAAATATCCCCCACAATTTTCTTTCCGGGAAGATGCCCGCCAATGCCGGGCTTCGCCCCTTGTCCCATCTTGATTTCAATGGCGGCACAACTGTTCAGATATGCCTTGTGAACGCCAAAACGCCCTGAAGCCACCTGCACAATGGTGTTTTTCCCGTATTTGTAAAAATCCTCGTGAAGGCCGCCCTCTCCCGTATTGTAGAGGATCCCCAGTTCCTCAGCCGCTCTTGCCAGGCTTTCATGCGCATTATAACTGATAGATCCGTAGCTCATCGCTGAAAACATGACAGGCATTGAAAGTACGACGTGAGGCGATAAATTATTTTTAATTCTGCCATTTTCATCCCTTTCAATCCTGCTGGGCCTCGCGCCCAAAAAAACCTTGGTTTCCATCGGTTCCCTCAGGGGATCAATAGAAGGATTGGTAACTTGTGATGCGTTGAGCAATATCCTGTCAAAGTAAATCGGATAGCTTTCAGGGTTTCCCATGCTGGAAAGCAGGACACCTCCGCTGTCAGCCTGTTTGTATATCTCCCTGATGCTTTTGTCATTCCAGTTTGCATTAATTTTAAAGGTATGATCCGACTTGACGATTTTTAAAGCCCTGGTAGGGCAGAGGGAAACACACCGATGGCAATTGACGCATTTTGCATCATCAGACACCATTTTACTGCAGTCACTCAAGTATTCATGTGCCTCATTGGCACATTGTCGTTCACATACGCGACAGTTTATACAACGATCATAATTTCTCACGATTTCATATTCAGGATACAAATATTCAATAGCCATTATATCTACCCTTCCTTTAACGTAACAATAACTCTTTCTCCGCCCTTTGGCGACCATACTCTGTCCAAATCCGGCTGAATCACCCTGATAGCCGCTTCTTCGCTGGCGGCATATACCATGTCATCCTTTTCGCCCACCACCATGCTTCGGAGCTTCAACCTGTCATTGAGCGCCATCATTCCGCCCTCGAATCCCACTATGATGGAAAACGGTCCGGTTATAAGCTGGGATGAAAAGGCATACCTCAAATACTCCAGTTCCTCTCTCTCTTCTTCCGGCTTGTCTTCTATGGTTGACCAGAAAGGCGCAGCGACTACCGAGCAGATTTCCTCCAAAGTAAGCCCCACTTTTCTGTGCAGGTAGTCTATGATATAAGTAATCACTTCGGTATCGGTCAGCAGGGTGCATTTATACCCATACATCTCGACTGCCCGCCGGTTTGCGTCATAGGATGATATCTCACCGTTGTGAACCACTGAATAGTCAAGCAGAGCAAAGGGATGAGCACCGCCCCACCAGCCCGGCGTATTGGTGGGATACCTGCCATGGGCGGTAAAACAGTACCCTTCATACTCGTCCAGGCGATAGAACCTTCCTACATCTTCAGGGAATCCCACAGCTTTGAACACTCCCATGTTCTTACCGCTGGAAAAAACATACGCACCATCGATGTCGCAGTTAATTTTCAACACACATCTGACCACAAACTCCCTCTCATCCAATTGGCTGTCTGCGAGCTTCGCTGGCAACGGAGTCACAAAATACCTCCAGATAAGAGGCGCATCCGTGATTTCCGGTATTCTTCTTGTAGGAATCTCTGAAAGGTTGACAATATCAAAATGTCTCCCCAGGAATTCTTCACATTCTTTTTTTGCGAAATTATCATTATAGAATATATGAAAAGCATAATATTCTTTATACTCAGGATATATGCCATAGGCCGCAAATCCTCCTCCAAGACCGTTGGAACGTTCACGCATGGTGGAGATGGATTCTATTATCCTCTCACCGGAGAAACGCTTGCCGGATCTGGAAAAAATGCCAGATATAGCACATCCCGAAAGGTTTCTGAACTGTCCTTCCCTCATATCATTTCATGCCCCCAATCACAGATAAAACAAGGCGTTCATCACATAGCAACGTTACAGGGCAATAAGCCGTCTAGGCTTGTCGCCTGTGTCACTATCTGATGAACGCCTTTGTTCATAATGTAATGATACAATAATGCTATTTATATGTCAATAGGTTTATGCAATTTGTTATTTCCAATATTGCAATAAAACTTGCGTAACCTGCATTCATAGCCAAGCTGATTTAAAAATATGCAAGGCGTGAATATTAAAGTTGCAAAATGTGTGATAAATTTTCTAAAAAATGATTGACAAATAAAATACATCATGTTACAATTTTCCCATACAGCAAAGGCGCTGTGGATTAAAAAAGTCCGCAGCGCCTTTGCTTTTTTACTAAATAATTTGATATGAAAGGAGCATTAAGTATGGAAAAGCTGATAATTCCAAAGGGGTATAAATCGATCTTAAGCCTGTATGATACCCAAAGCGCAATCGGAAAAATAAAGAGAATATTTGAGGACAAATTAAGCAATGCTCTGAACTTGAGAAGGGTTTCCGCGCCTTTGTTCGTCCTGCCCCAAACAGGACTTAACGATGACCTGAACGGCGTCGAGCGACCGGTAGAGTTTGATATCAAGGCGATCAGCACAAATGCCCAGGTTGTTCAATCCCTGGCAAAATGGAAGCGTATGGCATTGTATAAATACGGCTTCCCTGTAGGTGAGGGATTATATACGGATATGAATGCCATACGCCGTGACGAGGAAATGGATAACCTCCATTCCGTTTACGTCGATCAATGGGACTGGGAAAAGGTCATTGATCGTTCAACCAGAAATGTGGAAACATTAAAGGAAACTGTCGTGAAAATAGTAGGTGCAATCTGTGATACTCTTGATGAGTTAAAAGCTATTTATCCGCAGATTACGGTGGAGCTTTCAAGAGACGTTTCATTTATAACAACCCAGGAACTTGAAGATATGTATCCTTCTCTTCCGCCAAAGGAAAGAGAAAACCTTTACCTGAGAGAGCATAAAACCGCCTTTATCATGCAGATTGGCGATGTATTGAAGTCGGGCATCAAGCATGACGGCAGAGCACCGGATTATGACGACTGGAAGTTGAACGGCGACATCGTGTTCTGGAATGATCTTTTGGGGCGCGCTCATGAGGTATCATCCATGGGTATCCGTGTTGACGAGAAATCTTTGGATGAACAGCTGACTAAAGCAGATTGCGATTACCGCCGCAGTTTCCCGTTCCACCAGATGTTGTTGAAAGGTGAATTGCCGCTCACCATGGGTGGAGGCATAGGTCAGTCAAGGATCTGCATGTTGCTGTTGCAAAAAGCTCATATTGGAGAAGTTCAAGTTTCTGTATGGGATGATGATACTATCTCAGGCTGTAAGGCAGCTGGAATAGAACTGCTTTAAAGGAGGGATAAAAGTGTCAAATAGAAATATTCCAGGTATTTTTGGCAGCATGGTATTTAATGATGCAGTTATGAAGGAGCGCCTGCCAAAAGATACTTACAGGGCTCTTAGAAAAACCATAGAAGACGGAACACCTTTGGAACTTGATGTAGCCAATGTGGTGGCCAATGCCATAAGAATGGGCGGTGGAAAAAGGAGCCACGCATTTTACCCACTGGTTTCAGCCCATGACGGGTGTAACCGCCGAAAAACATGACAGTTTCATCGTGCCTGACGGTAAAGGCCGTGTAATTATGGAGTTTTCAGGTAAATCCCTGGTTAAGGGTGAACCGGATGCATCCAGCTTCCCCTCCGGAGGATTGCGCACCACCTTTGAAGCAAGAGGATATACTGCCTGGGACCCCACATCCTATGCCTTTGTAAAAGGCACTACCCTGTATATCCCCACCGCTTTCTGTTCATACAGCGGAGAGGCCCTTGACAAGAAAACACCGCTTTTGCGTTCCATGCAGGCGCTCAATCATCAGGCTCTGCGTGTACTGCGTCTGTTCGGCAATACCGACGCAAAGCGCGTTGTATCATCGGTAGGTCCTGAACAGGAATACTTCCTGATCGATAAGGACATGTATCTAAAAAGGCCCGACCTCATGTATTGTGGCAGAACCCTGTTCGGCGCCCGTCCTCCCAAGGGTCAGGAAATGGAAGACCATTATTTTGGGGCAATAAAAAACCGCGTTTCCGAGTTCATGCGCGAATTGGATGAGGAATTATGGAAGTTGGGGGTATACGCCAAAACAAAGCATAATGAAGTGGCACCTGCGCAGCATGAGCTTGCACCAATTTATTCCGAGGCTAACATTGCAACAGACCACAATCAGCTGGTAATGGAGCTCATGAAGAGCATAGCGGCAAAGCATAATCTGGCCTGCCTCCTGCATGAAAAACCCTTTGCGGGGATAAACGGCAGCGGAAAGCACATCAACTGGTCCATATCCACTGATACGGGGATCAATTTGCTGGAGCCCGGCGATACACCTTTTGAAAATGCCCAGTTCCTTTTATTCCTGGTAGCAGTCATTAAAGCCGTGGATGACTATCAGGACCTGCTGAGGCTCTCGGTTGCAAGCGCCGGCAATGATCATCGTCTCGGAGCAAATGAAGCGCCACCTGCCATTGTTTCCATATTTTTAGGCGAAGAACTTACTGAGATTCTAAATGCACTGGAAAATGACACACTGTATGTGGGCAAAGGTAAAACCCTGATGGAAATAGGAGCGACAGTGCTGCCTCCTTTCCCGAAAGACACAACCGACAGAAACCGCACATCACCCTTTGCCTTTACAGGAAACAAGTTCGAATTCCGTATGCTCGGTTCAGCTTTTTCCATCGCAGGTCCGATTATTGTGCTGAATACCATTGTGGCGGAAGTGTTGCGCCAGTTCGCCGATCAGCTTGAAAAAAGCAGAGACTTCAAGTCGGATTTGAGCGCTCTTATCAAGAAAACCATAAAAGACCATAAGCGCATCATTTTCAACGGAAACGGATATGACCCGGCCTGGGTGAAAGAAGCAGAGCAAAGAGGGTTGTACAATTTAAAAAATACACCTGAAGCGCTGCCGGCATTTATTCAGCCCAAAAATGTAGAAATGTTCAAGCGTCACAATGTATTCAGCGAGCACGAAATTCATTCCCGCTATGAGATACTGCTTGAAAACTACTCCAAGACCATCAATATTGAAGCGCTTACAATGATCGATATGGTCAATAAGCAGATAGTTCCTGCCGTCTTTAGCTATGAGAACGAGCTGGCCGAACTGATCGCCCGCAAGAAAGCAATAAGCGCTGATATTGTGACAACCCCGGAGGAAAATCTGCTCATCAGACTGTCCAAGCTTTCGGAATGCCTGGAAAAAAGACTGAAGCATCTGTCAGAACAGACAATAACAGTCAGGGACATTAAGGACAGTTTAAAACTTGCCAAGGCATATCGGGAAAAAGTTTACACGGCAATGAGCGAGTTAAGACTGGTTGTGGATGAGCTTGAAACGCTTGTCAGCAGCAAGTATTGGACTATTCCCACCTATGCTGAGATTCTGAACAGTGTAAACTAATTAATAGTATGTTGGGTGATAAGTATCCATGTTTTCATCGGTTGAGGCGATACATGTATTGCAATATGGGTATTGCAATACGGGTATCGCTATATATTTATTAAGAACAGGATGAATTCAGCTAATAGTGGATGAATCAACATCATCCATTTCATTTGGCTGAATTCTGACCATTTTTGTATTCTTTTGTACTCTGCAAAACATATGTTGAAAAGTGACCAAACACATTGCCAATAAACCGGATAACAGCTTCCGGTTACAGAATCACGAATTTTTCATTTCCGTAAACCCTAATCCCAGGAATCAATTCTTTATCACTTCTAATAATTGACAATAGAATTACTATAAATCAGTTTCAGTCCCGGCAGGCTATTTTTTCAATAAACCGTTCAGCTTTAAGCAGGTCCTTTTCATTTGGATGCCCCTGGGCAAATCTGCTCATGATTTCAAATATCTTATTATTGCTGAATTCCCTGCTGACAAAGCTCCCCTTGCATGCAAAACTTCCTATGCATTTGGCTCCCCTGGATTCTAAAAGCTTTATAAGTTTTTTATTGTAAAACTTCTTTCCGATTCCGCTTGTTGAAAAGACAAATACGTCTTTCCCCCTTAAGTCCAATTTATCGGCACAGTCAAACAATTGGACAGCCATGCTCTCCCTGTATACTCCGGACCCAAATCCAATCATGTCATATTCGTCAATTGCTATGGTTTTTGATTTTTTCAGGTCAACTAAATCAGCATTTATCCTCTTTGCAAATGCCTCAGCTATCTTTTCCGTGTGCTTTTTGTAAACAGAATAATATATGATTAAGCATTTCATAGTCTTATCGTATTCTTCTCCTTTTGCTTAAATGGTAAAATATGGTTTTCTGTGCAAAACACCGGAATCAGTGCCATATATGTCAATATGGATTAATGTCTGCCGGTAAATACACTTTCTATAAAAACTTTCTTGGGCAAACCGGGCTTTCTTCAGCTACACATCATCGAAATACCGTGCGTTGGATGAAAACAACTTCCTGGCCATCATAAACGCATCCATGTCATATAAAACCATGAAAACTTTCATTTCATTGCCGGAAAGAAAGTCCTCTATCACCGAAACCGCAGTTTTTAACGCTTTATCCTTAGGATACCCAAAAGCACCGGAAGATATCAGAGGAAACGCAATGCTCTCTAACTTGTAGTTACTGGCCAATGCCAGGGAATTTCTGTAACAATCCTCCAGAACTTTCTCCTCATTGCATTTACCTCCGCGCCAAACAGGTCCGACAGTATGGATAACATACTTCGCAGGCAGCTTATATCCCTTTGTTATTTTTGCCTGTCCTGGTTCACATCCGCCAAGGGTGCGACACTCCGCCAAAAGCTCCGGTCCCGCGGCACGATGGATTGCTCCGTCAACTCCTCCGCCACCAAGCAAAGATGAGTTTGCCGCATTCACTATCGCATCAACATGAACTTTGGTTATATCATTGTGGATTATTTTCAGCGGCATTACTTCCCCCTCCTTAACCATATACTAATTTATTACTCATTCCGCAAGCGGCTGTAAGTTTCAATCAGTTTAAACATCAGGCATTTCAAAGGGGCTTCTTTACTTAGTCACCAACACCTCTTCATCCGACATCGGCTTTTCACCGGCAGACCCTCCCTCCAGGGCAGCACGCTTGCGAATCTGACGCCGTGCATAGAAGAAGATGCCAACCTGACCCAGACCGGCCAGCGTCCATGAAATTGGGTAGCAGAGAAAAAGCATGATAACCGTGGGATACCAGGCGAAAAACGTAGCCAGCCATACTATTCTCATGAGGCAGGCCCCAATCAGCGTGCAAAGCATGGGAAGTACGGAATAACCCATTCCACGGCTCAGGCCCGGGAATACATTCATCGTGGCACAGGTAAAGTATACCGCCATCATTATTTTCATGCGCAGCATGCCCAGCTCGATAACATCCGGCTCAGATGTATATATGCCAAGCAGCGGCTTGCCAAAAATCAATATAATGCCACCCAGGAGAAACCATGTAACAAAAATCAGTACTGTACATATCCTTGCGATGGTATCAATCCTGTCATATTTCTTTGCTCCCATATTCTGCCCGGTAAAGGTGATGGCTGCATTGTAGTAGGCGTTCATCGTAGTACCCACAAGATTTTCAATATTGCCGGCTGCAGAGCTGGCTGCCACCATGGTGGAACCAAAGGAATTGACAGCCGACTGGATAAGCACATTGGAGATGGAAAACAGCAGGCTCTGCATACCTGCAGGCAGTCCAATCTTCACAATGAGCTTCAGTTTATGGAAATCAATACGCATCCTGCGGGGCACAAACCGTATGGCTCCGTCACTCCTGTACAGGCAAACCAATATCAACAGCATGGAGAGGTACTGGGAAATCACCGTAGCCCATGCCACTCCGTCCACGCTCATATGAAGCACAATTACGAAGAACAGGTTGAGCACTACATTGACGATACCTGTAACCACCAAATAATACATCGGACGCCGGCTGTCACCCACCGCACGGAGTATGGCTGCCCCGAAATTGTACACCATGCTGGCAGGAATGCCTATAAAGTAGATTTTCATATACAATACGGATAAATCAAAAATATCCTCCGGAGTACCCATCATATGCAACAAAGGCTCGCAAAGGGCAAGCCCCATAACCATGACAATCAGTCCGCTTATTATGCTAATGCTGATGGAAGTGTGCACAGACCTGCTCACTTCGGCCGGCTGGTCAGCGCCAAAGTCTTGCGACACGATGACGCTCGTGCCTACCGACAAACCCATAAACAGGTTTACAATGAGGTTAATGAGGGATCCGGTTGCACCTACTGCAGCAAGCGCTTTGCTCCCTGAAAACTGGCCGACCACCACCATATCCGCAGCATTGAACAGCAGCTGCAATAAATTCATTGCCATGATAGGCAGAGAGAATCTCAATATCTTTCCAAACAGCGGTCCGCTGCACATGTCCATATCCTGGTTTTTTAAAATCATAAAATTCTTCGCTTCCTCTATGCTTGAACTTAAGCTCAATCAGTTTTACGAAACTTTTTGGCCTTTGTTTATAAATTGCCTTTATTATAATACCATACTGACTCCAGATTATCATCCGGGCCGGCAGCATGAAATAGGAAAAAATTCGCTTTTTCCTGCCCAATAAACGGTTTCTGCATAGCCAGGATGCTTTATCCATACTGATCCACAGGTAAGCTCAATCTGCGCATTAATGCAGAAAATACTTTTTTTGTTATATCGGAGTTTCAAACATTATCTTAACAGGATGGCATCACTTTTTCAATTATATGGATTTTGCGACATAAAATCTACAACAGCATATTTACAAAAACAGAAAGAGGTTTTCTTATCAGTCAAGTTCATTCCTTGGCCTATGAACGGTTTTGGACATTGATATAGGCAATATAACAAGAAAGACGTTCCTCTGGAACGTCTTTCTTGCAACAAAATAATGAAACACAGGGAGGTGTATAACCTGTCCATCTATACGATCTCCGCATGATCATTTACATGTTTTCAACATACCGGCCAAACACTATTCCATAGATAACATGAGCAGTGTATTCCAATATTGCTAAACCTCTGCCCACAGTTTTTCAAGCATCCTGATATGGCGGGCTATCTGTTCTTCATCGTCGATGGATGCGTCAAAAGCTTCTCCCTCATACTCAGATGCGATATAGCCAGCATAGCCTTCTTCTTTCATGATTTTTACAAAGCCAGGATAATCAATTCCCGGGCAGTTAAGGTTCTCGTCAATATACCAGAACTTGCCATGCATGTACTTGGACCACTTGAGCAAGCGGCGGAAACCGTCATAATCAGGATGAGTACGGTAATAGGGAGTTCCAAATTTCGCGTCAGGACCGATGGAGAATATTCTCTTCTTGGCGATCATGATGTCTATCTCGTCCCCGCCCTTTTCCTTTATCATGGAGATAAGTTCATCTTCAGGTATCTCCGTGGTGGCATACAGGTGATTGATTTCATTCAGTATATCTTTATGACAAACATCATCAGGAAATGCGTTCAGAACGGTTGCAGGAGCTCCGGATGAAAAGGCTGAAAAATCCATTACAATGCCCAGATACTCGGAATTCTTGCGTTCAAAAAGCTCGGCATATTCCTGGAATATAGGAGTTGAAGGTGACCAGGGCCCATGGAGTTCAATTGCCAAGTGTATACCCAACTCTTCCGCATATGGGAGAAGTTTTTCCATTGTGGACGGGAGAAGCGCATCCTGGGAACGGACGATTGAGAATCCCATCCTTTTGGCGTATTCCATCTCGTTAATTGTACAGGTCATGCGCTCGGTTTCGTTCAGGAAGCGACCTTTGTGTTTACCGCTGTCAATATAAACGCTGTAGCACACCGGAACGAGACCGTTGTCGGCACAAAGGCCCTTGAAATATTCTATCCATTCATCGCTGGGATTCGGGTGGCCATGCACCATCTGGGGAGAAACTATTTCAATGCCGTCTCCGCCCATCTTTTTTGCTTTCTGAATAACTTCTTCAAAGGTATAGATCCCTTGTATATACTTGTGGCCGAACCCGTAAAGTGTAATACTATGTTTTATGTTACCCATTATTTACCCTCCCCTTCAATAGTAAACACAGCTTCATCTTTGATTATAGCGGGGTTGTGGAACTCTGTAGCATTTTCATAGCCCTGCTCAGCCTCGCCATAAGAGTGACCGAAATCTGAACGCTTCTTAATTACAATCTCAACCTTGTGCTCGCCGGGCTTGAGACCACCGACCTTGTTTACATTGATGATAGCATCATCCTCGGGGCCCCAGAATACCTCGGTATGCCCTCCAAGATTATCGATTGGTATTTTAAGACCCCTTACACAGAAAAGCATATCTCTCTTCGGGACTTTTTCACCGTCTACCGTAAGTTCAATGTCCTCAATGGTGGAAACCCAGACACCACGGTAGCTGAGGGTATTGAGCTGGAAAGTATAACCGGTGCAGCTGTTGCCAAAAACCTTGTTCTTGAGGCTTCCGGCTTTAAGCGGCTTGGTAAATCCCCCCATCCTTCTTTCAAGGATAGGCATAACTATCTTTTTTCTTTCTTCAATGCTTTTCATTATTAAGAAACTCCTTTCTTAGCTTGTTGTATTAAATCAGCAATTGGGTCATGGCTCGACCTTTTTCTGGCAAATTTGATATCTTTGTGTAAATTTCCGGGCAGACTGCTTAATTTGCTTATCTGTGCATAGATAGGGCTTAGGTACATCGTGACCCAGGCCATGCATATACCGCGTTGCTTTGTATGCAGTTTTCGTATTGCCATGCATAGCCTTTTCCTGCTTT
>ENA-UPSB01003775-UPSB01003775.1-bioreactor-metagenome-genome-assembly--contig:-NODE-3775-length-11169-cov-3.858917_pt1 | contig 11169 bp, 7 predicted proteins | sample MGYA00238182_ERZ773286 | MGnify/ENA primary metagenome ERZ773286 (study PRJEB29026, sample SAMN07631240) | bioreactor metagenome | isolation source: Switchgrass digestor | place: USA: Dartmouth... | reverse complement strand
TCAATTGAAAGAAGGTTAATTTATTGGAACAGTTTTTGCAGCAAATCGTAAACGGGATTTCGCTGGGAAGCATATATGCGCTTATAGCACTAGGTTATACTATGGTTTACGGCATCATTAAGCTTATAAATTTTGCGCACGGCGATATTTACATGCTAGGCGCATATATAGGCTATTTTTGCATGACTCACTTTCATCTCGGGGTCATACCGTCACTTCTTATAGCAATGGCAATATGCACCTTATTAGGTGTTATAATAGAGCGAATAGCATACAAACCGCTGCGCAACGCCACAAGAATAGCGGTGCTCATTACCGCAATAGGAGTATCGCTGTTTCTTGAATACGGCACAATGTTCTTTGTAACGGCTAATGTACGCTCGTATCCCCCTTTGAAAGGGATACTCACGCAATCATTCAAACTCGGGAACATTGTCATTACGGCACAGCAGATATTAATAGTATGCATAACAGTTATATTGATGGTTTTTTTGCAATTTATCGTAAAATATACGCGCATAGGCAAAGCAATGCGTGCAGTTTCGCTTGACAGGGACGCAGCGGAGCTTATGGGAATCAATGTCGATAATACTATATCATTTACATTCGCGCTGGGTTCTGCTTTAGCGGGTGCTGCGGGGATACTCGTCGGGATTTATTATAACTCAATCAACCCGCTGATGGGGATACTGCCTGGTCTCAAAGCCTTTGTAGCGGCTGTTTTCGGCGGTATCGGAATAATTCCCGGCGCCATGATAGGCGGTTATTTTATAGGAACTGTCGAAGTAATGGTCGCGGGATACGGAAATTCAATGTTTAAAGATGCGGTTGTATTTGCGATATTAATCCTGATCCTCATTGTAAAACCATCCGGTCTGCTTGGCAAAGAGACCAAAGAGAAGGTATAGCGCTATGAAGAAATTGGCTGATATTAAAGGAATAAAAAAATGGGTTGCCCTTTTGCTGACTTATGCCGTAGTACAGCTTCTTGTTTCGCTTAATATTATTAATGACTACATAATGGCAACATTAACGACAATCTGCATAAATATAATACTTGCGGTAAGCCTTAACCTGATAACAGGGTTTACGGGCCAGTTTTCACTTGGGCATGCGGGTTTCATGTCCATAGGCGCCTATACGTGCGCAATTATTATAATGCGTTATCCTTCACCGGTCAGTTTCATCACAGGTCTGTTTCTCGGGGCGATATTCGCGGCATTGCTCGGGTTCATTGTCGGGCTGCCGACACTGCGTTTAAGAGGCGACTATCTTGCAATAGCGACATTAGGTATGGCCGAAATAATCAGGATTGTTTTCCTTAATCTTGACATAACAAACGGGGCCGCCGGATTATTCATCGAGGTCCAGTATACAAACTGGCTCTGGCTGTTTATTTTTACCACAGGTACCGTTATACTGATAACAAACTTCATTAATTCTTCACACGGCCGCGCATGCATATCAATTCGTGAAGATGAAATAGCGGCCGAAGCAATGGGTATAAATACTACAAAATACAAGGTTATTGCGTTTATTATCGGAGCTTTCTGCGCAGGCATCGCGGGAGCTTTGTATGCCTCGTATTTTTATTTCATAAAGCCGGATCTGTTCGGCTTCCTGAAGTCAATCGACATACTTGTCATAGTCGTGCTCGGCGGACTGGGGAGCATCTCCGGTTCAATACTCGCAGCGTTCCTTCTTGCGCTCATATCGTCCCTGCTGCAGTCTTTCCCGGAAATCCGGATGGTCATATATGCCGTGCTGCTTATTGTGATAATGCTTTTCCGACCGCAGGGGATTATGGGTTCAAAAGAACTGTCATTGTCAGCGTTTAAAAGCCTTGGCGGCATTTTTGAACGCAGGAACGGAGGTGAGCGCTGATGCCCATTCTTACCGTCAACAAGCTGACCAAATCGTTCGGGGGTTTAACCGCCGTATCCAATGTCTCGATGGAACTTAACCACGGCGAACTCGTAGGCCTTATCGGACCGAACGGCGCCGGTAAGACTACGGTATTCAACATGCTGACCGGAATATATACGCCTTCTTCGGGCAATATAACGCTTTCGATAGACGGCAGAGATATACGTTTGAACGGAAAGAAACCGTATAAAATATGCAAAGCGGGTGTAGCAAGGACATTCCAGAATATCCGGCTGTTTAAAGACTTAACCGTTCTTGACAACGTCCGCATCTCAATGCATAAGAATATTAAGTACGGGCTTTTGCATGGAATGTTCCACTCCAGGCTGCATTCGGATGAAGAAAAAAGGCTTCTGGACAAAAGCATTGAACTTTTAAGCATACTTAAACTCGATCATAAAAAGGATGAACTTGCCAAAAACCTCCCGTACGGAGAGCAGCGTCACCTTGAGATTGTGCGCGCGCTGGCGACGGAACCGAGCCTTTTGCTCCTTGACGAGCCGGCTGCGGGGATGAACCCTGCCGAAACGGCCAAACTGACCGAAGTTATAGGCTGGATCCGCAAGCACTTTAACCTTACGATTTTATTGATTGAACATGATATGTCCGTTGTTATGAAAATATGCGAACGCATTTACGTGCTGGATTACGGGATCGTCATCGCCGAAGGCTCTCCTGATGAAATAAAATCAAACCAGCGGGTTATCAAGGCATACTTGGGGGAGGATATGCGCAATGCTTGAAATAAGCAATCTGAATGTCCATTTCGGTGTGATACATGCGCTTAAAGGAGTTTCACTTAAAGTTGAAGAAGGTGAGATTGTCACCCTTATCGGTGCGAACGGCGCCGGGAAAACAACAACCCTGCGCACGATATCAGGGCTTAAAAAACCCACGAGCGGCACGATTCTTTTTAACGGTAACGATATAACTTCAACTTTGCCGCAGGACAGGGTCAGAATGGGCATTTCCCTCGCACCCGAAGGACGGCGCATATTCAGCAGCCTGACCGTTCTCGAAAACCTTGAGCTCGGGGCTTATCTCAGACGTGACAAAGCGGAAATCAAAAAAGATATAGATATGGTATATGAGAGGTTTCCAATCCTTAAGGCCAGGAGAAAGCAGGCCGCCGGCACGCTTTCGGGCGGCGAGCAGCAGATGCTTGCTATCGGCCGCGCATTAATGAGCAGGCCCAAACTTTTATGCCTTGACGAGCCTTCGATGGGTCTCGCGCCGCTGTTAGTCCAGGAAATATTCGACATTATCCAGGATATAAATCAAAAAGGAACGACAATACTGCTCGTTGAACAGAACGCAAACATGGCATTGCAGATAGCGAACCGCGCGTATGTAATGGAAACAGGCACAATAACTTTATCCGGGCCGGGAGCCGAACTTATGCGGAGCGAAGAAATCAAAAAAGCATATTTGGGAGGTTGAAACAATGTTTGTTAAAAACAAGATGACCACAAACCCGTTTACAATTTCACCTGACCAAACGATACCGGATGCACACGAGATCCTGACAAAACACAATATCCGGCGCCTTCCCGTTGTTAAGGATGGCAAGCTTGTGGGCGTTGTTTCGCGGGAAGACATCATGCGCGCTTCACCTTCGATGGCGACCAGCCTTAGCATTAACGAGATTACGTACATCCTGTCCAAAACGAAAATCAGCAAGGTCATGTCAAAAGATCTCATTGTTATATCTCCCAACGCTCTTTTGGAAGAAGCGGCAACATTAATGAGGGACAACGGCGTCAGCTTCCTCCCTGTGGTCGACAATGACAAGCTCGTCGGAATAATTACCGAAAGCGACATATTCGATTCGTTCATTGACCTGCTCGGATTCCGTGAAAAAGGCACACGCCTTACCATTGAGGCGCCTGACGAGCCCGGCATTTTATCGGAACTTGCCGGGATTTTCGCGGAACACGGCGCGAACATAACGAATGTCGCGGTTTACCGCGGACAGGGCGGTAAAAGCATTGTCGTAATCGGAATAAATTCGCAGAATACCGATAAAATTGAACATGATATAGAACAAAACGGCTATAAGATAATATATAAACTTAAAAATTTATGATACATCTGCAAAAAACAGAACGCCTGAAAAGAGTTACTCACTTTTCAGGCGTTTATTTTATTGCATGGCCGTTTATCGATATTCCGCTATTCAAATGCTGCCGCGAGCTCTTTTTCAATTTCCGAATAGTTATCAAGCATTTTCACAAATACATCTACAATTCCGGCATCGAACTGAGTGCCCTTACCTTCTATAAGCTGCTGGATTGCCGAATTCAAATCGAGTTTCGAGCGATACCTTCTATCCGACATCATAGCGTCAAAAGCGTCGGCAACCGATACAATCCTGGCCAGGAACGGTATTTCATCCCCCTTCAGTCCGTCGGGATATCCCTTGCCGTCAATCCTTTCATGATGACATTTAACGACCGGCACAACATCCTTGAACATAGAAATTACCGAAAGAATGCGGGCACCTGTTATCGGGTGTTTTTTAATCACTTCATATTCCTTTGCGCTTAATTTATCGCTTTTGAACAGTATATCATCAGTTATCCCCGTTTTGCCTACATCATGGAACAGCCCGGCCACCCTGAGCGTTTCAATCTCGGTTTCACTGAGCCCCAGAATGTTTCCGATCTTCACGCAGTAAAACGACACGCGATCGGAATGCCCGCGCATGTATTCATCCTTAGTATCGACCACCTGGCGGAGCGCCTCAATCGTATCCATATACCTTATTCTAAGCTGTTCATATGTCCTGTTCAGTTCTTCATTCTGCATGTTCAGAAGAGAGTGGAGAAACGCGTTAGTCAGCGCCGAAGCGGCCTGGGCCGCATAAATTTCCAGCAGCTTATACCCTTCTGCGATATCGCTTTCAAGGCTTTCGACACTTTCTACGTAAAGAACTCCGATGCACTCTGAAAACTCATTCACAAGCGGAAGAATAATGCCTGACTGGATTTTTACGGGCTGTTTCGATATCTTTGCCTTACCTATGTCTTCGAGCATTTTTGAACTGAGCATCGGCACAAAATCGGCAATCTTTGCCCTGTACTTGCCTATTCCGCGGAAAATGCTCTTTTTCGAATTGCTGTTACCCGAAATATTGTCAACGAGAATAAACGCGTTTTCACTGTTAAGCAGCGGCATTAACTGGATCAGGATATCCTCGAGGATATTTCCCAGGGGCTGAAGCTGGTATATTTTCGGTACTGCCTGAAGTATCCTGTTTAAGCCGTCCCGGAACTGTTTTATCGTATTCATCATATTTATCGATTTTATACCTGACTCAATCAAGAGCTGCAATTGATCGAACCGGTCGCTTTTTTCGCAGTACCCCTGTATGTCAAGCGCCTTTATCGTATCAAGAGGCGGAGCCAAATCCTTATGCCCTGTGAGAAGAAGAATATATAAATCGGTATTGAACTGCCGTATGCATCTTACAACCTCGTCGCCGTGAATCGGCACCATTAAATAGTCGAGAATCATCAAATCGAAATGCTCGTTTCTGACTTTTTCAATCGCTTCCAAAGGATTCGTCGTACCTTCGAAATAATAGCCGCTCCGCTTCAGCATAATGGACAGTGAATCTATAATTCCCTGTTCATCATCAACTATAAGAATTTTAGTGTTTCCCGATAAAGCAGACATTTTCTTTCTCATTCGTATTTTAGCCCCCCATATTAATTAACCTGCTTTTAAGCTGTCTGGCTTACCTTGCGGGGAAGCCGGACGAAAAAGGTTGTTCCTTTGCCGTCTTCGGATTCAAACCACATTTCCCCGCCGAACCGTCCCTTAATTGTTGAATAGGACATATACAATCCAAGTCCTGTACCAGCTGTTCCTTTTGTTGTAACCATCTCCTTCAGGAGCCTATGCTTTATATTGTTTGGGATTCCTTTGGCATAATCTCTTATCGTAAAGAGAATTGATTCATCATCACCATCAATATGAAAATCAATCGAGCCGGTTTTCCCTTCATAAGCCTGAATAGCATTTATAATAATATTATCGAATACTTGAATTAAACTATTAATATCTCCGTTAAGTTCACTTGACAAATCTACACTTATTTTTGTGTTCAGTTCGCACTTATACCTTATGAGTTCGTATTTCATCAATATCTGTATCCTTTTTACGAGTTCATTTACGGTAAAGCTTACCATTGATGAAGCGTTCAGATTCACTGCCTGGCCCTTTACTGCGTCGATAACATCGGATACGTATGAGCAGTATGGTTTAATTTTGTTCAGCCATGACAGCATTTCATCGGCAATTTCGTAGTGATCGGATACCGTAACGCTTTCATCGCCTATCGACGCCCTGTACTCCGCGACAAGATCCTTAAGCCCTTCAACTATACCCGAGATAGACATTATCGGCGTCTTAAGGTTATGCGCAATCCCGCCGATTAAGTGCCCAAGAGACGCAAGTCTTTCCTGTTCCATCATAATAGCGTGTTTTTCCTCTATGGCTTCAAGATGCCGGACATTTTCAGTGATATCCCTGAACAGCATTACTGTGCTAAGCTGGATTTTATTAATTATAATCGGCGTAACTTCGATGGAAAAATACCTGTCATAATTCCCCTTTTGTATGTGTTTCTCGAACGTAACCGACATGCCCGATATTTTGGCCATGTTTATAAAATCAATGAGGTTGTTGTCCGAATCAATAAGGCATGTGCCCTGAAAAACTTCCTGCAGGCTCTTGTTTCTCGATATAGTTAAAATTTTCTCGAAAGCCGATTCCATCGTTTTGTTATAATCTATAATCCTGTATTCGTCGTTCACAACAAGGAAGCCGTCCGAAATCCTGTCCACTATTGTTCTGAGGGCAATCGGCGATATGCTTAAAAAATGGTACCTGAATATGGCAACCGCAATGAACAGCACAGCCGCGGAGAATGAAATAGCTGTGGTGTAAACCGGTACACTTATTATTTTTGTTGTTACCAATACATTTGTAACCAGCGGGATTAAAGAACCTATAGCAGTATATAACGATTGTTTTGAGAAGAAACCGGAATTTTTTATGGATGAATACAAAAAATTAAAAAGGCTGACAACCATATATCCATATAAGAAAACAGTATGAACAATAAAATAGATACCAATAACGGCTTCGGTATTATATACCGAAAAGCTTTTAAAAAACAAGTGATGTCTGTCATTGGTAATCATCATAATAAAAGATACTATCGGAGGGATAAATAAAAATAAATACCTTTTATAATTTATTTTTGTTTTTTCAAAAACAATACTTGTAAGTAAAAGAAACACGGGCGTAAAACATAATCCGAGATACCAAATATAGACAAACAGCATAACAGTATAGCTGTAATGCATACGTGCATATGCTTCCAGAAGATAACCTATATTCCATATAAGCAGGGATATTACCAGGTATATAAATGTGTAATGCAATTGTTTTTTGTTCGCCATCGAAATTAAAAACATCAACAATGATAAAACAATTAACAATGACAAATGCAAAAGATAAAACAAGACAGTTTCCATAAGTTCATTCCTTTTTGGCCATTATTTCATTCATTTTTGAAGCAAGCTCAAATACAACAGGCTCGTCAAACATCGTATAATGATTTGAAGGAAGATCAATTTTTATTATTTCGGCATTGCAATAGGAATTCCAGGTACTGATATTTAATTCCTTATCAGTTATAATATTATCATAAACAGCATTAAAAAAGATAATTTGAGCATTCAGAGATCGCTGAGGTTTATACAAAGCCCTCGCCTGGTGCATCGTCCGTATCCGGTTTACATACATTAATAAATCAATTGTTTCTAACTTCTCCACATCCGGTATTGCATCCCTGACATCACCGGGAAGCTGTTTAATAATTCTTGCCTTCTCTATTTTTTTATCGGCAATAGATTCCCATAATTCATTTATATCCTTGTATTTTTCCGCCTGTACGGCTGCTTCTTTGCCGAAAAATGATCTTACCAAATGTATTTCGGTATCAAGCGAGAAAGGTTTAATATCTGGCCAGTCTTTTGGGGAAATACTGTTGAACAAAAATATAAAATCAACTTTATCGCCCATTTGTTCTAAAATATTAGCCATTTCAAAAGCTGTCGTACCACCGATGCACCAACCGCCCAACGTATATGGTCCATTTGGCTGTATTTCTTTTATCATATTGACATATTCACCGGCCAATTGATTTATTGTGATATTTTTAGGCGTTATCTCTTTCGAACCGATCCTTATCCCCCAACACGATGCGTTTAAGTATCCGCATAATTTTTTATAATTGTTTATTTCCCCGCTGCCTGCATGCAACAGGAACAGATTGCTTTTACTCTTTTCCGGTTTCTTTATTAGAACAACTTGATCATTTTTGTGTTTTTTTTCTGTTTTATCCCTGTTCTTTTCAATATAAAGAGCCATTTTTTTAATTGTGTCTATTTCGCTGATATCGCTTAATGGCAATTCAACATTATATTTACTGTAAACCTGAGAAATAATGTTTATTATACTCAGTGAATCGCCGCCGGCATCATATATACTTTGGTTTGTTGATATGTTTTCTTTTTTCAGTACATTTTTCCAGATATTTAATACTTCTTTTTCTGTATCGTTTTTTGGTTTTAATATTCTTTCTTTTTTCGGCTTGCTTAATGGTTTCGGCAATCTGTTCAAATCAACTTTTCCGCTGGCATTAATCGGTATTCTTTCCACTTCAATAAAATATGACGGTATCATATATTTTGGGAAAAACTTCATTAAGCGGTTTCTTATATGATCAGGCATTATCTTAGCATCCGGTTTCTTAACAATATAGGAACATATTGCCTCCCTGCCATCCTCCTGGTATTTTACTACAGCGGCGTCATCAATCCCTTCGATTTTCAGCAGTTGGTTTTTTATTTCATCCAGTTCAACCCGATAACCCCTTATTTTTATCTGGCTGTCAATTCTACCAATAAACTCGATTTCTCCTCCTGAACACCATTTAACAATATCTCCGGTTTTATATAAAAGTTCATCCGGATTAAACGGGTTTCTTATAAATACTTTATTAGTCAATTCATCGTTATTAATGTAACCTCTCCCCAGGCATACTCCTCCGATATATAGTTCTCCGGGGATTCCGATAGGCAGCAGGTTTTTATTCTTATCAAGAACATAAAGCTTAACATTGGAAATAGGCTTACCTATAGTAATTCTGTTATCGTTGCCAAACACTTTGAATGATACTCCAATTGTTGTTTCTGTAGGACCATAGCCATTTATTATTCTTGCGTTTAATTTATTTCTTAATAACCTCAGCAATTCAGGAGGGAACACCTCCCCTCCCACCATTATCTCCTTAATGCTTTCCAGCATTTTGATGTTTTCGTTATCCATAAGCAATAGTTTTATTTTACTTGGAGTTGTCAATATTTTGTTTACCCTGTGCTTTTTTATCAAACTGCATGTATGCCTCGGTATTTTCTGTTCTGTTTCATTTGCCAATATTATTTTCGCATCCGTAAGCAAAGAAGTAAAAATTTCGAAAATAAAAATATCAAAGCAAAAGGAAGTATATGATAAAACTACTGAGTCTACGGAAAAATCCATAAATTTGATTACCGCATATACAAAATTTACAAGCGAAGTATGTTCTATCATTACTCCTTTCGGCTCTCCTGTTGTACCGGAAGTATATAAAACATATGCAAGATCGCGTACATTATTTATATTTGCAAGGTTTTCCCTGCCAAATTCATAGTATTTTTCGCATTGAATATTAATTTTATCATATTCGCTTAACCTGTCTATTGTTGTATTATCTGTCAATATAATTTTTGATTTTGAGTTTTTTATCATATAGTTTATTCTTTCATCAGGAAAATCCTTTTCTATCGGAAGAAAAGCAGCGCCTGCCTTCAGCACTGCGAGCATTCCGATAACCATCTCTATCGAACGGCTGACTAAAATTCCTGCAACATCACCGGGTTTTATACCTTTTTCCCTTAAAAGTGCAGCCAGTGAATTTGCCTTTTCATTCAACTGCCTGTATGTAATGCTCTGATCATCGCAGATAACGGCAATGTTATCGGGAGTTTTCATTACCTGCTGTTCAAACAGTTCGTGAATGGTTTTGTCTTTCGGATAATCCGCCTCTGTGTCGTTAAACTCATACAAAACCTTTCTTTTTTCGCTCTCGGGCAGCATTTCAATCATGCTTATCTTTTTCGCGGGATTATCAAGAGCATGCCACAGCAGGCTTAACAAATGGTGGTGTATGAATTCTATTTCCTTGTCATAGTAAAGGTCTTTATGGTAATCGTAATCGATAATAACGGTTTCTTCGTCATCCCTGTCATTCACATGGATTGTCAGCGAATTGGACTGATGCCCGTTGAAATGCCATCTCGTTGAATAGTCGATATCGGTTTTTTCATATTTCGTATTTTGATACGACAGCACAATATCATATAAATTGCCGGGGAAATCGTGCTTTTCCCGGACTTTCTTAAGTATCAGCTCATATGGATATCTCTGGTGCCTGTACGAAGAAGAGCATACCTGAAGTATGCTGCGGCTGAACTCGGTAAAGCTTGCTTCGTCATTTATTTTTATGCGTAAAGGAACCGTGCTGACGAACATGCCTACCGTGTTTTTTTCCACCTGGTTAAGCCTGTTAAGTATCGGAGTGCCGATAATTATATCTTCTTTTCCCGTTACCCTGTTTATGTACATCGATAAAGCGGATAAAAATAACGGATACAGGGTTATCCTGTTTTCTGCGCAGTACTGCCTCAGTTTCCGGACGAATTTCCTGGGAGCGACAAATGTCTTTCTTTTTGATTCCGTTGATACGAGATTTGTTTTCCGGGTTTTCAGAACAGTCGCTTCTATCGGCTCATTATAAACCTCTTCCCAGTAAGCCTCGTCTTTCTGCATGCGGTTTGATTTATAATATTCCATTTCGGTTTCTACGTATGTTAAGTATGACGGTATAGCCATTTGTTCGTCCTTAATCGCATCACCGTTTTTGAGCGCCTTGTAATACCCCATTACCAGGCTGCATGACAAAGCCATGGACCATGCGTCAAACACAATATGGTGAAAGTTTGAGAATATTCCGCCCTCTTTGTCGCTAATCTTCAACAGGATCAAACGGTATAAATCGCTGTTTATCAGCTCGAACGGCTTTTTTGCCTCGTTAGCATTCCACTCATACAATGCAGAGATAGGATC
>ENA-UPSB01003769-UPSB01003769.1-bioreactor-metagenome-genome-assembly--contig:-NODE-3769-length-11190-cov-4.778626_pt1 | contig 11190 bp, 9 predicted proteins | sample MGYA00238182_ERZ773286 | MGnify/ENA primary metagenome ERZ773286 (study PRJEB29026, sample SAMN07631240) | bioreactor metagenome | isolation source: Switchgrass digestor | place: USA: Dartmouth... | reverse complement strand
ACCCTGGATACCGACCTGCGGGTGACCAGCGTATACGGCACGCCGCTGCGCCCGCTGGCCATCGACCCGCACGCCTACGTCGGCCGCCCGGTGCAGGAGGCGATCGAGCGGATCGGCGGCGCCGAGGAGCCTTTCCGCCGCGCCCTGACCGGCAAATCGGTGACCGTCGAGTGGCAGCTCGAGGGAGTCGGGATGCCGCTCTACTACCAGATCGTGCTCTCCCCGGTGATCGAGGGCGGACAGGTGACCGGCCTGGTGGGCGTGGGCCGCGACGTGACCACCCAGCATCTGGCCGAAATGGAGCTGGCCCGCTCCAACCGCGAGCTGGACCAGTTCGCTCACGTGGTCTCGCACGACCTGCAGGAGCCGCTGCGCAAGGTGCGCTACTTCGGCCAGGCGCTGAAGGACGATTACGGCGACCGGCTGGACGAGCGCGGCGTCGACTACCTGTCGCGCATGCTCTCAGCCGGCGCGCGCATGCAGGACATGATCAACGACCTGCTGACCTACTCGCGCATCACCACCCGGCCGCAGCCCTTCGCCCCCGTGGACCTGACCCGGGTGGCCGAAAGCGTGCTGGCCGACATGGACGCCCGGCTGCTCTCGGAAAAGGCCCAGGTCTCGGTCGAGCCGCTGCCCACCGTGGAGGCCGACCCGATGCAGATGCGCCAGTTGATGCAGAACCTGATCAGCAACGCGATCAAATACCACCGCCCCGGCGAGCCGGCCCGCGTGCATGTGTGGAGCCTGCCGGACGTGGAGCCGGGCTGGGCCGCCCTGGTGGTGCGCGACGAGGGCATCGGCTTTGACCCCGGCCAGGCCGAGCGCATCTTCCAGCCCTTCGAGCGGCTGGTCGGGCGCAGCCAGTACGAGGGCAGCGGGGTGGGCCTGGCCATCTGCAAGAAGATCGTCGAGCGCCACGGGGGCACCATACAGGCCGACGCCCGCCCGGGCGAAGGGGCCACCTTCACCGTGCGCCTGCCGCTCCGCCAGCCCGGGCAGCCTTCAGATCGCGGCCCGGCCGCCGGCTGAACGGTGGGACAGGTGAGGGTCACCTGCTCCCATGGGGGTGCCTCCCTTCCCTCCCAGGAGTAGTCCTCCACCCATCCCCCCTTACCTCCACCTGCACCCACGCAGTGGGCGTTCCCGCAGCGGCGTGTGCCCGCGCCTTTTGTCCCTGGCCGGGAAGGGGGTTGGGTCTTTCTATTCTTGGAATCTTCCCTTAACCTCATGGTTTACGTAGCTAATGGTGAGGAGATCAGCTTATCTACTCCTGGGGTGTGGATGGCTGGTGTGGAGGAAGGCGAGCGGCGCAGCCCCTCGCCTTCCTCCAGAAACCTTATTCCCCCCTTCCCTCAGGGAAGGGGGGAAAGGGGGGATGGGTTGATTACTATCCAAACTACATGGGTAGTGGGATGCTCCCCCATAGGCTTTGCTCATGGGCCAGGGGGGAGGGGTGGAAATCAACTGCCTCACCGTGTGAGGAGAGACCACCCACACGGGGCCGGGGGCGGATGCCCCACCGCCGGCCCATGCTAGAATTAACCGTTGGATTCTGTACCGGGGGCGATGAATGAACTCGATTCCACTGTGGAAGATTCTGCTGATCGACGATGATGAGGACGATTACCTCATCACTCGCGAGATGCTGGCTGAAACCCGCGGTCACAAGACCCAGGTCACCTGGGCCGGCACCTACGATCAGGGCCGTGAGCTGCTGCTGAAAGGCGACCAGCACTTTGACGTGGTGCTGATGGACTACGACCTGGGCAAGTCCACCGGCATCGAGCTGATCCGTGAGGCGGCCTCGCTTGAACACGTCGCGCCCATTATCCTGCTCACCGGCCGCGGCTCCTACGAGGTGGATCTGGAGGCCATGCAGGCCGGGGCCATGCTCTACCTGACCAAAAACGAGATCAACCCCCTGCTGCTGGAGCGCTCCATCCGCTACGCCATCGAGCGCTTCCAGGTGGAGCAGTCGCTGCGCATCAGCGAGGAGCGCTTCCGCGCCCTGCTGGAAAACTCGCTGGATGTGGCCTACCGCCGCAACCTGCAGACCGAGCGCTACGAGTACATCAGCCCGGTGGTCTCGCAGGTGCTGGGCTTCACCCCCGAAGAAATGGACGCCATGTCGCCTCAGGAGGTGCTGGAGCGCGTGCACCCCGACGACCGGGCGCAGGTGGAGCGCGAGCTGGCCTGGTCCATGCAGACGGGCAAGGCCCGCCTGAACTACCGCTTCCTCACCCGCTCGGGGCAGTACCGCTGGCTGGCCGATTACATCACCGTGCAGACCGACGCCGAGGGCCGCCCGCTGTACCGCAGCGGCATTATGCGCGACGTGACCGAGCGCCAGCAGATCACCGAGGCGCTGCGCGTCAGCGAGACGCGCTTCCGCGACCTGGCCGATAACATCTCGCAGCTGGCCTGGATGGCCGACACCGACGGGCAGACCACCTGGCACAACCGCCGCTGGTACGAGTTTACCGGGGCCAGCCTGGACGAATCCCGCGGCTGGGGCTGGCTGGGCTGGGTGCACCCCGAAGAGCACGACCGCGTCTCCGCCGGGCTGCGGGCCGCCATTCAGGCCGGCGAGGCCTGGGAGGACACCTTCCGCCTGCGCAGCCGGGCGGGGCGCTATCACTGGTTCCTCTCGCACGTCGAGCCGATTCGCGCCGAGCAGGGCCGGGTGGCGCGCTGGTTCGGCACGCTGACCGACATCTCCCGCCAGGTGGAGGCCGAGCGCGCCCTGCGCGAAAGCGAAGAGCGCTACCGCCTGGCCTCCAAAGCCGCCAACGACGCCATCTGGGACTGGGACCTGACCACCGACCGGGTGCACTGGAACGAGGCCGTCTTTGAGCTTTTTGGCTACGCCGAGGCGCTGCAGGGCACCGACAGCGATTTCTGGAGGGAGCGCATCCATCCCGATGACCGCGAGGAGGTGCTGGCGGCCGCCCAGGGCATGATCGACGGGGAGGACGACACCTGGGCGCAGGAATACCGCTTCCGGCGGGCCGACGGCAGCTACGCCGAGGTCTACGACCGCGGGCTGGTGCTGCGCGGCGAGCAGGGCCGCCCGCTGCGCCTGGTGGGCGCCATGCGCGACGTCACCCTGCGGCGGCGCTAAGAGCGCGAGCTGGCCGCCAGCGAGCAGCGCTTCCGCTCCCTGGCCGATTCCATGCCCCAGCTGGTCTGGACGGCCGAACCCGACGGCCGGGTGGACTACTACAACCGCCGTCTGGCCGAATACGCCTCCATCCCCGAAGGCGAGCAGGGCAGCTGGCGCTGGCGGCTGGCGCTGCACCCCGATGACCGCGAGCGCACCGAAACCGCCTGGCAGCAGGCCGTGGCCGGCGGGGGGATGTACGAGGTGGAGCACCGCATCCAGACTCTCGGCGGGGAGTACCGCTGGCACCTCAGCCGCGGCCTGCCCGCCCGCGACAGACAGGGGCGGGTGATCAAGTGGTACGGCACCTCCACCGACATCCATGAGCAGAAGCTGGCCCAGGAGCGCCTGAGCCAGCGCGAGCAGGAGCTGGAAAGCCTGCTGCAGGCCCTGGGCCGCTCCAACCGCGACCTGGAGCAGTTCGCCTACGTGGCCTCGCACGACCTGCAGGAGCCGCTGCGCAAAATCCAGGCCTTCGGGGCGAGCGCCTGATGCGCCGCCACGGGGAGGAGCTTTCAGAAGAGGGGCAGGATTACGCCCGGCGCATGGTCGATTCGGCCCGCCGCCTGCAGGAGATGATCAACGACCTGCTGGACTACTCGCGGGTCAACACCCGCGGGCACGTTTTTGAGGAAGTGCCCCTGGACCAGGTGGTGGACGGGGTGATCACCGACCTGGAGCTGCGCCTGCGCGAGTCCGGCGGAACCATCGAGCGCGGGCCGCTGCCCACCATCCAGGCCGACCCGCTGCAGATGCGCCAGCTGTTCACCAATCTGCTCAGCAACGCGCTCAAGTTCCGCCGCCCCGACGCCGCCCCGACGCCGCCCCGCGGGTGCAGGTGCGGGCCGCGCCGCCGCCCGCGGACGACCCCGAACGGGTGGCCATCACCGTGGAAGACAACGGCATCGGCTTCGACGAAAAATACCTGGACCGCCTGTTCCAGCCCTTCCAGCGGCTGCACAGCCGCCAGGAGTACGACGGCAGCGGCATCGGGCTGGCCATCTGCCGCCGCATCGTCGAGCGCCACGGCGGCGCGCTCCAGGCCAGTTCGCGGCCAGGGAAGGGCAGCATATTCACCGTAATACTACCCATGCGTCCCCCGCCACCTGGCTACTCAGAAAATGAGCAGGGATTTCCCTAACCAAAAATAGGGAAAATAGGGGATAGGCAAAAAAACCGGTTCCTGCGATACTATTGGGCAGTCATCACCGGTTGCTTACTTTTCGAGACCAGGTCCGTGTGCTGTAGAGCGAGAAGGGGGAATTCCACCTCTACCACCTGGGGCAGAAGAAGCAACCGTGAGGCTTTTTAATGGGGGAATTCCTCATTCCTTTTTAGGGGATACCCTACCCTTCTCGGGGATAAGTCCCTGTAGCTAAGGAGACAACGAAATAGTAATATGTCTGTAGCACTGCCGCGAACTTGCATGACTGCGGGGGGACTTAATGGTGTTGGGAAGTGAGATCTGGATGAGAAGACAAGAGAGTGCTCCTCAGCGTATTCGAGTATTGATTGCCGACGACCATCCGGCCGTGCGCAGGGGTTTGCGCTCTCTGCTGGGGGAAACGGAGATGATCGTTATCGTGGGCGAGGCCGAAAATGGCCTGGAGGCGCTTCATCTAACCGAGCGCCTGCAGCCTGACGTGCTGCTGCTGGATCTGGAGATGCCGGAGATGTCGGGCTACGAGGTCACCGAGCACCTGCTGGCCCGCAACCTGCCCACCCGGATTGTGATCGTCAGCGCCTACAAAGACCCCGAGCTGACCAGCTCCATGTTCGCCCAGGGCGTGCAGGGGTATATCAGCAAGGACCAGGCCCCGCAGGAGCTGATCGACACCGTACTGCAGGTGGGCCTGGCCGCCTGAACGGCCCGAGAGGCTACAAACAGCCTGAGCGGCCATAAAAAAGAACACGCCGCGAACCACATGGTTCGCGGCGTGCGGGTTAAGCGGCCTGCCGGCTGCCGGAGTGGGGACTACTCCCCGGTCAGGCCCTCCGGGCTGTCAAAGATTTCCGGGTCGGCTTCGCCTTCCACAATCAGGTGGCCCGCCAGCCCGCGCTCGGCGCGCGAGAGCGAGTGGTCCACCAGCACGTAGGTGCCGGGGTAGTCCAGGGTGAATTCCACCACCGCCGAGCCGCCCGTGGGCACCAGCACCGACTGCACGTCGGTCAGCGGCGGGGCGGTCAGCGAGCCCAGGTCATAGACCCGGTCGAAGATCTCGCCGATCACGTGGAAGGAGGAGGTGAAGTTCGGCCCGCCCACGCCGAAGAAGATGCGCACCGTCTCGCCCACATTCGCGCGCAGGGGGTTCAGCTCGGTCAGCGAACCGACCGCGCCGTTGAAGAAGAAGTACTCGGGCCGCTCGGCCAGCATTTTCTCGGGGCTGAAGGTCACCACGCCGGGCTGGCCGTAGGGCTGCACGGTGTAGATTTCACCCTGCATCACGTAGAACTCGCGGTCCACGGGCGGCAGCCCGCCCTCCGGCTCGACCACGATCAGGCCGTACATGCCGTTGGAAATGTGCTGGGCCACCGAGGGCGTGGCGCAGTGATAGACGTACACGCCCGGGTTGAGCGCCTTGAAGGTGAAAGAGGTCTCCTCGCCGGGCATAGTCTGGGTGGCGGCCGCGCCCCCGCCCGGGCCGGTGACGGCGTGGAAGTCCACCGAGTGGGCGTAGTGCGAGTTTTCCGCGTTGCGCAGGCGCACTTCCACCGTGTCCCCCACGCGGATGCGGATCATCGGGCCGGGCACGGTGCCGTTGAAGGTCCAGAAGGTGTAGCCGGCGCTGTCGGCCAGGCGGGCATTCACTTCCACCGTCTCCAGCTCCACGGTCAGGCGGTCGGGCGCGGTGCGGGTGACGGCCGGGGGCACCGCGTCAGCCGGGAGGGCGATGGAGGGCAGGTTGACCGGCTGGGGAGCGTCCGGGTCAGCCGCCGCGCCGTCGCCGGTGATGGTGATCCGGCCTTCCATGCCGGCCTGGCGGTGGCCGGGGATGGCGCAGAAGTAGATGAAGGCCCCGGCCTTGTCCGCGGTGAAGACCAGGCGGGTCTCCTGCCCGATCTCGTGAATGTCCTCGGACTTCAGGCCGTAGCCTTCCAGCGCCACGTTGTGGACGATGCTGTCGCCGTTGACCAGCACAATCTCCACCACTTCGCCCAGGTCGGCGGTCAGCTCGGGGTTGATCACCCCGTCCAGCGGGCCGCCGGAGCCGATGAAGACCATGCGCCCGTCCTGCACGCCGGTGACCAGCTTGTAGCTGCGGTCAATTTCCTGGCCTTCGGGCGGGGCGGTGGCCTCCTGCAGGGCGGCAGGCTGGTTGGCGGGCGAGCCCTCGCTGTCAGCAGGGGGATGGGTCATGGCCGGGGTGGGATCCGGGGCGGAACCGGTGGGGGTGGCGGCCGGGCCGGAGCAGGCCGCCAGGGCAATCAGGGTGAAGGCGCACAGCAAGCGCAGGATGGATTTGCTCATGATCTCCTCTGAGGTGTTCCCGGACGGGGCCGGGGTATGGGGGAATTTAAATATATCGGACCGTATTGGTCCGATTATACCAGAAGAGGGAGCGTCCTGGCGCTTTAAACAGCAAGACGGGCCAAAGCCCGTCGCTGTGCTCAATCCCCCTGTGCAGTTACAGTATACGGCTTCGCCGGGGGAATACCACCGGGGGAAAACCCTCTGAAAAGGTAGGGAAAACCCTACCCATTCCATGAGCAGGGTTTTCCGTGAAAATGCGAGAAATGGGTAATCGAGCGCTTATTTCAGCGGGAACTCCGGGGCGGGGAGGAGGGCATCGGCAGGCGTGAAGGCGGCGTTCAGGCCGGTGACGGCCAGCAGGAACGCAGCGAGGATTCTCCTCCAGTTCATCGGGCGCTCCGAAATATTTAACGGTCGAGCTGCGTGGGGATTCTCCTCCAGTATAGTCCGGAGGAGGTAGATTTCAAGCGGGGCGGCCGCGCTCGGGAAGATTTGCGCTCATCCGCGGAAAAATGTTACTCGAGGCGCAGATTAAAAAAGAGGAACCCCGGGGATGGGGGTTCCTCTGGCTGGCGCGCTGTTTTCTTAGCCGATTTTGGTGCCGCACTCGGGGCAGAATTTGGCCCCTTTGGCTTCCGCTCCGCACGAAGGGCAGTGGGTGGGGCGGGTTTCCAGGCGGGTGCCGCATTCCGGGCAGAACTTGGCGCCCTTGGTCTCGGCGCCGCAGGAGGGGCACACGGCGGCCGGGGCCGGCTGCTGCATGGGCGTGCCGCACTCCGGGCAGAACTTGGTTCCCGCCGGGGCGGTGGTGCCGTCGTTGGGGCAGGTGGCCAGGCCGGTGCTGGCCTGCTTGACGGCCTGCTCCACCTTTTTGGCCACATCCCCCAGGCCGAAGGCGCTGGCCAGACCGCGCAGGGCGGCGCCGGCCTGCTGGCCCTCCGCCTCGGCGATCTGCTCTTTGCGCGGGCTGTCTTCGTTGCAGTAGCCGCTCTGCGCGTCAAAGTCTGAAAGACAGACAATGCGCAGGCAGGTGGGGCACTCGCGGAAGTGAATCTGCACCTGCTCCCAGGCCTTCTCAATCTGGGCCGGGGTCATCTTGTAAGAGTAGCGCGGGTCCTCGCCCACCACGCTGTTGGCGATAGTGTTGCCCAGCGGCAGGCGGCGCAGCAGGCCGCCGGCGACGTTCTTGCCGAGGTCCTGGGTGATGGTCTGGGCCACGTCGGGCTGGCTGCGGAACTCGCGCCCGCAGGTGTCGCAGTAAAAGACCGCATAAGGCCCGATGCCGTCGTTGCGGATGTCGTAGCGCGGCATGCGTGAGAAGGTTGCCATGGGAAAGCCTCTCCTTGATGGTTGTGGTAATGGTCAGGCGGGTACAAGTATAGTGTAGCGATTCGAGGGGCGGGCGTCAACAGGATCGGGGCGGGGAGCGCCACGCCAGCTTAACAGATTTGTCCGCCCGGGGCGGAGTATTTTCGATATACTTTGGAATAATTCTTGCACACCGATGCTGATCATGCGAACTTCGATCCTCCTGCTGCTCACTGCCGTCATCCTGGGGCTGGCCATCGCGCCGGTTCCGGCGCATGCCGAGGCCCCGGTTCAGACGGAGACCCCCATACAGACCGAATCTCCCTCCGCGACGCCCTCCCCCGGGGCGAGCGCGACGCTTGAAACCGCCCCGACCGGGCTGGCGGCCGGCGGTCCGGCCCGCTTCACCCTGTACATCCCGGCCGCTTCTTCGCTGGTGATCCCCCCGGCCCCGCCGGCCTCTACCACGTATTACGTGCTCAACACCGACCCGGCCGCGCTTTACCAGCTGGGCTGCCAGCAGGCGCAGGCCGACGCCGCCCGCCCGGAAGCCGACGATATGCTGGTGATTCTGGACTTCGGGCAGGGCTATTCCGAGAAGGAGGAAGGCAAGGAGCGCGTCTGGGGCACCTGGCTGTTCTCGCCGGCCTGGCGCTTCATCTCCATGGACACCATCGCCGCGGCCGCCAGAGGCTACATCCAGGGCTACTGGGCCTGCGCCAAAGGCGGCGACCGCCTGACGCTGGGCATCGGCACCAACAACTACGGCGGCTACGGCTCTGACTCCAAAGACCCGGAGGTGCGCGAGGCCTTCGCCTCCGAGCACGGCCGGCGCTGGGCGCAGATGGTCGCCTCGGTGGCCAGCTGGAGCGCCTCCAGCGGCTACGCCACCCGCGTGACGGTGGTGGGCGCCAACGACATCGAGCTTTCCTGGAACCCGCCCAACGTGACCCGCGCCTGGGTGGCGTCCTACACGGCCGTCAACGGCAGCCGCATCCCCTACTACAACTTCGGCGCCTGCGAGGGCTGCCCCACCGTGCCCTACCCCACCTGGAAGGGCGTGAACGGCTGGACCCAGGAGGACGTCTGGTACGCCGCCTGGGGGGCCGCCGCGGCTTGGCCGCTGCCCGAAATCTACCTGAACACCGGTATCCACGCCCGCCAGTGGCAGCAGATGAGCTGGTACAGCGCCACCCGCCACGGCCTGCGCATGGACTTTGTCGGCGCCATGACCCAGCAGGTCGCCTGCCAGCAGCGCGGCGGCTGCACCTTTTCCAACGGCCAGCGCATGGACAACCCGCCCGATGTGGGCTGGCGCCAGCTGTACGAGGCCCTGTTTAAAGACCCCCTGACCCGCCAGACGAAACTGCGCTGGTCGACCGACATCCGCTGGATGAACCGTTAGCGATGATTAAGAGCATTGATTAAAGGAACCGATATGCCCCGCAGAAAACGCTTCTGGATCCCCCTGGTTTTCGCCGCGCTGGCGCTGGCCGCGCTGGCCGTCCCGGTGCTGGCACAGCAGGCCGGCCCGGGCCGCCTGGAGGGCTGGGCGGCGCGCAAGGCCGCCGAGCTGGAAGCCGCCCTGCCGCAGGTGCGCGACCGCGCCATGGCGGACAGCCTGGAGGGCAAGGTGGCCGCGCTGCGCTACCAGGAGAGCCTGGAGGCCACCGCCGCGGCGGTCGGGGCCGTTCCGCCGGAAGACCCCTGCGCGCTGATGCCCACCCCGCTGCCCGCGGCCAAGGCGGACGCCCGCCCGGACGGCATCCTGGAAGGGCCGCTGGCGGTCATGCCCGGCACCAGCGTGGAAGTGCACAACCAGTGGACCGGCCAGGCCGGCGGCATCCGGCTGACCGCCTTCGCCGGGCTGCGCCTGGACCTGCCCGGCCAGGGCGTGGTGGTAGTCTGGGAGGATAACAGCGCCGGCGGCGGGGAGTACCTGGCCCCGCAGGCGACCGGCGCGCTGAAGATCGTGGCCGAACGGCAGGGCCGGCTGGAGCTGGTCGACGAGCAGGGCAGTATCCTGTTCTTTGACCTGCCCGCCCGCCAGTTCCTCACGCCGGCCGAGGCGCAGGCCAAGTCCGCGCTGCCCACTGTCATTCCACAGCCGACCTTTACCCCCGCGCCGCAGCTCTGCCCGGTGCGCTGAAGTCGTCTTCGGCTGAGGGCCTGTCCTCGCCAGAGGGCCTGTCCTCGCCAGAGGGCCTGTCCTCGCCAGAGGGCTTGCCCTCGTCAGAGGGGCTTGACCGGCCGGCAGCCGCCCCCTCTCGAGGGCCTCACTCGAGAAGATTTCGCCGCCTCCGGCCCGCCGGGTGCTATAATCGAGCCAACCTGGAAATTCTCGGAGGCCCCTATGCCTTTTGAACTTCTCATCGCAGCGCTGGCGGCCCTGCTGCTCTTTCTGGCCGCCTTCCTGCTGCTGCGCACCGCCATGCAGATGACCGGTCAGGAGCCGGTGGACCCGGCCCCCGAGCGCGAGGTGGTGCCCGAACTGGTGGCCGAGCACCTCGGCTCGGTCATTCGCTGCGAGACCGTCTCGCGCCTGGAGGGCGAAGAGCCTGACCGGGCGGCCTTCCAGCAGCTGCACGCCGCGCTGCAGCGCTGGTACCCGCGCGTGCACGAGTACCTGGTGCGCGAAGCCATCAACGAGCACTCCCTGCTGTACACCTGGAAAGGCTCGCGGCCCGAGCTGCCCGCCGTGCTGCTGTCCGCGCACCTGGACGTGGTCCCGGCGGACCCGGCCAGCGCGGACCAGTGGGAGCACCCGCCCTTCGCCGGCGAGGTGGCGGACGGTTACGTCTGGGGCCGCGGCGCGCTGGACGTCAAGTCGCAGGTGGTGGCCCTGCTGGACGCGGTCGAGTACCTGCTGGTGGAGGGCTACTGGCCCGAGCGCACCCTGTACCTGGCCTTCGGCCACGACGAGGAGCTGGGCGGCGCGCAGGGCACCGGAGCCATTGTGGCGCAGCTGGCGGAACGCGGTGAGCGCCTGGAAGCCGTGCTGGACGAAGGCGGGCTGATCGCCGCCGGTACCCTGCCCGGGGTGGATGGCCCGGTGGCGCTGGTCGGCACGGCCGAAAAGGGCTACCTGACGCTGAAACTGACCGTCGACGCCCCGCCCGGCCACGCCGCCATGCCGCCCCGAACCACCGCCATCGGCCGGCTGGCCGAGGCCCTGCGCCGGGTGGAATCCCGCCCCATGCCGCCCCGGCTGGAGTGGGTGCGCGTGCTCTATCAGAGCGTTGGCTCG
>ENA-UPSB01003766-UPSB01003766.1-bioreactor-metagenome-genome-assembly--contig:-NODE-3766-length-11196-cov-315.640337_pt1 | contig 11196 bp, 6 predicted proteins | sample MGYA00238182_ERZ773286 | MGnify/ENA primary metagenome ERZ773286 (study PRJEB29026, sample SAMN07631240) | bioreactor metagenome | isolation source: Switchgrass digestor | place: USA: Dartmouth... | reverse complement strand
AGTTTATTATAACCAACATTGGATCTTAATTGTAGAGACGTGCTATATGCGCGTCAGTTTATTATAACCAACATTGGATCTTAGTTGTAGAGACGTGCTATATGCGCGTCAGTTTATTATAACCAACATTGGATCTTAGTTGTAGAGACGTGCTATATGCGCGTCTCGCTTTTGATATTCAAATAATGAACAAACCATGAGACGCCCATATAGGTCGTCTCTACATCCGCATCTTGCTTTTGATTTAAATATCCAACATTATTATAGATAAATAAAAGGCGGTCATTCGACCGCCTTTTTCGATTACTTATTAACTACATACAAAAACCCCAAGACATTCTATGAAACTACTTCTTCTTTGAATCTTTCGGCTTATCTTTTTTGCCTTGGTCTTTCTTCTTTTCAGGTTTCTTATCCATTAGCCAAGCCTCCCTTAGGGCTTCAGTCCCCCATATAGTGATTTTTAGTAACTTATACACTTACTCGATCCATTTTTATTATACCATATTATTACATAAAATCAATAGGATAGCAAGATTATTTTGAGAAAAAAATCAATAGAAAATATTTTTACTAATAGTTTGTTTTTTTGATTGACAGCGTTTTTGAGCATATGAAATATTTTATATACTCAAAATATTAATTTCACTATATATTTTTTGATGTTTTTACTGATAAAAAATAAGATAAATTGATGTTTTGATTATTTCAGGAGATTTATAAGATAGAGTCGTTCCACCTGCAGAGGCTATTAATCTTTTAAATGAAACTCTTTCAAAGATAGTGCTTGAATTTAGAATTCCCACAATTATTATTTTAGGTAACCATGATAGTGCTGAGCATCTTGAACTTTCGAAATGAATTCTTTCTGGGATGGATCTTCACATTGAAGGAGTTTTGAAAGACGAAGTAAAAGAAGGTAGTTTCATTAAATATTAATGATGTAATCAACAAAACAGGGACGTATAAATATTACACGTCCCTATTGTTTTTGAGCTAATATACATCTTAAATTATCGTTTAATGCCTCTAGTCTAAGTATTTTGAATCCTTCTTTTTCAAGTAGTTCTTTAAGTTGTTTTGTTGTTCTTAACACCCTAAAATTTGGACCGTACCATATTATGTTATCTCTATCGTTTAGATCAGGTACATATACAAAAGCGAGTACTTTTTCTGCATTTTTTAAAAGACTTGACATATCAAAATTTTTTTCAAACTCTCCTATAATTAAAAGATTTTTTGAATCTTCATTCACTGTTATTTCTAAATCATCGAAGACGCTTTTGTATTTTTCTTCATCAAATCCTACTATTTGTAAGTCGTTGATTCCAGAGTCAATTAAGCCTTTTAAAATGTATTCTTTTTTAATCTCAAATGGTTTGGTTTTGTATATTTCTTTTTCTCGTTCTTCATATATTTTTAATGCCTCATCAGAAGGATAAGGAACTGCATACATAAAATTGTTTGCTTTTTTCCAGCTTCTTATTGGGTGTATAATACCAAGAGTAGAAAGTTTCTCTGAGATATTTCCTACCCAAATTATTTCATCTTCTTTTTTCATGAAATTAAATCTAGTGTTGGGATAGAGTCCAGAGTATGTATATCGTCCAAGCGCAAAATCTGCTAGTTTGTTGTTTTCTTCAACAGATTTGATGTGTAGTTCAAAGGCTTTTTTCATATCCTCTTTTTCATAGATTTTCGCTAGTCTGTAGTAATAAAACGGGAATTCTTCTGTATTTTCTATTTTGTTTAACAGTTTTTTTGCCTTTTCTGAATCTTTTTGGATATATGAAATACCTGATGTGTACAATGCAAAAGGGGAATCTGATATGAGATAAAGCCTTTGGCATTGCTCTTGACCAATATATTCTATAATGTTGAATATAAACTCTTTTCCAGATGAAAAGTACGAATACATTTCTTCGTACACACCGTCCATTAATGGATCTAGCTTAGTACTTAAATCTTCAACCACAGGCTTTATAAACCTTGACAATTCGGGCAGAATCTCCATTGCTTTTCTATATTGATCAATCGCTTCTTTAAAGCGTTTTACTCTTAGATAGCAATCTCCTAGTAGTGCATACAACACTCCTTGAACTTTTTCGTTTTCTATTTTTCTAAAAGAGGAAAGGGTTTTTAGTATGCCAATTGTATCTTGTGTGTTTTTTAATATTGAATAAAACAGGAGAAGTCCTGGTATCTCTGCTTTTTCTATAAACCCAAGGTGATCGTCTTTTGTTAAAAAGTCTAAAAGTTGGTCTTCACCAGTTTGTAGCTTTTTTAATATATATCTAGAGATTTCGTTTTTGTGGGTTAGTTTATCTAATAAGTCATTGTCAACTTCAAGGTTTAAATCTGCAATTTTTTCTATCAGGGAATCATAGTAAATTACCATTCCTTCTTTTTCTAAGTTGTCAACAAGGATTTTAATTCCTGGTAGTATACTTTCTAGTTCTTTTTTATCTTTTATTGTTTCATTTATCTCTTGAAGAAGAACATATACATTGTTTCTTTCTAAGGTTACATTTTCTTCTGAGAATGTGTCTTTGAGGTATTGATTGAAACCTTCAAAATCAGCTGTTTTTAAGGTTGATCTTGCCATCAATATATTTGCAAGAGGGATCTGTTTGAAAGACATTATTGTCCATTCGAATTTTTCTACGTTTTTCATAGCATCGTCAAGCACTTCAAAAAACTTTTTGCCCCATTTTAGTAGTTCGTTCCAATCTTTTTCTCTTTCGTATAGAACCATCATACCAAAGTATGGGTCGGGATACTGAGGAGCAGCTTGAATACATTTATCAAATAATTCCTTTGCCATTTCATTAAGGCCACCAAACACACAATCTAAGCCAAATAAATATAAGAACTCAAGGCCAATTGCAGGGATCTGCCCTACTTTTTGTATCGCTTCTAAGGTTTGCCAAGCCACCTGATTCTTTTTATATGTATATCCTCCAATAGATTCTGTTTTGTACAATTGAACCAAATAATATATTCGCTCTAGTGGCTCTTTAGCTGTTTGTAAATGTTCTCTAATAAGATTTCCGGTTCTTTCATACTTTTTCTTTTTTAGGGCGCGTGTCCATATATATCCATAATGTAATATGGGAAAGTTGGCATGTACCACCTTTGGTTTATATATTGCTTGGTTGTGAACAACATTTTTGTAAGAAATTGTTCCTCTTCTAAAAATTCGAGGGGTAGAGGCAACTTCTGTTTTAGTTAAATCTATATCTAAATAACTAATTGTAGGGAGGTAGACTGTGTTTACTGATTTATCAAGACCTTTTAGGAAGTCTCGAATATTTTTTCTAAAAGATTCTGATGCTTCTTCATCAGCATCGTATATTAATACCCATTGACAGGTTGGAAATTTCAATGAGTAATTTCTTGCTTCAGAGAAATCGTTTTGCCATTCATGAAAGTATAGTTTGTCTGTGTATTCTTTTACTATTTCAGGAGTTCTGTCAGTTGAACCTGTATCAACAACGATTATTTCGTCTACTACGTCAACAATTGATTCTAAAGCTCGTCTTATATTAGCTTCTTCGTCTTTAACAATCATTGCAACAGAGAGTAGGCCTTCATTGTTTGTAACCATTTTTAATTTCCTCCTCTAAAAAAACTAATATTATCTTTAGAAATTCTAAAAGATGGCTTTTATTAAATGTTTCGTATTTGATTTTTTTTGCTTACTTCTAATCTTCACTGACTTTTAATTTCTTTACCACGCTACTTGTAAATAGGGAAGGGAGAGAGGGCTCCGCCCTGAACCCGATATAAATTCAAAAACCTAATTAACAATAACAACTTTTTTGGTACTTGTATGAGAAAGGGGAGAGAGCTCCGCCCTAGACCCGATATAAATTCAAAAACCTAATTAACAATTTGCAATTTATTGGAACTTGTAACAAAGTGGAGAGGGCTCCGTCCTGGACCCATTATAAATTCAAAAACGGTAATTAACAATAGCCTTTTTGGTACTTTTAGCTAGGAAAGGGAAGAGCGCTGTGCCCTGGACCCTTTATTATAATTTTTATTTCTCTAATTAATTATACTAGAAATAAGCATAAAAGTCCTAAAAAAAGAGGGCCATTCGGCCCTCTTTGCTATTTGATTTATTATCTCAACAATTGTAAAACGTTTTGAGGAATCATATTTGATTGAGCTAACATTGCATTTGCTGATTGCATTAGTATCTGTTGTTTGGTAAATTCCATCATTTCTTTTGCCATGTCTACATCTCTGATTCTGCTTTCAGCAGCGGTTAAGTTTTCAGAAGCTACACCAAGGTTGGATATTGTGTGTTCTAACCTGTTTTGAACAGCACCGAGTGAAGCTCTGGCTGTACTTACTTTGTGTATTGCTGCATCAACTACCATTATAGACCTTTCCGCACTGTTTTGATCAGTTACCTTTAACGACTTAGGAGTTAATCCTAAAGCTTTTGCACTCATGTCGTCTATACCAAGAACAATATTATGTCCCTCATTTGCACCTATTTGTAAGACAAGTTGATCTGCTGCGGTGTTTAACCCTTCTACTCTTGCAACAGCACTGTCTACCACTTGATTTAATGGTAAAGCTCCTCCAAAGTCATCAATATTAAAAGTAGTTGAATTCCAAGTGAATGAAATTCCTCCGATTGCAGCCTCCCCAGCATTGATACTTACCATTGCTGTACTAATAGATCCATTTTCTTTGATTTGTGTAATTCTAACATCTAATGCAGAAGTTGCAGAACCTTTTAATTGTCCAACTTCAACTATATAAGTACCCTCTTTAACTGATACAGCAGAACTAGTAGTCCCTATTTGTAGATTTATATTTCCTCCTGTTACGACTTTAGCGTCTACTTCTCCTCTAAATGATTCTATCTTACCGTCAAGTAGTTTCATAGTATTGTATTCTGTGGTTCTTGATATTCTGTCTATTTCTTCTCTTAGTTGGTCAAGCTCCAATTGAATTTGATCTCTGTCAACGTCTGTGTTGGTGTCTGTTGCTGCTTGTACGGAAAGTTCTCTCATTCTTTGAAGTATAGAATGTGTTTCTGTTAAGGCTCCTTCTGCAGTTTGTATTAAGGATATTGCGTCTTGAGCATTTTTAACAGCCATGTCTAAACCTTTGATTTGACCTCTCATTTTTTCAGAGATGGCAAGCCCTGCTGCATCGTCTCCTGCTCTGTTGATTCTTAATCCTGAAGACAGTTTTTCAAGTGTTTTACCCATAGATGAGTTTACTTGGTCTAAAGACCTCCATGCGTTTAATGCACTTATGTTGTGATTAATCCTCATAATTCATACACCTCCGTGTGTGTTTTGTTGTTTGCCCTTCCGTGGGCGGTTTTTCTCTAGCGCTAGAGAATTTCATTATTATTATCGGAGTTATTTTAAGAAACTTTAATGGGATTGTTTGTGAAGTAAAGTGGGTTATGTTGCAGGGGGTTATCGCACTGCTTTGATTAAATAAGGTGTAGAGACGCCCTATATGGGCGTCTCCAGGTTTTAATTATGGTTTAAAAACAAAAAACGAGACGCGCATATAGCACGTCTCTACAGAAAATCAAGTTAATGTTTGAATGGAATTAGACGACCTATACGGACGTCTCCTGGTTTAAACAGGTTTCTAGAATAATTAGTTACTTTCAATTATTTGTATATATCTTCTTCTTGCTATTAGATAGAATAGTCCATGTATTGTTATGAAAATAAGGATACTTGTTAGTGTGGGTATGATTATATTATAGTTCATAAGGTTACTTAAAACAAAAATAGCCACAGAGCTATGAACAATTCCTACGATAAGTGGAAGTATGAAAAATGTTGCTATATATTTTGAAATTGCGTGTCGTATTTCTGATTTTGTAGCGCCTATTTTTTGAAGTATTTCATATTTTGTTTTCTCTCCAAACGATTCGCTTAATATTTTAAAATAGATTATGCTTGCTGTAGCAAAAACAAATACTAAAAACAAGAAAAATCCAAGAAAATAGATTATCCCAGAAAAATCATAAAAAGTTGCATCGGCTATATATGAGGTATATAGTTGAGATTGTTCTGGTAATATACTTGCTAGTTGATAGGTTAATTCTTCCATATTTTCTGGATTATCAAGTATTATTCCATTGAATTGTTGTTCATGTAATTTTGTTTTTAATATGTCATATTCATTGTCATTAATTACCACAGATTGATAGGGAACGCCATTTCCAAATAAAGGAACCTTAGGAATTGTTTTTAAAGTAAATTTCATATCTTCTATTGTAATTTGTTCCTTTTCTCTTTGAATACTTAACCACGTCATAGAAGCACCCACATATCCAGCTTCGTTGTTAGATAATTGTAATTGAGATAATATCTTTTGTCTGTTTTCTACATTTAGGTCTGATAAAATCTTATTAAAGGTTGAATAGTTTATTATTATTGTTTCGTGCTGATTATCAAATAAATATTTGGCATGTTCCTTTAATTTGACTTTATAATTCGAATTTTGTAGTAGTTCGTAAACTTTATCTATCTCTTCCTGATTGCTCGAAACAAAACTTATTGAATATGGGACCTCAATTTTTCTATTATTATTTACATAATATTTTAAGGAGCTAACTGTTCCAAGAGATGTAATGCATATAGTAACGAGTATAGCAACCTGTGCGAGTGTTTTGTAGTTTTCTTTAATTTTAAAAAAAAGATTTGAAAAGCTTATCACGTTTGTCCCGTTATATAAAATCTCTTTTCTATTTACCAAGAAATTCATGAACATAGGGAAAAACGCTCCAAACAACCAATAGGTGCCCCATACTACGAGTAATACCGATATTAGAAGGGCAGTATCAAAACCGATTTTAGCTTGATTAATTGCGCACCAATAGGCAATAGCTAATATAACTATCGAGGATATCGCTTTGAAATAATTAACTTTTGGAAGAGATTCTTCTTTTTTCAAAGAGTTCATAAGATCGATAAGGTCGGTCCTAATAATATCAACAAAACCTTTTACAAACGTTATAACAAAGATTATTGAGTAGACTATCGCAGTTTCTATGAGTGATTCCTTGGCTATATAAAAATCTATTCTCACATCTAGTAAAGCCGCTTTTGCAAGTAACATCATGAAAAGCTTGTTAAATAAGATTCCTAAGATTAATCCAAAGATTAAAGAGACTATACCTAATAACAATCCTTCTAAGGCAAATATGAAAGCTATTTTGTAGTTATCGATCCCCATAAAGGCATAAATACCTATTTCTCTTTTTCTTTGGTTGAGAAAAAAATTACTAGAATAGATTATAAAAAATATGAGAAACATTACCATAAGTATTGAAGTTACAAGCGATAAACTTTGTATATATGCATAAGCATTTTTGTATTCTAAAAATTGTTGGTTGAACCTCATAGATGAAAAATTATAATAAGTCATAACGGAAAAAATCATTGCCATGAGGTATAATCTGTAGGTTTTTATATTTCTTTTGACATTAGATATCGATATTTCAAATGAGTTCATGTACTCCACCACCCATGGAACCAAGAAAATCTATAATTCTTTTGAAGAATTCTTTTCTAGAGTTATCTTTATCTAATCTGGCATGTATCTCTCCGTCTTTAATAAACATGATTCTTTGACAATAACTTGCAGCAAATGCATCGTGGGTTACCATAACAATGGTTGTGTGAAATTCTTCATTCATTTTTGTTAGATAACGTAATAATTCTTCAGAAGATTTTGAATCTAAAGAGCCAGTTGGTTCATCTGCAAAAATTATTGTAGGCGAAGTAATCAGTGCCCGAGCTACAGCTACTCTTTGTTTTTGTCCAATAGATAGTTGGTAAGGATACTTTTTGAGTTGATCTTTGAGCCCAAAAAATGAACTAATTTGTAGGGTTCGTTTTTTTATTTCTTTAGAACTAACTTTTGAAAGTGCCAAAGGCAGGGCTATATTGTCTTCAACAGTCATGCTGTCAAGAAGGTTGAAATCTTGAAATATAAAGCCTATGTTATTTCTTCTGAACAATGAAAGCTCTTTGTTTTTGAGATTAAGTATGTTTTTTCCTTCATAATATACTTCTCCAGACGTTGGTTTATCAATAGTAGATAATATGTTTAAAAGGGTTGTTTTTCCCGCGCCAGATGGACCCATTATCCCCAAAAATTCACCTTTACCCACTGATAAATTTATGTTTTTCAGCACGGTAAATGTGGCTTCTTTTGTTCCATATTCTTTTCTTAAATCACGCGTTTCCAGTACTATGTTCATATTATCATCTCCTGTTTTTGAAAATTATTCTCCTGTAATTAGGAGAATAATTTATGTCTCATATGTATTTTAGCGGGTATCTAAACTTATTGCCATAGTATTTGATGACAATATGAATAAAAGACTTACATTTTTGTCACTTTTAAATAATCAGAAAATTTGTAGAAGATAATTCTAAATTCTGTATACTCTGATACTTTTGAAGATACCTCGATATCAAAGTTTAGATTTTCGGAGATTTTTTTACAGATATATAATCCCATTCCTGTCGATTTGCTTGTTTTTCTGCCATTTTCTCCAGTGAACCCTTTATCGAATATTCTGTCTATATCTTTTTGTGGGATCCCCATTCCATTGTCTCTGATAATGAGTGTAACACCGTTATTATCCTGTATAGCAGAGATTTGAATCTTGCCGTTGTAGCCTACGTATTTGAAGGCATTGTTAGTTATTTGTTCTATTACGTAGTACGCCCATTTACTGTCTGTATGAACGTAATAATCTATATTATCCATTTCTATCTCTATATTTTTTGACAAAAAAGAGTTAACGTTATTTTGTATGACACTTTTAACTATTGTTTTCAGGTTAACTTCTTCAATTGTAAAATCTTGAGAGTAATTTGAAGCTCTACTTATATACAGAACTTGGTTGATTAAAAAGTTTATTCTTTCATTCTCTCGTCTTAACTCTTCTGAAATACTGTAGAGTTTGTTGTCTTCTATTTTGTTAGTCAAAAGTTCAAGTACTGAGACAGGAATTTTAATCTCATGAACCCATTTTGTTATATAGTCGTTGATTTCATCTAAATTTTGTTTTAGTTGACTCATTTCTTCAAACTTTTCTTTATTTTTATAATCTATTATTTCTCTCATTAATTGTTCTTCAAAGGTATCTCCAGTGATTAGGTTGTTTTCTACCCTTTCACTTCGATTCAAAGCTTTTCTCAATTCTGTATAACGCTTATTCCACATTACATAATCTATTACAAGATATCCTAGAAAAATAGCAGAACATAGTACATCCATGTAAATTATGTCGTACTTGGTTTTACTTATGTCAGTGCTAGTAATCAAAATTAAATCGATTACTATTAAGATCAATAAAAAGCAAGCGATCGTCTTAAGCGAATCTTTTAAATATTTAAAAATAGTCATGGAATCAGATACCCTTGTGATCTTTTAGTAACAATATAATTAGGCAAGCCAATCTCTTCTAATTTGCTTCTGAGTCTATTTATGTTGACTGTTAATGTGTTATCGTTTATGTAATATTCACTTTCCCACAGGACCCGCATTATACTTTCACGTGATACTATCTCGCCTTGATTTTTCATTAGTATCTGAAGTATTTTAAACTCATTTTTAGTAAGCTCAATAACTTTATCTTGGTAAATTAAAGTTCCATCATTTAGGTTTAAAATAGCACCTCTACATTCGATTATTTGCGTTTCTCCTTGTCCATATGAATATGCCCTTCTAAGCAGTGCTTGAATTTTAGCAATTAATACGTCTATAGAAAAAGGCTTTGTTACATAATCGTCTCCACCCATATTAACCGCCATAACAATGTCCATACTGCTATCTCTTGAAGATAAAAAAATAAAAGGCACCTTTGAGATCTCCCTAATCTTTTTACACCAATAAAAACCATCAAAATATGGTAGGTTAATGTCCATAATTACTAGATGAGGATTATGTTTGGTGAATTCTACAGCAACATTTTCAAAATCTTCAACACAAACAGGTTCAAAGCCCCATTTAAGAAGACCATCTGCGATACTACTGCATAGATTTTTATCGTCCTCCACGATAAGTATCTTGTACACTCTCAACACCTCATAAAAACGCTCAGTTACGATATTTTGATGTTCATAGAAACTATTTAAACAATTCTAACATAAAATTATTATGTTTAGGGTTTATATAATGAAAGATATTGTTTATATTTTTAATAATTTCTTTAAAATTGACTATAATCAAATGTAGAGACGACCTATATGGGTGTCTCCAAGGTTTAATCATGCTTTGAAAAACGAGACGCGCGTGTAGCACGTCTCTACAAGCAGGAATTTATGTGTGTTATAACAGGTTTAGGTAATAACAAAATGTTATTAAATTCTATCTTTAATTTTAAATATTTACTTTACGATAAATCATTCAAACATTGATTTAATAAAATGTAGAGACGACCTATATGGGCGTCTCCAAGGTTTAATCATTATTTAAAACAAAATAGACGCGCATATAGCGCGTCTCTACTACTAAAAATTGATATGGTTTCCTAAAATAATTCAAAACATAAATTATATATTTACCGTTCAACAATTGATTTAAATGTTTATTAAATCAAGTGTAGAGACGACCTATATGGGCGTCTCTGGGTTTGATCATGGTTTAAAAACATAAATCAGAGACGCGCATATAGCACGTCTCTACTATTAAGAATTGATGTGTTTTCCTAAAATAATTCAAAACATAATTAATATATTTAACAACCAACAATTGATTTAAACGTTTATTAAATCAAATGTAGAGACGCCCTATATGGGCGTCTCCAAGGTTTAATCATGCTTTAAAACAAAATAGACGCGCATATAGCACGTCTCTACAACTGAAAATTGATGTGTTTTCCTAAAATAATTCAAAACATAAATTATATATTTACCGTTCAACAATTGATTTAAATGTTTATTAAATCAAGTGTAGAGACGCCCTATACGGGCGTCTCCTGGGTTTGATTATGGTTTAAAAACATAAATCAGAGACGCGCATATAGCACGTCTCTACAGAAAATCAATTTAATGTTTGAATGGAATTAGACGCCTTACATGGGCGTCTCCAAGGTTTAATCATGCTTTAAAACAAAACCGAGACGCGCGTGTAGCGCGTCTCTACAATTGTAAATTAATGCTTGTATAATATATTTACCTAATA
>ENA-UPSB01003764-UPSB01003764.1-bioreactor-metagenome-genome-assembly--contig:-NODE-3764-length-11202-cov-4.827398_pt1 | contig 11202 bp, 7 predicted proteins | sample MGYA00238182_ERZ773286 | MGnify/ENA primary metagenome ERZ773286 (study PRJEB29026, sample SAMN07631240) | bioreactor metagenome | isolation source: Switchgrass digestor | place: USA: Dartmouth... | reverse complement strand
TTATTTCGACGCTGCCGAATTTCGAAGGCTTCCGCTCCCTTAACAGCTTCATCGCCCCATTGATTTTTTCGATGCCTTCCTTGCCCTCCAGCGTGAATGAATCAAGAGCTTCCCTTTCATATCCGTATTTCTCGAACAATTCGGTCAGTCCGTCATACAGCGTCATACCGCGTGATTTATACCATGCAAACATTTCAGCTATCAGCATTGAAGCAACCACGGCGTCCTTGTCACGCGCAAATGTCCCCGCAAGATATCCGTAGCTTTCTTCAAAACCGAATATGAATTTTTCGTTTCCAAGCTCCTCGCGGATGAGAATCTGCTCTCCGATAAACTTAAATCCCGTAAGCACTTCAACCAGCTTTACGTTATAAGCGTCCGCTATCTTTTTCGCAAGGTTGGTCGTCACGATTGTTTTTACGACAAACCCGTTTGACGGTATAGCGTTTCTTTGCCCGAGATTTGACAGAATGTACTCGAGAAGTAGGCACCCCGTTTGATTTCCCGTCAGCGGAACATATTCACCCCGGCGGTTTCTGATAACGACTCCGACCCTGTCGCAGTCGGGATCGGTGCCTATTATAAGCTCGACATCCCTTTCTTTTGCGATTGATATGGCAAGGTCAAAAGCAGCCTTGTCTTCAGGGTTCGGGTATTTGACGGTCGGGAAGTCCGGATCGGGCATTTCCTGCTCCGGCACGACATAAACATTATGAAAGCCCGTCTCTTTTAATATTCTCCGTACCGGAATATTGCCGGAACCATGCAGCGGCGTGTAAACAATGCCGCATTTGTCCTTGATTTCCTGATCAGTTTCCGTTATCTTAAGAGATTTCAATGACTCGATATACGCATTGTCTATTTCTGAACCGACTATCCTGATCAGGCCTTCGGCCTTTGCTTTTTCAAAATCCATAACCTTTACCGATGTCAGGTCGGTAATCGAATTTACTTCCTCTAGCACCTCGTTCGAAATCGCGGGAGGTATCTGCCCGCCGTCTTTTCCATAAACCTTGTATCCGTTATAATCCCTGGGATTATGGCTTGCCGTAATAACAACCCCCGCATCGCAGTTAAGATGCCTTACGGCGAATGACAATTCGGGAGTCGGCCTTAAGGATTCGAAAATATAACTTTTGATACCGTTGCTCGCAAAAACGCAGGCGCTTTCCTTTGCGAACTCATCCGATCGGTGTCTTGAATCATATGCAATCACAATTGAAGGAGATGCCTTCCCATTCTTTTTGATATAATTCGAAAGCCCCTGTGAAGCTTTACGCACCGTATATTTGTTCATGCGGTTAGTGCCCGCTCCTATGATCCCACGAAGTCCCCCCGTACCGAACTCAAGATCGCGGTAAAACCTGTCTTCTATTTCTTTATCATTGCCGTGAATCTCCAATAATTCTTTTTTTGTTTCGTCGTCATAATACGGATTTTCAAGCCAGCTTTTGTACTTTTCTTTAAAATCCAAACCTGTATCACTCCCCGTGACATTTATTATCGGATATCCGGCCATTACCGAAACTATTTCCAAACCTCGGGTTACAGCTCATATATTCCCGCTATTCTTTCTATACCGGTTGCTTTTCCCGATGAATCGTCTACCTTTATCAGAACGGCATTAAGGCAGCCGCGGCCGCTTGCGGGTTTAAAACGCGCGGGCAGCCCTGTAACAAATTTGTTTATAATTTGTGATCTTTCCACGCCGATAATGCCTTCCGACGGACCGGTCATCCCGACGTCGGTGATAAAAGCGGTGCCGTTATTTAATATACGTTCATCGGCAGTCTGAACATGAGTATGCGTTCCGACGACAGCGCTGACTTTCCCGTCGAGATAATACGCGAGAGCGGCCTTTTCGCTCGTCGCTTCCGCATGGAAATCAACCAGTATCGCGCTGCACTGCTGTTTTAAAATCGATATTTCCCTGTCGGCAGTCAAAAACGGGCATTCTGCCGGCTGTTCCATATAAACGCGTCCGACAAGATTTAAAACACCTAACCTGATACCGTTTTTATCTATAACCAGTCGCCCTTTCCCCGGAACTCCCCCTGGAAAATTCGCAGGTCTTATGAGGCAGTCGCAGGAATCGATACAATCCAGTATTTCTTTGCGTGCCCACGCATGGTTTCCCAGGGTAAGCGCATCAACGCCGTAATTAAGTATTTCCCGGGCGACATCGTATGTTATGCCTTTTCCGCCTGCGGAGTTTTCCGCGTTCGCAATACATATATCCCAATTATAAATCTTTTTTAGTTTTTCCAGTTCGCCGGCAAGTATAACTCTTCCGGCTTTACCGAATATATCGCCTATAAAAAATATTTTCAAATCAATATACGCCCTTTTAAAGCGTAAGAAGCGTTTACACGCTTCTTACGACAAAATTTTATTATCTGATAAATAACTATTTCGCATATTCAACAGTTCGTGTTTCCCGAATCACATGCACTTTGATCTGGCCGGGATAGTCAAGCTCGTTTTCAATACGCTTGACAATATCTCTTGCGACCATTACCATGCCGTCATCATTAATATCTTCGGGTTTAACCATAATTCGTATTTCCCGTCCGGCTTGTATCGCAAAAGATTTTTCGACTCCGGCAAAGGAATTTGCGATTTCTTCAAGCTTCTGCAGCCTCTTGATATATGATTCCAGTGTTTCTCTACGGGCCCCGGGCCGCGCTGCCGAAACAGAGTCGGCGGCCTGCACGAGAACAGCTATTATAGATTTCGGTTCGGCATCTCCGTGGTGAGCCATTATGGCATCAATAACCACTTCATGCTCGTTGTATTTTTTGCATAAATCGGCTCCTATTGTAACATGTGAACCTTCAACTTCATGATCCACCGCTTTGCCGATGTCATGCAAAAGGCCGGCGCGTTTTGCAAGGGCTACATCTTCGCCCAGCTCACCCGCCATAAGTCCGGCCAAATTCGCAACTTCAATGGAATGAGTAAGTACGTTCTGCCCGTAGCTAGTTCTGAACTTGAGTTTTCCAAGCAGCCTGACCAGTTCGGGATGCAGCCCGTAAACACCTGTTTCAAATGTCGCATGATCGCCTTCTTCGCGGATTGTATTTTCAACCTCTTTCCTGGCCTTATCCACCATTTCTTCAATACGAGCAGGATGAATTCTGCCGTCCAGGATAAGTTTTTCAAGGGTAATCCTCGCAACTTCACGACGTATAGGATCAAAACCCGATAGAATTACCGCTTCAGGAGTATCGTCAATGATCAGGTCTATTCCGGTTAAAGTTTCCAATGTGCGAATATTTCTGCCTTCCCGGCCGATAATTCTCCCTTTCATTTCATCGTTCGGCAAAGATACAACCGAAACAGTGATTTCCGAAACATGATCGGCGGCACATTTCTGAATCGCCGTTGCCAACACTTCTTTCGCTTTCCTGTTCGCTTCTTCTTTTGCCTTATCGTAAATGTCCTTGACCAGAATAGCAGCTTCGTGTTTTACTTCATCTTCAATATTCTTCAACAGGTATTCTTTTGCTTCTTCAACGGATAACCCCGAAATTTTCTCAAGCTTTTCAAGCTGCTGCCTGTACAGTTCTTCGATCTTTTCCTGTTTTTCTTCAATTTCTTTTATTTGCCTGTTAAGCCCTTCCTCTTTTTTCTCGAGGGCATCCATTTTCTTTTCTAGGGTTTCGTCCTTTTGCTGAAGTCGCCTTTCGGTTCTCTGGATCTCAAGCCTTCTTTCCTTTACTTCCTTTTCAAGCTCAACTCTGCTTTTGTGTATTTCTTCTCTGGCTTCAAAAAGAGCTTCTCTTTTCTTTCTTTCAGCTATTTTCTCAGCTTCACTTACGATTCGCTGTCCTTCCAATTCGGCGCTGCCTATTTCGGCTTCCGCTACCTTTTTTCTATGCTCAATTCCTTTACGGAACATAATAAGTGAACTGATAACTGCGACAACCAAGCCTGCTCCTAAACCTAAAAACAACATAAAATAACCTATATCCCTCACCTCCTTATCGACTGTAGCTTACAACCGGTTATCTCCTGTAAAACGTTTATTACATATAAGAATTATATTTATCTGCTATAGGCATATATGCAAATTAACGTTCAGTTTATACGGTGTTCCTTATCTTATCTGTTTTCGCAATCAAAACACCGCCATTTCGACAATAACCGGCAGTTTTTTTTATAATGGCGTCAAAGCTTTAAAATTCATAATATAGAGCAAACAAACGCAAAATCAATGCGGTTTACGCTGCAGAAGCTTACGCTATCAACATTGTAAACTTTTTTCAAAATAGTGTCAAGAAACGGACACAGCTATTTGACGATACCGGTAAGACCTGGCTTTGAACGGTAACTTTGAACTATTGTACAACTCATCAAAGGACTTTTGTACAATAAAATGAAACATGAACGGAATTCAGCTTGAAATATATGATCAAAACGTTGATAAGCCCGCCGAAACTCGCATTTCTGCGGCCTTCACCGTGTTTTTCATAAGCATCGCGATTGTCATCGGCCCTACGCCGCCCGGAACGGGTGTTATATACGAAGCAACACTCTTTGCCCCGTCGAAGTCAACATCACCGCATAACTTTCCGTTTTCCATTCTGTTTATCCCTACATCAATTACAACCGCTCCCGGCTTAATAAAATCGGCTTTTATCAGTTCAGGTTTACCGACAGCCACTACAAGCACATCAGCCCTTCTGCACACGGATTTCAAATCCTTTGTCCTCGAATGGCAAACGGTGACGGTGGCATGTTCATGCAGGAGCAGCATTGCCATAGGCTTTCCGACAATGTTGCTTCGCCCGACAACCACGCATTCGCTGCCTTTCAAATCAATGCCCGTACGGTGTATCAATTCCATAACCCCGGCGGGTGTGCACGGCAGGAATTTATAGTTGCCTATCATAATCTTCCCGACATTTACCGGGTGGAATGCGTCCACATCCTTGTCAGGGTCGATTTCGAACAATACCCTTTCACTGTTTATATGCTGCGGCAGCGGTAGCTGGACAAGTATTCCATGTACATTTTTGTCGCCGTTCAATGTTTTAATAAGTTCAATAACCTCTTCTTCGCTTGTTTCTGCCGGCAGTGCATATTCGAAAGAACGAATTCCGATTTCATCGCAGACCTTTTTTTTGTTATTCACATATATGCGTGAAGCCGGATCATCGCCGACAATAACAACCGCAAGCCCGGGCTGAACTCCATTTCTTTTCAGTTTTTCAACGTCATTTTTCAAACCAAGTCTTATTTCTGAAGCTATATCGCGTCCGTTTATTATTTTGGCTTCCAACTAAAAACTCTCCTGTTCCTTTGCTCCAATACTTATAAAACAATACACAAAAGCGCTTGAGCTTTGAATTATTCTACGGCACAAAACCGGAATTGTCAAGTTATTCCTTAACGTACGGCGGACAGGTATTCCAGGCAGAAACGGCTGTTGTGATAAGGCGTTTTCCATGTATCCGCTTTCGGCAGGTGTGTTTTCGGATTTCCTATTCTTGTAACGGAACTGAACCATTCGCCGTACCGGTGATCAACGATATATTTATCGATAAATTCCCAAGTCTTTATCACCGCATCGGAATATTTGCTGTCGCCGGAAAGAATATACGCGTTCAGAAAACCGGATACGGCCTCGGCCTGCGCCCACCAGTTCTTATCAAAATCAATGCTGTACGGCGCCGATACCTGGTTATAGATGCCTCCGAAAACATCGTCATATCCTTCGTTATAAACGGCTTCGGCCATTTTCAGTGAAGCGTTTACGGCCAAATCTTTAAGTTCTTCTTCGCCCGATATCACGGCTGCCTTATATATAAGCCGGCTTGCGGCAATATCGTGCCCAAACGAAACAATATCCGAAACCGGTACCCAGTTTTCGGTAAAATACAGCTTTAAATGCTCGCTCTTTTGACTATATATTTTTTCAACTATTAAACGTACGAGCGCGGTAAGTTTTTCTTCAGGCAGATTTCCCGGAGCAGCCCCGTACAGGTTCGTATAAGCGTCAAGTATATGTAAATGCGTACTCGCGCTCTTTGCCGCATTGATGTCGTCCTGCCTCGCCGTCTTATCTGCGGCAGGCTTCCAGTCCTCCGAAAACGCGCTGAAATAACCGCCGTGCATATCGTCAAAGCTGTTTTTCTCAATAAGCCCGAACAGTTCGACAGCGATTGAAATGCTTTCGCTGTTTCCGGTCACCCTGTAAAATTCCGACAGCCCGTTTATTCCTGCAGCAATGCCGCAGACCACCTTTTTCCTGTTTGTCGGGCTGCCTTTATAATCAACGGTATAATACAGCCCTCCGTACTTCTGATCATAAAAAGCATCCCTCAGGAACCGGAAAGCATGCTCCGCTGTTTTTCTGTAGTTTTCATCCTTAAAAACCGAATACGCGGCGGAAAACGTCCACAATACCTGAAATAAGAACGCAGCTTTTATCAGCCGTTTTGTCAATGCTCAAATCATTGGCCGCGCGGCCGTAAAAGCCGCCGAATTCGCTGTCAAGCATTTGATTTTCCCAAAAAGGCAGTATGTTTTCGAGCAGTTCCTTTTGTATCCTGTCTCTTATCGATAACAGTTCCTGCATAGGCCGTCACCTCCGCCAACATATCAATATCTATCAACACACGCGGATCACGAAGCTATCAGCGAGCGGTAACCCGGATGCCGGTACAGCGTTTTAAAATCGGGCTCTTCCTTGATCCTGGCGGCAAACGTAGGATCCAGCTCGAGTACTTTTTTCAGCAAATCAATGGCAATGTCCTTCTCGCCCATGTGCGTGTACACTTTCGACAAGCCGTATATCAGTTCAGCATCGTCAGGGTAATTTGACATCCCTGCCTTGCATATTCTTATAGCTTTTGCGTAATCCCTTTTTTTCAGCAGCGCAGCGGTATAATGGTAGTACAGCATCGGATCGTTCCGGTTCAGGTCATACGCCTTTTCGAAATAAACTATCGCGTCCTCGAGCCTTCTCGACATTTCGAGGACAATCCCGAGGTTGAAATGAAGCTGGTATGATTTATTAAAAGCACGTATCCCTTTTTCAAATACCTGCACCGATTCCCTGTAACGCTTCATCTGCCCGAGCAGAACGCCGAGGTAGTTGAACGCGTCTTCCAGGAGTTCGTCGCTTTGTATTGACTTATACAAAACCTCAACGGCCTTTTCTTTTTTCCCGACCTCATCGAGAAGTGTTCCATAATAGTAAAGAAGAGTACTATCCGTCTGGTTTTGCGCGATGCCCGCTTCATATGTCCTTAAAGCGTCTTCGTTATTGCCCATAGATCTCTGTGCAAGCGCAAGATGATAGTAATGAGAAGTCTCGGCGGGCTCCATTTCTATAAGGGTATTAAAACATTCAACGGCCTTGTCGTAGATTTTTTCCTTGATGGCCGCTTTGCCGCGCCATTTTAATGCCTCAATCTGTTTTTCGTTTGCTTTAACCGCCTCGTCCAAAATTTCAAGAGCCTTTTTCGTATCGCCCTTTTTATAGTAAATAGAGCCGAGAACAACCCGCATAACGCTGTCCCTGACATCCATCCGTCCTTTTTCGAGGTATTCAATGGCCTTATCGTCCATGCCTATTTTAAGATAAGCCCTCGCAATGTTTTTATATGCCACCGTTAAATCCGGCTTCTTTTCGAGCACTTTTTTAAAACGCCGGATCGAATGTTCATATTTTCCTAAATTATAAAGCGAATAACCGATGTTAAACTCAATAACGATATCGAGATCATCGGGAAGATAGTGCTTATGGCCTTTTTCGACTTCTTCAAAATCCTTCCCCCACTGTTTTTCCTGCTTAACCAACTCATATGCTCTCCTGAGGTATTTGTAGGCTTCCCTGTATCTGCCGATGAAACAATGCAAAAACCCCGTATTATAACAAATCAAATGGGAATCAGGTATGATTTCGCATAAAAAACGGTACTGTTCGACTGCCGTTTCGTACTTCTCGAGGTTAATCAGACGCTGCGTAATGATCAGCTTCTTTTTTATATTTTCCAAAATGTGCGGGTCCTGAATCGATAAGGAGCGGTATACATCCATTGCATGTATTTCCCTCTTCCAAAGCTCGGCGTTTTTAAGAAAACTTGAACTGTCCGGGTCCTGCCCGCGCTTTTCCTTCTTTTCGATGAACGGGACCGTTACGCCCATTTTTCTTATTTTCCTGTAAAAAACAATATGATCAATTGCAACAACAAACGCCGGTAAAATAATTCCCGCCGCTATCGCGGCGATCTCAACTACCGGAATTGTTAAAACGTTCTGAACAAGCGCAAAAACAATAACCGTCGCCGAAAAAAGCTGTATGCCCAAAATCGCGCCTGTTATAACCGACGGTCTTCTAATAAAGCGGTTCATCATGTATAAAGCAGTTAAACATGCTGCAACTGCCACAAAAACCAACGGGATGTTCATCTCTCATCCTCCGAAAAAATGTATTTTATATACCCGATAAAAGGACTTATTCTCTGTCCATTCCTCCCATTTTCATTTCTTCCCACTGTTCCTTGCTGATAAGAACCCTGCGAGGCTTGCTTCCTTCAAATCCGCTTATGATACCTCTTTCCGCCATCTGGTCGATTATTCTTCCCGCGCGCGCATATCCAACCTTAAAACGCCTTTGAATCAGGGAAACGGATGCCTGTCCGCAGCTAATAACAAGCTCGATAGCCTGTGGCAGAAGTTCGTCTGCGTCCATCGCAGCCATGTCAGACTCATCGTCAGCCGCCGTTATTTTTTCGATAACATCCTCATCATACTCCGCAGTAACCTGGCTTTTGACATAGCTTACAACACTTTCAACCTCCCGCTCATCAACAAACGCACCTTTTACGCGTATCGGCTTCTGCGTACCGACCGGGTAATAGAGCATATCGCCTTTGCCGAGAAGTTTTTCTGCACCGGCCATATCCAATATGGTACGCGAATCGACCTGCGACGACACTGCAAATGCAATCCTCGACGGTATGTTGGCTTTTATAACGCCCGTTATGACATTTACCGAAGGACGCTGCGTCGCGATAACAAGGTGCATCCCGGCCGCACGGGCCATTTGGGCAAGCCTGCAGATCGAATCCTCAACGTCATGCGGCGCTACCATCATCAGGTCGGCAAGCTCATCGATAATTATTACTATATGCGGAAGCCTGAAAGCTTCCGGGTCATCCTTAACGGCCTTGTTGTAGCCCGCAAGATCCCTGACTCCCTTCTCAGCAAAAAGCTTATACCTGTTCGTCATTTCCTGTACGGCCCATTGCAGCGCTCCGGCAGCTTTTGCGGGGTCTGTAACGACAGGGATAAGAAGATGCGGAACACCGTTATAAGCCCCAAGCTCGACAACCTTCGGATCAATCAGTACAAGCTTTACTTCTTCCGGAGTCGCCTTGTACAAAAGGCTTACTATTATGCAGTTTATGCAAACGCTCTTTCCTGATCCCGTTGCGCCCGCAATTAACAAATGCGGCATCTTGGCAAGATCAATGATTATATTCTCTCCTGAAATATCTTTTCCCAAACCTACAGCGAGCCTCGATTTAAATTTCACAAAATCAGGCGTTTCAAGAACTTCCCGAAGCCTTATCGGCGCAACTTCGCTGTTCGGCACTTCAATACCGACCGCGGCCTTGCCCGGAATAGGCGCCTCAATTCTTATACCCTGCGCCGCAAGGCTTAACGCGATATCATCGGCAAGATTGACAATGCGGCTTACCTTTACGCCAGGGCTCGGCTGCAGTTCAAATCTCGTAAACGCCGGGCCTACCGCCACGTTAACTACCTGAACACTGATCCCGAAATTAAGCAGCGTTTCTTCGAGCTTTCTCGCATTTTCAAGCGCGTCGGCCCTTAATTTCCTCATATTCACGCCTTCGTCATCCGGTGCTTTCAGGCATGAAAAAGGAGGGAAATGATATTCTATCCCCTGTACGGGTTTAACCCTTGCTTCACTTTCCAGTGATTTTTCGATTTCCCTGGCCGCTCCCGATATTTTTCCGCTCTTTACCCTCACAGTCGTTTCCTGCGTGCCGTTCGTTTCTTTCCCTTCGGTTAAAAAGCTTTCACGCTGTTCTTGAGCTCTCCTGTTCAGAGGAAAATCAATAATTTTATTGTTCGAAAACGCCCTCTTCGGCTTGTCCGCAGCGGAAGGTTCATCAAGTTCTTTAAGAAATACCGTTTCGTCTTCATCTTCTTCGTCTTCATCAGCGTCTTCGTATGTATCAATGACGGGTAAACTGATTTTCTTTACTTTGTCGGCAGCGTGGAACAATGTTTTCTTTATTGAAATTTCGGTAATCAGCATAGCTACAATAATCCCCGATGTAGCAAGCACAATAATCGTTCCGGTTTTTTGCAGCAGGAAAATAAGCGGCACGCTGATCACTCCGCCGATAACGCCGCCGTTAAGCGTGTACGGCACTTTTGTGACCCCGCGCCCATGCTGGTAAAAAACCTTCAGATACTGGAACAGGGACATGTTCACGTAATCAGACTGGTTGAACGAACCAACCTGGAAAATCGCCGCGACTATGATTAAAAGCAGTAAAACAAGAAGCGCCTTATTTCTTATTCGCGGTCTCTGCGGGAAGAATATATGCAAAAGTCCGTAAATGAAAATCAGAGGAGGCATTACAAAAGCGACAAAACCGAACAGACCGGTCAGGACATGCAGAATTATTTCACCGATAATACCTGTGGTATTTCGAGTGTAAATACTCAGCCCAAATAGAATGCTTAAGGCTATAAGAATCACGCCTGTAAATTCACGCCGCTGACGTTTGTTCTTTGCGCTTGACCTGCCGGCGGCGGCTGCTTTTTTATTTCCGCCGCTTCCTGTAGTTCGGGCGGTCCTTCTTGAGCCGGCTTTTTTATCAACACCGTATACTTTTTTTTTCTTTTGTACCGTTCTTGACAAAACAATAAACCTCCCGGAATAACATTTACAAATCCAAAAACGCGGCCTGCCAATCTAATTTTACTATACCATATCATAGCAAATTGCCGCAAGTTATCGGCTTCATTAGTTTACGCAATTGCCCTTATGTCTCGTTTCTCATCTTTATTCCGCCTGTCTTCACCGAAAGCACCCGAACCACCGCTGAGCTTTGTCATATATTCATAGAACTGCCCAAATGCGGGAAGAACTATTGTACAATAACGGAAACTATAGCGGAATGCAGCCTAGAGATGTATAGTCAGAGC
>ENA-UPSB01003761-UPSB01003761.1-bioreactor-metagenome-genome-assembly--contig:-NODE-3761-length-11214-cov-5.227350_pt1 | contig 11214 bp, 11 predicted proteins | sample MGYA00238182_ERZ773286 | MGnify/ENA primary metagenome ERZ773286 (study PRJEB29026, sample SAMN07631240) | bioreactor metagenome | isolation source: Switchgrass digestor | place: USA: Dartmouth... | reverse complement strand
ATAGAGTCTTCTGCGCTCGTATATGATGACGGATACCACATGGAGTGTAAGGATGCCTGCGGAACTGAAAGAGAAGATAGCGCGGCTGGCAGAGGAAACGGGGATGACTTCCAAAGACCTGATAGCAGATATGGTACATGTGTACGAACTAAACAGGGTACGAGAGATATTGCCGGAAATAGAGTCCGACATTCGCGAGTTGCAGGGATTGACCAGACGTATCAACGCCATATTTGTCAACATAGCGCAGCGCATGAAAGTAAAAGAAGAGCTTATACAAAAAGAATGGCAGAATCGTTTAACAGAAAAGGAAGCAGAATTTGAGGAACAAAAGGTGAGAATGCAGGAACTTCAGAGAAGAGTGCAAGAACTGGAAAGAGAAAGAGCAGCTCTTATTGCAGCAAAGCAAGAGACAGAGAAAAAACTGGAAGATTTAGTTGAAGTCAACACCACCTTAAAGAGTCTTGTGAAGGAGTACGAAGAGAAGAACAATGTACTGCAGGCTGAAGTCAAGAAGTTAAGTACATATGCGACAGAGAACGAGAGTTTGCGCAATGAGCTAACGCGAATACTGGAGGAAAACAGGCAATACGCAGCGAAAATCAAAGAGTTGGCAAACGAAGTGGAGAGGCTCAAACTGGAAAAAGACCGAGCAGTGCTTATAATAAGGAGCGAATACGAAAAGCGGTTCAACAGCTTGCTTGAGCAGAAACTGGAAGAATATTTTAAAACGCAAGGCAAAGAAAAATAGGGACGAGAGGAGAGATACTGTTGAAGCCAGAAAAGGACACAATAGCTGTCGCTGCTCTCCTGCATGATGTAGGGAAATTAATGCGGCGCGTCGGTTGTGAAGGGAGCCATAATTACAATCTGGGATGCTCCTCCAGTCCCAGACTCTGGAAGTGCTGGTTGCAGACAACCTCCGGCGTGTGGGCGAAACGGACCGGTACAAGTGCCGGTTGCCAACACTGGTGAGGAGGGTGCAGGGGAGAGTCCGTCCCGGTGCGTCACCAGGCCCGTAAGAGCGCTCCGAAAGGAGGTGCAGTGAGGAATGTATATGTTATCAGCATCTCAGATTATTTATAAAGCTTTATACAAAGCGGATCCTTCCATAGATATAAGTGGCAGGTGCCGCTTGTGCGGCGGCCCACTACTAGGCGATTACCGTTCTTACAATGAGTTTGACTGGAGCAAATGGACGGGGGAATCATTCAATAAAGACAACACTTCCATATACGTATGTGAAGCCTGCCAGAAAAACAGAAATTTTCGTAATACGGGCGATTTAAAGATAGGAAAGGGTTTCGTTTCTACGGAAAAGCAGATTAAGTTTTTTCAGTCACCGGATGATGCGCTGAGTGCGCTGTATAATCTACCGGAACCACCATTTGTGCTGGCATTTATACCTTATTCAACGAAAGCACCACTAACATTCTACCTGCCGGTATCATACTCAAAAGAAAACGTGAATGCCCTTATAGCATTTAACAGGGGCAGAGTATTTTCCTTACCGCCACTCATGAAGGGTGGCAGATGGCGCAGAGTATCTCCGGTTGCAGAAGAAATTTATCCTGTAAACTTTAATATACATGATGTTTACAGGATAATCGAATTTCTACAGGAGCAAGAAGAAGACGAGATAAGGATACCGGAATTCAGGGACCTTTGTTTATACGACCCCGTATGGGGTTTATGCGCATGGTTAACAGGCAAAGATAAGAAATTATACACGACCGCATTATCAATTTCCTCCGGCTTAAAGTCAGAGGAATAAGCTTTTCGCAAGATCTGCTCAGAGTTAATGGATATTATTCAATGCCAGTATAGATTATGAGAACAGTTTCCAAAAACTGCTCATCAGTATTCTAAAAACTATAATAAAAAGGAGGTATGGTGAAATGCTAACCTTTTATGGTAAGGTGGTTTCTCTTTCGCCGATTACACACGGTGCGGTAGACATTAATTTGGATGACAGGACGAACAAAGGAGAGATAAGGAGGCTGCCGTTTGTGGTAGAAGGGGATGTGGGGGCATACACGGTATTTGTACCGGTGGTGAGCGGCAACTCTATAAAGGGTCTAACCCGGCGCAGTTTTACGCAAAAGTTAAGGGAAGCCCTGGGTGCGGAGACTTTTGACAGGCTGCCAAATGAAGTGAAGTATTTGATAGCAGCGGGTGGGGCGAGCACTAATGCCAGTCCGGCACTTGTCAAGCAAGAGGTATATGCCGAACTGCGGCGGAAGCTGCCGTTCATAAGTCTTCTGGGCGGTATATACATGGGACATTATTTCAGGAGCCTGCTTATAGTTAATTTTATGGTGCCTCTGGTGAAAGAGATTATTCCCCTATACTTGCATGTGCTGGACAGAGCAGGCTTTGAGACAGATATTGAGAAATATCCTTCTCTTGCGGACTTGCATTCAAACGAATACATTGGTTACACACGTTTTAAAGCTGAAGGTGTAGATAGTGGAGAAGAAGGAGAAGAAAGGGAAGAGGACGACATAAAAGAGCAGAGGCAGATGATTTACTATACGAAGTTAATACCACCGGGTACGAAGATGATCCACTCTTTTTCGGTCAACAGCGCAGCGAATGAGGTAGAGCAGGCCTGTTTTTATGCTTTCCTGAAGACATTTATAGAAACGGGAACAGTAGGCGGTAGTGTTTCAAAAGGGCATGGCCGGATCAAGTGCGAATATCGCACTGAAGATGGAAAACTCCTTGATATTGAGACGCTGACTGAACTGGAGAAAGTTTTCTGGGACTACATTAACAAAAACAAGGATGATATTCTGCATGAACTGATGAACTTGGACCAGAAACTGCAGTGGACGACAAAAGGAAAGAAGGTTGGAGCGGAATAACCGTATTTCAGTAAGGCTACTCCGCTTTGGAGTAAGGGAGTATTTTTTGTGTAGGGCTTAATGTGAAAATCCCATGTATGGGAGAGAGGAGACGGGCCGTGTTTTATGAGATAAAGATTTATCTTTCGACACCTGTTGCATTTCAAACGAAAAAGAAGATATATCCCATACATTTTGATGGGCTGCTTACCGCACTGACGGTATTCAAAAACGGGGTAGTGGACAATCCGCTGCCGCAAGAGGCTGCGTGTATTGAACTCCCACTGAACAGGGCAGGAGGGAAAAAGTGGGTGTGGAAGGCCTCCTGCATGAAGATTGACCAGTCAAAGAGCCGTGTTGCCAGGGATATATGGACGGGGTCTACTACATGGACGGACTTTGTACCGTTCGAGAGTAAGTTAAATCCCGGATCGGGCATATACAGGGCAAAAGCGGGAATTCTTATGTTGCTCATCACGCCGTATATAAAGTTCTACATAGACACTGACAACATAAATGGGGTAGTTGCGCTGCTTAACGAGCTAACGCATATAGGCAGCCGTGTCAGTGCGGGGTACGGTGAAATAAAGAACATAGAGATAAGAAAAATAAAGCATGATTACTCGCTGATAGATGAAGATGGCTACGTTGCCAGGCATATACCAGTATCAGAAGTGACGACGCCGGACCCAAGGTGGGCAGTGGACTATGCAGGATACAGATCGCCATACTACTTTTATCCGTTTTATGATATGTGTTATGTGCCACCTCTCGAGAGGTACTGGCCGTACAGGAGACCTGAGGACGTGATACAGAAACTCCTATCAGTCAGTGGTAGCAAAAAAAGGAGTTGATGGCAGTGATTGATTTGAAGGTTAAGGATTTGTATCCTGTATTGAAGCCCACAGTAGTGAAAATTGAATCGGAGGGGGTATTAAATCCACAGACGGCGAACAGGATAGGGTATGAGTTTTTGCATGATGTGAAAGCAGTGAGGGATGCTCATAATAATAAAAGTGTTCCACCATTTGCGATAAAAAAGTTGCAGAGGAACAGTTTTGAGCTGCATATAATGATACCGGTGTCCGAGACTGCTCTTTATATACACGCAGAGAGGATGGGAGTAAAGATCTACAGCATAGAATATCCTAAATTCAACATACCATCTGTGTATAACGTAGAAGGAGTTGACATAATTTTTACAAGTCCAACATCGTTCAGGTGGGACCAAAAACATATCCCGTATTTTGAATCATTGCTGTTTTGGCGGTCCTGCCTGAAATTATGGTCGCTATTCACGGGGCATAAGATAGAAGAACAAGACAGAATGGTAAATGTATTAGCAGCAGAGGTTTACACTGTATTCACCGACCTTAATATTGTGCGATACGAGATAATGGGGAAAAAGGTTTTTTATAAGGGTTTTAAGGGGAGTGTACAGCTGGCATTTTCGGAGGCGCTGTCTAGCGAATCAAAAGTTTTTATTTTGACGCTTCTTCATTCTGCGGCGCATACTGGCGTCGGAATAAAGAGGGCATGGGGTATGGGTAATTTGGAGTGGCAACCTGTGAGCGGAATATAGAACCTGTCGTCGATCTCCAGAGGTTTTTGCATCACTGGGAACCGACAACAAAAAAGTGATATAATATGTCCTGGAAGGCTTGATCTGTCAGGATCCTAAAACGAGTTTATGTTTTCCCTATATGGGATTAGAAGACATATATTTCCTCAAGTATATTTTAACGGGAAAACGTTTATGTTTTCCCTATATGGGATTAGAAGTCCAACCCTGGAAGTGGGAAAAATACACCCTCCTTGTTTATGTTTTCCCTATATGGGATTAAAAGAAAAACCAGGTGCGGTATTATAAGTGGCAGTATACAAGTTTATGTTTTCCCTATATGGGATTAGAAGACCGGCAAAAGGCGTATACCCGGGATATCGTGTCTAAGTTTATGTTTTCCCTATATGGGATTAGAAGTGCGATGAGTGGTTTTCAGGGCTAAAACTTTTCCCATGGTGGGATTAAAAGAAAGCGCCATAATATATTTTCTTAATTTCTCCCATGTGGGATACCAGACATAAACAGAGAACAAGGGGGAAGATATAAAATGCCTACAATCACAGGCAAAGTAATTAAATTAAACCGCTCAAAGACAGCCGGGATTATTGAGACAAAGAAAGACACCGGCAAAGAACGTATAAGGTTTGAAATAGCAGACAATAATATAAAGCCGCTATTCCTGTACAATTATTACCGGTTATGCGGTACTTTTACAGAAAAAACATTTATAGTAAGCGATGTAAACAACGCTGTAGAGGAAATAGGAGAGGAAGACATAGCAGAATTATTTCCAACACTTAGTATTGAAGACATAGACAGACTACGCACACACTTTAACATATTGCGCCTGGGAGACTTTATAAACCTGCCGGAAGAAGATCTGACCGATGCAGCTTTACAAATTTTAGGTAACAAAAAAGCACAGATATTTATAAGCGCCATAGAAAACATAAAGAGAAAACAAGACTATTTAGACGTATGGAAACTGATTAAGGAGAGCAACACAACCATAGACATAAGCACTGTTATAAAAATCGTAAATACACTTAGATACAGAGCAGCACTTAACGGGGTTTCCGTATTTTCCCTGATACGGCAAAATCCGTGGATAATAACACAAACGGACGTATTTGAGTCCGTTACAGAGGCATTTAAGATAGCCAATAACGTGGCAAGTTTGCTGGGTTACTCAGAGAAAGACAGCAAAGCAGTCATTTCATACGCTATAGCTTTAACGCATATATACACCCAGCGTGGTCATTCATATATACCATACTACAGTTTGGTGAGCAGGGTTTCTGGACTGATGAAAATCAACCGGGAAGCGGTGAAAGGAGTCATAAATAGTGCCTTAAAAGATACCAGGTCAGGATATTTGGTAAGGTATAATGCTTTCAGTGAAGAGATAAAAGAGGAATACGCAAAGAATGTGGTATCTGGCGACAGCGAGACAGATTCCCGATATATCGGCTATTCGGTCTACATTCCCAAAATATTCTTCATGGAAAGATATATAGCGAAGACACTAAGCAAGATTTTAAGTTCAAAGCCGGTCATAGACAGAAGCAAATATTTGGAGGAGTTTATTCAAAGAAATGATATTGTGTTGACTGCAGAACAAAAAGAAGCGGTTTTAAGTGTACCGAAGAATAAAGTAACCGTAATAACCGGCGGTGCAGGTACGGGCAAATCAACCGTTATAAAGGTGATAAAGGAGGTACTGTCTGGGACTGGTTACGAACCAGTTATTTTAGCACCGACCGGGATTGCCTCACAGCGCATTGCACCGGGTGAGGGCGCCACAATTCACCGGTATGCACACATTTTTGATGAGGGTGACATAGTGTTTGACGAGATACAGGAAGAAGAATTTGGCGGACCGCGGGAAGAAAGCGAAAAAGACATGGAGAACAGGCGGAAAGTGATAATCGTGGACGAGATGAGTATGATTACCGTACCGGTTTTCGCCAAACTTCTTTCTGTAACATCCGATGCAGCAGCATTTGTTTTTGTCGGTGATAACAATCAATTGCCGCCGATTGGTGCCGGCGGAGTTTTTAAGACACTGATAGAGCTGGGCAGAGAAGGAATAAACAACATAAAAACAATATGCTTGAGTAAGGTTTTCAGGGCAACAAATTCAATCCTGGCAAATGCAGAGAAATTAATTGCCGGGCAGGAGATTTTCGAGGATGAAAACCTCAAGATTTTTGAAGCATCCAGCTGGAGGGAAATAAGCACGAAAGTTGTCGAAATAATAAACGACCTACTTGCTAACGGGGTCAGCTACAGCGATATAATGGTCTTAAGCGATAAGCGTGGCGAGGGGAAATCAGGGACTTCTTTGCTAAACCAGGTCATCAGAGAGCGGGTCTTTAATATACAGACGGGTGATAAGTACAGCGAGGGAGATATAATCATAACAACACGGAACGACTACGATACGGGACTGTCATTTTTTAGGAATAGGATTGTAAAGAAGTATATAAGCTCCATAAGGGAGCAAAGCAGGCCGACAATATTCAATGGGACGGTAGGGGTCATAAAAGAAATAATGGAGGATAAGGTAATTATAGAGTATAACAACCCGGTAAACATAACAGCAGAGTACAACATAGAGGAACTGGATTGGTATATAGAGCATGGTTTTGCCATAACGGTGCACAAGGCACAGGGTGGACAGGCAAAATACGTTATATTTGCTACAGATTCTCCGGAGAAACTTTCCAGGGAAATGCTGTATACTGCGCTCACAAGGAGCCGGGAAAAAGTCTATCTGGTTGGCGGTACAAAGAAGGCATGGCAGGCTGAAAGGATACCGGACTTTGTACTGACGAAGCTAAAGTATAAAGTAATGCAAGAATTGCAAGAAAGTGATAATACAATAAAGACAGGTAACTGGCAAAAAGTATCGCTTATAGAATAATAAAGCCATTTCCAAATGGTTCTCACGGGTTGCCGGTAGTAGCTCCCCCCAAAATGAGGAATCGCCCGGCAAACCCGGGCTATCCTCCCCTTGTAGGTAGGCTAAAAATTTTTGAATTTTGAAGAAGAAAAATTTCAATCCCTTATAGGTAGGCTAAATTTCATCATTAATAATACCAAAGAACAACCAAAAGATCAACACATTTTTTTAAAATTTATCCCAAAATGCAATATAATACATATTATCATGCATTAGGTAACTGGTTTGTGGTTTAAACCACTACAAACCAGTTGACAGTCGGTGATGCTTTATATATAATAGAATTGGTTGGCAAGCTCGAAATACGAACATGACAAAATAAAATCATTAAATGGAGGGGGGGCAACACATAATGGAATTCAATGGTAACAAGGGATTTAACAGCAATATTGAGTTTAGTGCCAGCATTGCAAGACCCAAAAAGGGTATAAGTTTTGAGCCAGGGAATGAATATGTTCAAGACTTGGAATATGCAGTAAATAAGTTTAATGAAAGTTGGGGGGCCATCCGCCGATTTGAAATTCTAGGATATGAAGGTATCACAGTAAAGATGGTGTACAGATCCGTTGACCTAGTACGTAAAAGACGTACTGTTGTAAAATTTTTGCAGGAAATATCCAGAACATTGGCATACGAAAGGGACTGGAACAGCAAAGTCACCAGGAAACCTGGAGCAATATTCACCTTAGAATTTCACACTAACATTGACGAAGAGCTTCCGGCACCCGAAGAGGCAAAAGAACCAGATGTAGACCAGGAATCTTTAAAACAATCGACTGAAGAGATGTTAACTCAATTGGAAACCCTCGTATTACAAAAATTGGATATTATATCGCAGCAAATAGAGGAGATTATATCGCAAAAAATGGACGTCATAGCTAATGATGTAAAAGCAGCGGTGCTTGACAGATTAAAAACTATTACTACGACAATAGCAAATGATTTAGAAAAGCCTGGCAACATAGAGATTATCATTAAAAAGGGGTGATTCGTTTTGAGGGTTTTATAATGGATAGGCTTATAAGAAAAGATTAGGTGTCACCTGCTGGACACCTCAAAAATTATATTACATTCTGCACGCTTCAATAACAATGATATCACATTTACAAAAAGTTATCAAAATTAAAATTAAAACAAAGGAGAGAGGTCAATTGAAGCCTATTACCCAAACACAGATGCAAGTATTGTTTAGTGGGATTGAAAACAATGAATATATGCGGGTTTTACTGGGAGGAATACCTTGTAATAAGGTCATCTTCTGGGCAGGCTTATATAATAAACATGCAGGAATTGATTTTGAGCGTGAGCCATATAAAAGCGCTGTTGAACTTCTTAACTGGCAGCTAGGTTTTGATGTTGATGTTAAGATTAAGGATTCCGTTACTTTACAGATAGAAATAACATCCAATAGGGCATTTAGAGTGAATAATGTAAGAGCAATAAAGATAGCATCAGAAGTTCTCAATAACGAGTTAGCCGGTCAATTACGGAATGTAGGCAGCACTGGTGAAAAGATCCCCTCTCTCAGTAAGCTCATATATAATGGCAGATTGTTCGATATATACCCTCCATACGCAATGGCCAGGATAAATACATTGACAAGAGCATTAAATATAGTGGCCCCAAATCAAGTGTATACGAACACATTAAACAACAGTATCCATTCAACCATTAAAAGCTTGTCTGATTTCCTGGATTTTTATAAAGACTTTTATGAGTACCTACGTCCAATTGCTTTTAGATTAAGGCTGGACAGCATGGGGGATGAATACAGCAGATATCCGGAGTATTTCAGGATAGAAAGCAGATTAATACCTGTAGGATTGAGAGACTTCGTGAATACCTCCATATCCCAATATCCTATACTAAATGACTTATTTGCTAGATACCCAATTGTATGATTATCTTTATAGAATATGCAAGGGGGTAACACCCCCTTGCATATTACTCCTTGCATATTACCATAAATAAACTAGAAGGAGAGTTGAAAATGGAAGGACATGGATTGCATATCCAATTTAAAACTTCTACAGATAGTGCGATAAATACACAGCCCCCGAAGATGGAATATGACAAGCAAACCTTACGGAAACTGATAGGGGACATGGGAACTGCATTAGGTTTTGAAGTGATTTTAAATGAAGACGAAAAAAACAACTTTGATTGTATGTGGAAATCACCTACAGGGTTTTGTGTGATCATAAAAATGGTGTTAAGTGCAGACCAATCGGAAGACCCCGATAAACTCTGTAACTGTATTTGGAACCTCACGAATGAAGGGAAAATACCCGGCCAGGGAAGTGCGATAGGCCTTTATATAGTACGAAATAATACCACCAAATCTGAACTGATAAATTCTATCATTACTAAAAACCAGACACACCAACTGCGAGTAATAACCTTTGACGAATTATGGGATTCCGTAGACTTCTTTTATCCAATCTATTACCGGAATGAAAATCTTAGGTGGTCTGCACCTTCGGATACCCAAAAAGAGTCGGCTGATATGATTTTAGTCGTACTTGGCTTAAAAGTAACGCCTGATGCGGGGGTCTTTATTAAAATACGAAAACACAAACAGAAAGTAGAATGCTTGGAGAGACTTTATAATATTTCTAAAAGTCTGTAAAGAACAGCATTGGTTTAAGCTATAATCAATATGACAAAGGGGGAAATAATAAATGATTTGTACGGGTTATTCTTCTCCAACTCTGAATGTTAGAAAGACCGGTTTATCTGCATTTGAGATCTTTAAGATGGTTGTTGAGCTTGGGGGAAGGATAGTGTTAATGAATACGGATATAGAAGAGGCTTTACTGGAGTTTGAAGACGGGATGGCTTTCATAGCAAAGTTCTGGAAGATTAAGCAGTGGCATGAGAAGTATGGAAGGCCATTCAAGTCTGGCAGGGAATTACTAAAGGCAGATGGTTTAATTAAAAAGTAAGCCATCTATTTAATATAAATTCGATAGCAACACCCCTTCTAAAGATGGGGAGCCAACCGCCAAAACCCCAAGGAAACTATCAGCCGTGCAGCAAGCACGGCCTCTTTTTTGAGTGCGCCCGGCATAGGGAATAGCTTGGTGGCGAGACCTTGCCACAGACTTTACAATGGGAACCGCTATATGCTAGGCCAGCATGTGTGGTGGTATAGGAGGGCCAGCAGCATTTTTGCAGATAGATCCCAACTACTCATTTAAAACGCGATACATTTGTGCGATTCCTATCTCAACATTTTGCCCTGTCATATAGCAAACCTTTATCTTATTCCTGCGGACAAAATTAATTATTTTGTAATACATACTGTGGGTGAGATAAGCTGTATTGAACACCACCAATTTAATCTCCCCAAGGTTGTTTGGATCAAAGCCAAGCATATCTGCAGGGACAATATTGACGTCGGGCAGCTTGTCTCTCATCTGTTTCTGCCAGCCGGGATGGCCGCCCACAATAAGGACAGCAGGTGAGTTTATAATCCGACACATATCGTCCAGGGAAGGAGTTTTTTCCTGTTCCGGTTGTGGTTCCTGCTGGAGAGAAAAGGCAAGCTCACGCAGCGCAATAAGCTCATTTTTGTCAGCTTCCAGTTCAGCCTTCAGCTGCTCGTTCTCTTTCTCCAGGCTTTGTATTGTTTTTGTGAATTCGTCTTTTGCTCTGGAATATTCCGTTTCCAGAGCTTTTTGAGTGTCTCAATCTGTTTTTGATGTTCTTCGATGCGCTGACGAAGTTGTGCGTTTTCCTGCTTTAGGGTGGCATTCTCTTTTTCGCGGGATTCAAGCTCCAGGAACATTGTCTCGCGGTTGTACTTAAAATAGTGTTCTTTTGCCTTTTTGTAGGCT
>ENA-UPSB01003760-UPSB01003760.1-bioreactor-metagenome-genome-assembly--contig:-NODE-3760-length-11217-cov-4.863197_pt1 | contig 11217 bp, 11 predicted proteins | sample MGYA00238182_ERZ773286 | MGnify/ENA primary metagenome ERZ773286 (study PRJEB29026, sample SAMN07631240) | bioreactor metagenome | isolation source: Switchgrass digestor | place: USA: Dartmouth... | reverse complement strand
AGCCATGTATACGCTCCGTTGCCTGTGTTTTTTAGTTTCCGGTTTGCATCTAAACGCCGTTGACATTTTAAGAATACTTCCGGGGAAATAACCCCGTCATGACGGGCAACAACCAAAAGCTCACCGTTTTGTTCTTTGTCCTGGTCTTGCGATCGTTTGCCAAGCAACCAGCAACCTTTTCCCATGTTAAACTGCTCTTTGCTATTATATATCGTTGTCCCTTTTTCTTTGTAGTAATTGTAGACGTCTTCATTTGATTTTACATATACGGGGTTGTGAAGTATGCGTGATATTGAAACGTTATCCCAGCCGGAACGTTTTATTCCCGGCACGCCTTTTTCATGCAAATATGCTGCAAGTTTTCCAAGTGAAATCTCGCCCTGCGAATATAGCTCAAATATTTCTTTGACAACCTCAATATTGCTGTTTGGAACAAGTATGGATGCCTTTTTTCCGTCGATGACAGTATGTTCTATTGTAAAGCCATAAGGCGCTGGCCCACCAGGGTATATTCCTTTTTCAGCCCGTTCACGGTAGTTGTCCCTTATGCGGTTGCCGATATTTTCACGTTCGATTCTGGCAAATTCCATCATTATTTTAAGGATTTCTTTGCCTTTCTCAGTTGAGGTGTCGAAATTTTCACTTACTGAAGTAAATTCTGCATTGGCTTGTTGCAAAACATTCCACAGATGGCTGAATTCAGTCAGTGTATTGAACATTAAGTCAATGCGGTAAACTACAACCCTCTCTATCTCTCCACGCTCAACTGCTTGTATCAGGCTCCGCATAGCCGGCCTTTCCTTACTCTTGCTGTCAACCGGTTTTTCGATAAAGGGCGCGTATTCACCGGTACACTCTCGCAAACAAAGTTCAATTTGTTTGTCGCCATTAGGGTCATTTTTTGTTTGCCGAGCATAGATTGCAATCATTTGTCAATACCTCCTATGTACGGGCTTTGTCAACTTCCGCCACCGATGTCATTTTCACTAACTGCTGCTGAATAATATAACACATTAAAAAAAATTATTTTCAAAAAAAGCGAGGTGAAAGCGTTTGCTAACACCCCGCTCGAGGCTGGTTTATGCGTTTAAATTGACTTGACAATTAAACGCATAGCTGTGCGAGTCTCTCCGCCCACATCAACATTTGCAAACCCCGGCACACACACAATGTCGATTCCCGAGGGGGCGAGATAACCACGAGCAATGGCAATAGATTTTATTGCCTGGTTAGTTGCTCCGGCGCCTACTGACTGTATTTCTGCCATTGTTTTTTCACGGACAACATTAGCAATAGCACCTGCAACTGCGTGGGGCGCAGATTTGGATGAAACTTTGATGATTTCCATAATACCCCTCCTGGTTAATTGTCATTTTTAAACGCCTTATCAATATTTTATAACTTTATGATATATTTTTCAATAGTTGGCATATAATAATTTATTCAACACAAATTTTTTCAATAGAAATTGTTCGCCCATTTTTGTCATCTATGCACAAAATTATTCCACACATGCTGGCTGGGCCTGTAGCATTTTGAAATCTTACTGGCATTTTTGTAACAAAACGTCGAATAACCAGCTTAGGATCGACCCCCAAGACGGAAAGGGAAGGGCCTGTCATGCCGATATCGGTGATATAACCTGTTCCATTTGGAAGAATCTGCTCATCCGCGGTTTGGACATGCGTATGAGTTCCAAAAATGGCACTGACTTTCCCGTCAAGGTAGAACCCCATAGCCTTTTTTTCCGATGTGGCCTCAGCATGGAAATCTACGATTATAAAGGCGTCTTGTACCTTGCTCAATATATCGTCCATAACTTCAAACGGATTTGCAAGGGCGTCCATAAAAACCGTTCCCATGAGGTTTACAACACAAACCCTGAATTTTCCCATATCGACTATGCAATAGCCCTTTCCCGGGACGGAGGAAGGGTAGTTTGCGGGCCTAATAATATATGGTTTTTCCTCAAGGTAATCTTGAATTTCATGGCGTTTGAATACATGGTTTCCCGTTGTGATGACATCTGCTCCGCTGGCGAAAATATGTTCGGCTGATTCGGGCGTAATGCCATTGCCATTTGCTGAATTCTCACCGTTGACTATGCACAGATCAATTTTATACAGCTTTTTAAGCGATGAAAGGCGCTTTCTCAGGATTTCGCAGCCAGAAGTTCCTACAACATCTCCGATTGCCATTATGTTCATCAAACCAGACCTCTTTCGTTTTTTGTATATGATACCCGCTTTTCTTATCATACAACCGTGTAAAATAAAAAGGCCGCACTTTTTACAGCGCGGCCTTTTTATTAGTAATATTACTTAGCGTATTCAATAGCTCTGTTTTCGCGTATTACATGCACCTTAATCTGTCCAGGATAGTCGAGTTCGTTTTCGATTTTTGCAACAATTTCTCTTGCCATAAGCACTATCCTGTTATCATCGACAATATCGGGCTTAACCATTATTCTAATTTCACGGCCGGCCTGAATAGCAAATGACTTGTCGACACCTTCAAAAGAGTTTGCAATTTCCTCGAGTTTTTCAAGACGTCTGATGTAATTATCGAGATTTTCTCTTCGAGCGCCCGGTCGTGCTGCTGAAATGGCATCGGCTGCTTGGACAAGGCAAGCAATAACAGTATGAGGTTCAACATCGCCGTGGTGTGCTTCAATGGCATGAATTACCTCGCTATGCTCCTTGTACTTGCGGGCAATTTCAACGCCGATTTCGACATGCGAGCCTTCTATCTCATGGTCAACTGCCTTGCCTATGTCGTGCAAAAGTCCTGCCCTTCGGGCTAATACAGGGTCGACGCCGAGCTCAGACGCCATAACCGCGCAAAGGTGAGAAACTTCAAGTGAATGGTCGAGTATATTCTGTCCGTAGCTTGTGCGGTAATGCAAGCGTCCGATTAATTTTACAAGTTCATGGTGAATGCCGTGGACACCTGCCTCGATAACGGCACGTTCACCTTCCTGCCTGATAGTGTTTTCGACGTCTTTTTTCGCCTTTTCAACCATTTCTTCAATTCTTGCTGGGTGAATTCGTCCATCTGAAATAAGACGTTCAAGTGAAATTCTGGCGATTTCACGGCGAACTGGGTCAAAACTCGAAAGCGTGATAGCTTCCGGAGTATCATCAATAATAAGGTCAACGCCTGTCAAAGTTTCAAGAGCTCTTATATTGCGACCTTCACGGCCTATAATGCGCCCCTTCATTTCATCATTCGGCAGAGGTACAACGGAAACCGTAGCCTCGGCCACATGATCAGCGGCACATTTCTGTATTGCAAGGGATATAAGCTTGCGCGCTTTCTGTTCTGATTCTTCTTTAAGCTGCTGTTCAAATTCCTTGATTTTGACAGCTTTTTCATAAATAAGCTCATTCTCAAGGTTCTTCAGCATAAATTCTTTTGCTTGCTCAACTGTGAATCCGGAAATGCGCTCGAGCATTTCAAATTGGCGCTTCTTTATTTCTCCGGCTTCAGCGAGCTTCGCGTCAGCTTCGGCAATTTTCTTGTTGAGTTGCTCCTCTTTAGCCTCAAGTTGTTCAATCTTGCGGTCAAGATTCTCTTCTTTTTGCTGCAAACGTCTTTCCTGACGCTGAATTTCGATCCGCCGTTCTCTTACTTCCTTTTCGGCTTCACTGCGTATTCTGTGTGCTTCATCCTTTGCTTCAAGTAAAACTTCTTTTTTCTTGTTCTCAGTTGATTTAACAGCGTCACTTACAATCCGTTTGGCTTGTTCCTCGGCTGAACCAAGTTCTGACTCGGCAACACGTTTTCTATATACAATTCCACAGTAAAAAGCTGCCGCGCTGCACAGAATAAGCAAAACTATAAATGCTACTAAATAAATTCCTGTCGGCAATTGTTTTTGGGCACCTCCTTGTTGTTTGAATCACAGCAGGCGGCACACGTTATATATCCCCCAAACTCTTCTATTTTCAACGGCATTGATACCTTGTAGTAAGTATCTATACTTACATTAAAATTTAAAACCCAGCTGCCAGAACATGAACATATCCCAAAACTACCCACTTAAAGCGGTATTAGCAAATATTGAAATATATTCATAAAATCGGCAGATATCACTTAAACAAGTTACCTGTATATAGCCATTGACAGAACCTGCCGCAGCCTTTGGCAGGCATTGAGAATATTTCCAAAGATATATATCAAGCCTGCATGTAAAATCATGATTTTCTGGTAAAAATAGAGTTAAAGTGTATGACCAGCCTATAGTATACTATTTTAATTAGTTTGTGAAATAATGTCAAGTATAAGGTGGTTACAATTAATATTTAAGCAGGCTGCAGCAAGAACTTCACCGCAAATTTTAAAAAATGGCCTTTTTCGCCCAAGCCTACATAAAAACCAGGTCGTCTTGAAAATAGCAATATGTATTGGTATAATTATTATCACCTATGTTTTTACTCATAAATTTAAGGCCGAATAATAGGTAAATAATAAATTAACCAAGCGGCTAAGCATATTATTGGGTATCATATATTTGGAGGTTATTATTCGTGCAGCAGGAAAATTCGGAATTAGTAAGTGAAATAATGCGCCTTAAGCGCGAGCGCAATGCGTTGATAGTTGCTCACAACTACCAGAACGACGAGGTTCAGGATATCGCAGACGAGGTCGGCGATTCTTTCTATCTGAGCCGCGTCTGCGCAAAAAGCGACGCCGAGGTCATTGTATTCTGCGGGGTCAAGTTTATGGCAGAAAGCGCAAAGATATTATCCCCGCAAAAGACCGTCCTGCTGCCGGAAATAACGGCAGGCTGTCCTATGGCGGATTCCATAACCGCCGAGGATGTAAGAGCATTGAAAGCGAAGCACCCCGGCGTGCCTGTTGTCTGTTATATCAATACAACCGCCGAAGTAAAGGCCGAATGTGACATCTGCTGCACATCGTCAAACGCGGTAAAGATTGTCCGCAATATGCCCGAAAAAGAAATTATATTCTTGCCGGACATTAACCTCGGCACCTATGTTCAGAAACAGGTTCCGGAAAAGAACCTTATTCTGTTCAATGGCGGCTGCATAACCCACAACCGCTTCGGTGCTGAAGAAGTCGATGCGGCGCGCTCAAAATTTCCCGACGCGGCGGTCGCCGTCCATCCTGAGTGCAAGCCTGAGGTTTGCGACAAAGCGGATTTTGTCGGCAGCACGAGCGAGATTATAGATTTTTGCAGCAAGAGCGACAAAAAGCGTTTTATAATCGGTACGGAAATGGGTGTGCTCCATAAACTCAAAAATGACAACCCAGACAAGGAATTTTACCTTATGACGCCGCGGCTTGTCTGTGTCAATATGAAAAAGACAAGCTTAAACAGCGTTTATCGCGCTTTGAGCGAAAACAGAACTGTAATTGAGGTAAACGAGGATATCAGAAAGCGCGCAGTTGCCTGCCTGCAGCGCATGCTGGATTTCAAATTTTAACTGAAGTTAATATAGATTTCGGAGGAACAAATGGCCAAAAAAGTCATAGCGGCAATGAGCGGAGGCGTCGACAGCTCAGCAGCCGCAGCTCTATTATTGGAACAGGGATATGATGTAATCGGCGTAACACTTAACGTATGGCCGTCAGAAAATTCGGAGCTTTCTTGCTCACGCACCTGCTGTTCCATAACCGACGTCGACGATGCAAGACATGTCTGCAACAAACTGGGTATTCCGCATTATGTATTGAACATGCGGGATATTTTTAAAAGAGATGTCATAGACTATTTTCTTGACGAATACATGAAGGGGCGCACTCCGAACCCCTGTATCGCCTGCAACGCCCACGTTAAATTTGAAGCATTGATGAACAAAGCGGAGCAGCTCGGCGCTGACTATGTCGCGACCGGGCATTATGCAACGATAATAAAAACCCCTGAAGGGGAGCTTGCCCTCAAGCGTTCAAAGGACGCTCATAAGGATCAGACCTATGTGCTTTATATGCTGGGTCAAAGGCAGCTTTCAAAGCTGCTGCTCCCCTGCGGCAAATATACAAAGCCGGAAATAAGGGCGATTGCAGAAAAGTACGGCCTGCCCAACTTTAAAAAACCAGACAGCCAAGACCTTTGCTTTGTCGGGCCGGAAGGATACGCCGGATTTATACGCAATAACTGCGCGGACCTTGCCCGCCCCGGCGATATCGTATGGAACGGCAAAGTCGTCGGCCACCACAACGGCATTTACAACTTTACGATTGGGCAGCACAAGGGACTTGGTTCTATTTCAAACGAAAAGCTGTTCGTCACATCAATAGACAGCAAAACAGCCACAGTCTATGTCGGAGAAAGCAAAGACTTGTTCAGCCGTTCGATGATTGTCACCGACCTTAAGTATATGCTGAAAAGCAGGATGAAAGACGGCGCCAGAGTCGGCGTAAAGATACGCTACAGCGCCAAAGAGGCCCCCGCTACCTTGCACATTGAGAACGACACAGCGACGGTTGTTTTTGATGAACCCCAAAGGGCAATAACCCCCGGACAGGCGGCGGTATTTTATCAGGACGATATTGTCCTCGGCGGAGGCATCATTTTAAAGCCCATTTCAGATAAAGAGTAATGCTCGAACAGCCTTATTTTGCCACAGCGTTGAGCCAATACTACAAATCATGCTTACAGCCTCCCGGAGCGAAAGCGCCCGGGAGGCTGTTGTTTTACATAGGACCCGCGTGTTCCTTGCCGGAACGGGCCTTGCCCTTGATTTCCGGCACCGGCTTCTGCGCGTTTTTCGGCTTTTTATCCTGAGCACCGCGGGGGTCGGTTCTTTTCTTGCCTGTATTGCCCATTAACTCATCTCCATAATAACTTCATATCACCCTTATTATTTTAAAATTACAATGTTTTATTACCGATGCGGCTTTTCGATTTACTCCAAAGCCATTCCTTGCTGATGTGAAAGCCGAAAAATAAAAAGCCGAAACAGTCCGCACTTTGGGACTGTTCCGGCTTTATTTCTACACTGTTTTTCTGCGTTGTCTTACGCTTCAATTAGCCCGCTCCGGCACTTTTCAATATACTCCATGCAGTATTCATCGCGTCCGACAATAACTTCTGCCGCGGCAATAAGGCTCATAAGCCCCTTGTCGAGCGGGTCGGCTATCGCGGTGTCAAGTCCCGCGGCGATGGCGCAGACAGCGAAAGTCCGGTTCAAAACCCTGCGCTTTGGCAGCTCGTATGAAAGGTTAGAAAGTCCGCAGGAAATATGGCAATTCGGGAATTCACAGTGCAATTTTTCAATCGTCTTAAGCGCCTGTTTTCCCGCGTCCGGCGCGGCACCTACCGGTTTCAGCATCGGGTCAATATAGATGTCGCTTTCTGCTATGCCTTTCGAGGTTAGGTATGAAACAAGCTTGCCGGCTATTGAGATGGCGGAGTCAGGCGTTTCCTCCATGCCCGGCTCCGGAGAACAAAGCGCTACGACGCCGCAGCCGTATTCGAGGGCAAGCTCCGTCATGCCCTCAAGCCTTGCCTGTTCCGTTGTCACCGAGTTTATAAGGCCACCGCGCACACCAGCGGCTTTTAAAGCCGCTCTCGCAGCCTCAACGCTCGGTGTGTCCACCGATATGGGAAGCCCCAGCTCTTTTCCCACAGTCTGGGCAAGAAACGCAAGATATTCCGGTTCTTCTTTTAGAAACATCCCTGCGTTTATGTCGATATACGCCGCACCGGCGTCATGCTGAGCCTTTGCAAGCTCGATAATTCTCGCTTTGTCTTTATTCTCAATTGCGGTTTTCGCAGAAGGTATAGAACTATTGATTTTTTCTCCGATTATAATCATTGCTTTTCTCCTTATTATAAATTAACGGGCTGGCAGCGTTCAGACCAAATAAAAACGCCGCGTCAAGGCTTCAAAGCGCCCGTATTATTCCGCTCTGTCTTTATTCATTTATGCACATATAATTTTACCATAATATAAAAAGTCACAGCGGCGACAACTAAGGCTATTAAAGCAACAACGACATAATAAAACGTGGACGACTGTCCAATATAGAGAAAGCTGTTAGATAGCAATAAATGTGACATATTTTTGCTCCGATTAATACTACGTAGTTTTCCGAAAGGCTGGCGGCCGATGTTTCCTTAAGCACTGTTTTCCGCACCAAAGACAAATTTACGCTTAAGAAAGCTCCAAAGCCCATGTTATAAGCAGGTTAGTGAGACTGTAAAAATAAAATTACCGATATTTCACTATAACATGACGGAGCAAAACAGTCAACATTCCGATCTCAGCTTAAAATTTTCTCAGCATATTTCTTAAAATTATCAATTTATTTACAAAATTTTCGTTGATTTGCTATAGACATTGCAAAATTTGTGGTATATAATTCTTATATAACTCGAAGGAGGATCTGAAATTGAAAAGGTTTACGAAAATATGCGCGTTGGTATGCGCTTTAGCAGCCAGTTTTTCGTTTTCAGGCTGTGCTGATACCTCATGGTCACTTAAGTCCGGAGATATTACGATGCCGACAGGCGTTTATGTGTATTTTCTTATGCAAAACGCAGGTTACGTAACAACTTATGCTGCTTCGTCCAGCTCTTCTTCAACTTCGTCCAATTCCGACCCCTGGTCCCAGCAAATCGACGGCAAAAACGCCGTTTCCTGGGCTATAAACAACGCGCTTGACAGTTGCAAACAGCTTATGGTAATTGAAAAACAGGCCGCTGAACGCAAAGTAACACTGACAAGCGATGAAAAGTCTGCGGCTAAAGCTAAAGCCGAGCAGGCTTATACTACTTACAAAGACCTGTTCACTAAAAACGGCATATCACAGGCCTCTATCGAAAGATATTTAGACGATATGTACCTAAAAGACGAACTTTTTAAGTCTTACTACGGCGAGAAAGGTGACAAGGCTGTTTCTGCCTCCGAATTGGCTGATTACTATACAAAAAACTTTGCTCATATAAAACAGATATTTGTTTCTAAGATAGACACCTCAACCTATCAGCCCCTGTCCAGCGACAAGCTTGAGTCCCAGAAGAAAAAAGCGAACGAAGCCTATGCCGCTGTTAAAAATGACCTTAAGAACTTCCAAACTTACGTCGACAAATATAATGAAGATACCGGCATGAAGCAAAACCCCGACGGATATATCTTCAGCAAGCAAACCGCTCAATCACTCGGATACGACCAAAAGTTTGTGGACCTCGCCTTTTCACTTAAAGAAGGTGAAGTCGGCATGGCGGAATCGGATATGGGCTATTTCATCGAATACAGGGTAAAAACCGACCCTTCCGCATCATCCTATAACGATTCTATGAAACAGACTGTTCTGTCGGAAATGAAGTATCCGGAATTTCAAAATCTTCTAAAAGACCTCGTGTCCAAAGAAAAATTCACTCAGAACGACAAGGCAATTAATAAGTTTAATCCGAAAAAAATTAAATTGAGCTGATTTAAAAATCTATTTAAAAGGCTGTCCGCCCTATATAGGCGGACAGCCTTTTTTGTTTTCACCGCTAAAACACCTGTGTGAAAATCAGTGTTGCAAAAACGCCGACACCCGCTGATATCAGCAATTTCAGAACCGAGATGGCCCGTTTCTTAATGCGCTGCATTTTATCTTCCGAACACGGCGTGTCCTCATGTGAAAGGTTATCAATGATACGGCGGGCTTCCTGCGATAATGTATTTTCATTTGTACCGCGGCTACCGTCTATGTTAATAAAAAATATAGCACGTTCAAAATAGTCGCTTCCTGTCTCTTTTATTTCTACAACACGTCTGGTTACTCCTTTAACCATGTCCAGTCCCCCCAGCCAGTGTTTTCTTCATAAGGATATTCTTGTCTAAGCAGTTTTAAATATTCGCTGTACGTTCCAAATATTTATGTGGAAATAATAGGCATACTCTCATCTTGGTTCGAATCAGCAATATTAAGTGTTATACAAAAAGTAATTCTCACCAAAGATTTATTGATTAAAACTCGTATGGACTACAAGATATGCTATTATGGTTTAAACAGGTTTACATAATAATTGTTGAAAACTCTGTTGAAAAGGTTGAAAACTTCCGGGCATGTCCACTATTTATGCCGTCTGAAATGTTGGAAACGATTTAAACACCGTTTTTCTTCGCACATTATGTAAAATTACAGATAGTTTATGTGCTTTTGTATTGCTTTTATACAATATTTAACAATGATAAAAACTATACCCGATGAAAAATTCACTCCCCCCTTTCTTGTTTCAACAACGAATAATTTTCTCCCACAAGCAGTAATGTTTAATGACAATATCTGGGGAGGGATTATTACGGGGTATTATATAAGTGTTGAACCTGACGTAAGAGTATATGTGGAGGACCTAAATCCCACAGGAGAAAAAACAATATTTTTCATTCACGGCTGGCCGGGAAGCCATAAGCTGTTTGAATATCAATTCAACGAGCTTCCAAAACTGGGCTACCGCTGTATTGGGATCGACTGCCGGGGGTTTGGCATGTCTGATAAACCGTGGAATGGTTATACTTACGACCGACTTGCCGATGATGTACGGGTTGTGATAGACACGCTGAAACTCAATAATATTACTCTCGGCGGACATTCAACAGGCGGAGCCATCGCCTTGCGCTACATGTCAAGGCATAACGGCCACGGCGTTTCTAAGCTGGCCCTTTTTGCCGCTGCGGCTCCGAGCCTTGTCCAGCGCCCCTATTTCCCCTATGGGCTGAAAACACAGGCCGTCACCGATATAATCAACGGCACATATACTGACCGTCCGAAAATGCTCAGAGGTTTCGCCGACATGATTTTTTATAGATATGTGACGCCGGAGTTTTTGGATTGGATTTTCAGTCTGGGGCTTCAGGCGGCAAGCTGGGCTACAGCGGCGATTGCAAATACCTGGCTCAATGAGATTCTGTTCGAAGACATGAAGGCGGTAAATGTGCCGACGCTGATACTACACGGCATCAATGATGAGGTCTGCCTGTATCCGCTGGCGGTCGCACAGAAGAACGGCATTGCAGGCTCCAAACTTGTGACCTTTGAGGCCTGCGGGCATTTCCTTTTCTATGACCAGCGCGAAAAGTTCAATGATGAGCTGATAAAGTTTGTTGAAGGATGATATAAACTTTATAAAGCCAAATAAAAAAACTCTTTTGGGTTTTCCAAAAGAGTTTTTTGTAAATGATTTTATATATTACATAAATATACTCTGCCGGTCGTTTGCCCTCACTTGGGTATGTAAAACATACAATTCATTGG
>ENA-UPSB01003758-UPSB01003758.1-bioreactor-metagenome-genome-assembly--contig:-NODE-3758-length-11221-cov-143.352230_pt1 | contig 11221 bp, 12 predicted proteins | sample MGYA00238182_ERZ773286 | MGnify/ENA primary metagenome ERZ773286 (study PRJEB29026, sample SAMN07631240) | bioreactor metagenome | isolation source: Switchgrass digestor | place: USA: Dartmouth... | reverse complement strand
ATGTCACCGATCATTTAAACCAGATGGATGTTATGGCGGACAAGATCAAGGTTCCAATCGACTATTCCGACGATCCTTCCGGAACCTACAGGCTGGAGCAAAGGCGCGACTTGCTGGTTTTCCTTACCGGCATTCCGAAGGAGAGTTTTACCATATCAAAGAATGTTTCAAGAGACAATGAGCCTTATTTCGTGCTTGTTCTTGAGGAAACTCCTGAGAAGATCAAGATGGTGGAGGATATGATCACCAAGATAGATGATCCTCTGGAAAATGAATATGAACCTGACTATTATTCGAAATAACAGGAATAACAGAAATCTGAACACGATTGTGGTGAAAGAATATGAGATTTACTGAATTATCTTCCTCTTATGTGCTTACTATTGATGACCTGCTTAAGATGACCGTGGACCGCAAGGGATCGGACCTGCACCTGGCAGTGGGTATGGCTCCGTGCATCCGCATAAATGGCGAACTGGTGCCGGTGGATGCACCTCCCCTGAAGGCGCCGGACGTGGAGTACATGATTTTGTCCATCATACAGGATTACCAGAAAGAGAAGCTGGAAAATGATATGGAACTGGATTTTTCCTATGCAGTTCCCGGATACGCGCGATTCAGAGGGAATGTGATGTTTCAGCGGGGAACCCTGGCCGCGGTATTCAGGGCAGTTCCCTTTGTCATACCGGATTTTGAAAAGCTCGGGCTGCCACAGGATATCAAAAGGCTCTGTGACCTGCCAAGGGGACTGATACTTGTAACCGGCCCAACGGGAAGCGGAAAGTCCACAACCCTGGCCGCCATGATCGATATGATCAACAGTACCAGGCCAAACAACATTGTCACGATTGAGGATCCGATTGAATTCCTGCACAAGCACAAGAAGTCCTCAGTAAGGCAGCGGGAAGTGGGTACCGACACACATTCGTTTGCCACGGCCCTCCGCCATGTTCTGAGGCATGACCCGGATATCATAATGATCGGAGAGATGAGGGACCGGGAAAGCATCAGTATTGCACTGACTGCCGCTGAAACAGGTCATCTGGTGCTGTCAACCCTTCATACCCAGACAGCTCCGCTGACCATTACCCGCATAATCGATTCATTCAGTGAGGACACCCGGCTGCAGATAAGACAGCAGCTGGCCAATACCCTGCGAGCGGTCATATCACAGCAGCTGGTTCCTACCATTGATGGTAAGGGAAGAGTGGTTGCCGTTGAATACATGGTGGATACTCCTGCTGTCAGGAGCATGATACGCGAGGGCAAGGAGCATCAGATCTATTCTGCCATACAGACCGGACAGAAGGATGGTATGCAGACTATGGACCAGGCTCTTGTAAAGCTGTTTCTTAACGGAAGGATATCCAGGGAAGCCGTTCTTGAGTACTGCGTGGACAGGGCAGAGGCAGAGCGCCTGATGAGGAACAGTTTTTTTAGTTGATGAATCCTTTATGGAGGGTTTGATATGCCTATCTACAATTATGAATGCATGAACAAGCAGGGTGAGTTGATAACCGGAGAGATCAGCGCAGAAACCACAGCCATTGCTGCGGAGAGACTCAGAGCCTCTGGTTATGCCGTTCTTGAGCTGGTGGAATATAAAGAGAAGAAAAAGAGCAGTTTTCTCTCCAATGAAAAGAAGGTAAAACTGTCGGATATCACCCTGTTCAGCCGTCAGCTGGCGGCCATGCTCAGTGCAGGCATACCGGTTACGAGAGCTTTATTTACCCTCAGCAGACAGGCAGAAAATCCAACCCTCAGAAATGCATTGGAAACCATATCAAAAAATGTTGAGGGAGGTATGGGGCTGGCAGATGCCTTTTCCGCCTTCCCGGATATCTTTTCAAAACTATATGTTTCCATGTTGAAGGCGGGCGAGATAGGAGGTAATCTTGAAAACACCCTGCTACGCTTGTCCGACCAGCTGCAAAAGGAAAAACAGGTGAAGGACAACATCAAATCGGCCACGTCCTATCCAAAAATGATAGGTATCTTTACTGTGGTGATTTTTGTGGCCATGCTGGTGTTCATGGTTCCCACTTTTCAGGGGTTTATACCGGAATCAGCAGAGATACCGGGGATGACCCAGTTCATTTTCAATGTGTCCGAATCAGTCAGAACCAGATGGTACATATGGATAGGGGTCATAGGGGTTATTACAGCCAGCATTGTCCTTTTCTTTAAAAGTAAAACTGGGCATGATCTTTGGGAGAATGTAAAGCTGAAATTACCCATCCTCGGCCCCATTATGCTAAAATCTGTTATCGCAAGATTTACAAGGACCTTGTCCACATTGTTAGAGGGTGGAATTCCGGTTGTGCAGGCATTGGAGAGCGCCGGTCCCACCTCGGGCAGCGATGTGCTGGCCGAAACGGTAAAGCTTGCCACAAAACGCATTGAAGAGGGAAAGACCATTGCCTCAACACTGGAGGAGAGCGAGGTATTCCCTCCCATGGTGACTCATATGATCGCAGTTGGTGAGGAATCGGGTACCCTGCCTTCCTTGCTGGATAAACTAGCTGAATTCTATGAGGAAGAAGTAGATGTTACAACAAAGAGCCTTCAGTCACTCATACAGCCGGTTTTGCTCATATTCATCGGCGTACTGGTCGGCGGAATGCTGGTGGCATTGTACTTACCGATGTTTACTTCTGTTGCGGCTGGTTCGTAGTAATGCTTTCTTTGGATTTTGTTTTATATCACTTTAAAGCAGGGGTTGAATGGTATGGGGTTGTTTAAAAAAAGCGTAATTGGCCTGGAAATGGATTCAAAAGAGATTCGGGCTGTTGAAATCACCGGAAGTGTAAGACAGCCGGTAATCTCGGCCTGGGGTCGCATGAGCCTTCCTGAAGGCATTGTAAAAGATGGTCGTGTCATGAATGTGGAATCCTTGTCGCTTTACCTTGACAAGCTCATATCCCAAAACGGTTTCAAGTCGCGGGATGTTATGCTTGGTATATCCAACCAGGATGTGATCATACGTTTTGCTTCCTTTCCCAAGGTTCCTGAGGACAAAATACGGAATATGGTGATGTTCCAGGCACAGGAATACATTCCGGTACCTTTGGAAGAGCTGCAACTGGATTATGTTGTTGCAGGCGAAAAACAAAATGAAGATGGTGCTTTTCTCAATATCATCCTGGTGGGAGCCAGAAAAAAAATGCTCCATGACTTTATCAATGCATTTTCCGGAGCCAAGTTAACTGTTAAGGAAATTGATTCGGTCACCATGGCCATAGGACGTGCGGCATTATGCTCCATAAAGGAGGATGTCTATGCTGTGGCAGGGTTTAATCATGATATTGCCAACCTTATGGTTTTTAACAAGGGCGTGTTCTCCATGGCCCGTTCAGTTCCATTCTCCCAATCTGTTGCCTGGAAAAACGAAAACGGTAATTATTCGAAAACTACATCTGTCATGGCTGATATCCTCATAAGTGAACTCAGATCGTCTATTGGCTACTATCGCATGCAAAGCGAAGACTCCGTTGAGGGGGTTTATCTCATTGGTCTTCCGGACATCAGAGCAATCCTCGAAAAGTTTAGAGATGCTGGATATGAAGCGAAAATAGCACAACCCTACCTGGATATACCTGTGAGAAATAAATCAAGCGGGCTGGGAAACTTCAGCACCAACGATTACTCGGCTGCCATAAGCCTTGCCATTAGAGGATTGGGGGTATAGACATGTATGCAGTCAGTCTCCTGCCGCGTGAATATCAGGAAACTCGCCTGGCAACTAAAAGAAGCAGAATTCTTTTGATGGCCAGTATAATTGCTATTGGTGCCCTAGCCATAGCCCTGATCGTTCTGAACCTGATAGGAGCCAGTCTCAATCAGGAACTTGAGGCTCTTAAAACAACTAATGAGGTTATGATACAGCGCATAGATACCTTAAGGCCTGTGGAAGTTCTTTTGAATGATGTTACTGCCCTGTCGGCTCAGGTTATCCAGGTCATGGGCGATCATCCGGAATGGGAGGCAATAATACCAAAGATCGGAAACGCCTTGCCGCCGAATGTGTTTCTCACAAATTTGATAGCAGGCTTTGCCGAAGAGGATGGGCAAACTGTTGTTGTAATTTTAGGTCGTGCCCCGGACCATATTACTGTATCCGGGCTGATCGAGGATCTTGCCGCTATTGACGGCTTTGGAGAAGTTACATGTTCTTTTTCTGCAGCAGACTCATCTTCTGGCAATATCCAATTTGAATGCACTATCCCCATTGATATGGGAATTAAACTTCAATCGGGGGGAAGCGGTAAATGATTGATATGAAAAAACAGCAGAACGTTCCTTTTATAATACTTTCGGGAATTCTCATCATAGCCCTGGCAATTTTTACGGCTATAACAGCCGTAGATATATCAGAAGCCAACTCCGCCATAGAAAATGAGGAGCAGATTTATGAGAAAAATGAAGAAAAGCTGGCAAGGCTTGAGGCTCTGTTGCTTATTGAGGATGAACTCAGGCAATCTTTTGATGCTTTGAATAAATTGCTACCCAGGCAAGCCAACGAAGCCGGACTGATACAGCATATAAACAGATTGGCTGAAGCGGACGGATTAGATGTGGCGATGATAGATTTTGGTGATAGGGTGGTAAATAATAATTTGAACGAAATGCCTATGTCATTATCATTCAAAGGCAGTTATCCTCAATTGGTCAGTTTTATTATGAATATAGCAGCCGGAGATAGGCTTATCAGAATAGACCAAATCGATATAAGACGAGAAGAGGCCACTGCTGATGGCATCACAATCGATATGAAGGCTGTTGCATTCTACAGATAATGTTGCTTCCACAGGCCAGGCATAAAGATAGGAATGAAACGAGTATGGTTATGGGAACAGAAGTGGGGTACCTGGGCGAACAACTCATCAAAATGGGAGTTGTAAATGAAGAGCAGGTTATGAGGGCTCTCGAATTGCAAGCCAAAAACAGAGCCAAGGGCATAAAAATCATGCTGGGTCAGGCTCTCACCCAGCTAGGCTATTGCAAGGAAGAAGACATTGCCAGAGCGATGGCGAAAAAGTGGGGGCTGGATTTCATATCTATAAACAAAGAAGGCATAGATATGGCAGCCGCCAACCTCATAACACCCGAAATTGCCCTGAAATACAAACTGCTGCCTGTTCGCATACAGGACGGTAAGCTCCTGGTAGCCATGAGCAACCCCAACGATATCATTGCCATTGATGATATCGAGCTCATCACAGGATATGAGGTTCAACCCATCATAGTAGTGGATCGGGAACTGAATATAGCACTGGAGCAATTCTCAAACATCAGCAAGAACATCAATACGCAAGATGAGTTGGAACAGGAAGCGGAAGAAAAAATTGATTCAATAGACGATGATGAAGTAAATGAAAAGCCTGCTGTTCAGTTGGTGAACCAGGTCTTGAACCAGGCTGTCAGATCAAACGCCAGCGACATACATATAGAGCCTCAGGAAAAATATACTAGAGTAAGGTTCAGAATTGATGGTGTGCTTCATGAAATCATACAGGCTCCCTTAAGGCTCCATCCCACAATCGCTTCCCGAATCAAGGTTATGGGTGGGATGGATATCGCAGAAAGGAGAGTTCCCCAGGATGGTAGAATCACCATCAAGATCGAAGACAAGACCGTGGATATCCGTGTTGCCACTCTGCCGTCAGCATATGGAGAGAAGATCACCATGAGATTGCTGAACCGCAGCAGCAAGGTTCTTACCTTGGAAGAACTGGGCTTTCCGGATAGGCATCTGAGGCGTTATGAGAAGGCCATAAGGCTACCCTACGGCTTCTTGCTCATAACAGGCCCCACGGGCAGCGGTAAGAGCACCACCTTGTATGCAACATTGGCTAAGCTTAATTCACCTGACAAGAACATCATTACCCTGGAGGACCCCATCGAGCGGCGCATGGACGGCATAAACCAAATACAAATGAATGCCCGTGCCGGCATGACTTTCGCATCCGGTCTCAGATCCATTCTGAGAAGCGATCCGGATATCATCATGGTGGGCGAGATCCGTGACAGGGAGACAGCAAAGATTGCTGTTGAATCGGCTCTCACCGGGCACCTTGTGTTTTCCACCCTGCATACCAACGATGCCCCCGGTGCTGTAACAAGGCTGGGAGAGATGGGAGTTGAACCCTTTTTAACGGCATCATCCCTGATCGGTGTAGTGGCGCAGAGGTTGATCAGGGTTCTGTGCCCACAATGTAAAAAGGCTTATGAGATGTCCAGAGAGGAAATATTGAAAAGTGTTCCCGATTTTCCTATCGGGCCTGATGAATCATCAGTGATACTCTATAAGGCAGTGGGGTGTATGTCCTGCAACAATACCGGATACAGGGGAAGAAAAGGAGTATACGAATTCCTGAGTGTTACAGAACCCATTCAAAAATTGATTCTTGAGAAGGCTTCAACCAATGATATCAGGGATGTTGCCATAAGCGAGGGAATGAACACACTCAGACAGGATGGCCTTATGAAAGTAAAGCAAGGTTTGACATCAATGGAGGAACTGCTCAGGGTTGTAATGTAGTATTACCTGGGAAGGGATGATGGTATGTTCAAACTGCTGAATTCAAACAGAGGAATGGCCTTACCATTAGTATTGGTTACCATTGTCATATTTGTGATGTTCAGTACCGCAATACTGGGCATGGGTACTGTGGATACCAAGGGGGCGGTGCAGGATAGCTATAAGGCTCAAGCCTACTATTACGCTCATTCAGGGGCTGATGCAGTAGCATCTTATATCGTGGAAAATCCCGACAATTTGTCAGCCAGGGAAATGAATGATCTGGTGGATAATTTGATCGCAAAAGGAGACAGCGATCCTTTCAGTCTGTCGCCATCAGACGGCGGGAGCATCGTAGTCAATGTAAGCAGGTCTGGCAACACCATATCTGTACGCTCAAAAGCAACCTACCAGAATTCACAGGCCACTGTAACCCATAATATTAATAAAAGTATAGTTGCAGGTGAGCCATTCGACAAGGCAATATATTCAAAAAACGATATTACCATGACAGAAGGAGCAACAATTAAAGGCGATATTGCAGGTTTGTCAGATATAAACATCGAAAATGGAACGGTTGATGGAACAGTATATATCCACCCTCATGCAGGGATTGATGTTGTTGATCATCCTAGCTGGATCAAACCTACTGTAAACAACCTTGATGATATCTTTGAGTATGAGGAATTTCCATTTCCCGATTTCCCCGCCTATCCCACTGGTCTCTCTACCACTTCTCAAACGCTTAATGTGAACAATAGTGCTCAAATAAATGACAACCGATACTATACCAATGGTATAAATGTCAGCAATGGCACGCTTGAGATAATCCGAGGGAACACAAACAGGGTTATCAGAACCAAATATCTCAAGGTTTCCGGTAGTGGCCAGATAACGGATGTTCGAAGCGGTAATGGCAATCTTGAAATATTTGTGGATGACTATTTGGATTTGTCCAGCGATACAACACTTAACTTCAATCTGGGAAATGGAGATATCATCATAAGGGTAAAAAGACTTTTATTAAACCAGGGTCATATTGTTGTTCAAAGAAATGGTACCGGGAAGCTTTATATCTACGTCGATGATGTCTTCCATATCGATGGAAGCAGTAAAATCAATGTTCCGAGCAAATATGGCGCTCTTGGAGATCCAAAACATGCCTTTGTCTATTATGCCGGTACCAGGGACAAAAATGGTAATGATATAACAAAGGGTGAGAACTACAACAACTTTTTAAGGTTTCCCAACGATATAAGAATTGCTGCAACAATTCATATTAAGGAGGCACAAATCCATATTGCCAATGGTACAGGAATAGTAGGTAATATCATATCCGGTGGGGGGAAAATTAAACTCGATGGCGGAACAAATACCGATGTAAAAGCCATATATGCCCCTAATGCCCGGATTGAAGTAAGCGGGGGCGCTAAGATCACCGGTATCATCGTTTGTGATTCATTCTCCATGAAAGGTGGGGCACGAATAGATTATGTACCTTTGGAACCTGAGGATTTGGAGTATTTTAAGATCGTTGCAGGAAAAACTGTCTATTCTTACGGCTACTGGGAATAGGGTTTAGTCTCGGGGTGATATATATGAAAAAAACTAATGGATTCAGTCTGGCTGAGATTTTGGTCTGTATGATGCTGATCGGCCTTATCGTTGTAGCGATTCTGCCATCCATAACTTTTGGTTATTTGCAACTCAGAGAATCGGGGCATAGAACCAAGGCTGTTTATTCAATCCGTCAGGTCATAGAAAATGAACTGGTGAACAATGCCGCCTCTGGTCCGGACACCATCAGCATCACTTTTGGCGGCGTCAGTATTGATGTTAAGGGGCGTATAGTTGAGTCAGAAGAATCCTTTGGCACCAAAGGGGATAAAGCAAGACTCAGGGTTTTTATACCGGATAAATAAGGTATGAGGTGCTGTTTGCTGTGTATAGAAAAAATGGTTTTACACTTGTTGAACTGATTATATTCCTTGCTTTGCTGGGTGTGGTACTGACTATTGGCTACAGGATATTCTTCTCTGGTCAGAATACATATGCCATGGGAAGCGATCAGTATCAACTCCAGTCCGAAATTAGAAAAGCCGGTGATTTTATTATCGATGAAGTTAGAAATGCCACTGAGATTGATATCATTAACACCCCCTTTTTTCCTCAGACCGGTTATGGGTATATCTATCTTCATGACTCGAAAATAATCCACGAATATTCTGGAGGTACCCGGAATATAACAGATTCCCTTTTAAAGGATGAGGATGTTTTTTCCATCAGAAAGGATTCTGACAACAGGAACTATTTATGCATTGATATGACCGGAACCCTTAACGGAAATACATATAACCTGTCAACCGAGATACTGCTTAAGAATGTTGTGAACAAGAGTCCTCAATCCGGTAAGGTTATAAAATACAAGAAGTTAATGCCGTGATATTCAAGAGAGCATTTTTCTCATGTATTCCGGATCAGTGGCATGAGCAAGGGCTTCTTCGGTGTTGATTTTTCTCTCTCTAACCAAATCCACAAGGGATGCATCCATGGATTTCATGAAAAGCTTGCCGTTAGTTTGTATAGCGTTGGATATCTGATGGATTTTATTATCCCGTATCATATTCTTGATGGCAGGAGTAGTTATCATTACCTCGGTTGCCAAAACCCTGCCAGATCCATCTGAAGTAGTTATCAACTGCTGAGATATCACTGCTTTCAGAACCATTGAAAGCTGTGTTCGAATTTGCTGTTGCTGAAAGGGAGGGAATACATCAATGATTCGGTCAATGGTTTTGGAAGCGCCGATGGTATGGAGTGTGGAAAGAACCAAATGACCGGTTTCGGCTGCTGTAAGTGCAATGGAGATGCTGTCAAGGTCCCGCATTTCGCCTATGAGTATCACATCGGGATCCTGGCGGAGCACGGCTCGAAGGGCATTAGCAAAACTTATTGAATCGCACCCGATCTCCCTCTGATTAACAATGCTCTTCTTATGCTGATGTACGTATTCTATGGGATCCTCCAGGGTGACGATATGGCAATCCCTGTTGCTGTTTATCCAATCCACCATAGCAGCGAGAGTGGTTGTTTTGCCCGCCCCTGTGGGGCCGGTTATGAGGATTAGCCCGCGGTTTAGTGAGCAAAGATCCTCCAGTACCATGGGCAGTCCCAGTGTTTTGAAATCCTGAATGACGGGGTTCAGCATTCTTATTGCCAGGCTGAACCAGGATTTCTGTCTGAAGATATTGATTCTGCAGCGATATTTGCCATAGGAGGAGATGGATATATCTATCTCTCCAGTCTTGCGCAGATGGTTAAATTGATTTTCATTGAGGAGTTGGGACACAAATATTTCAGTATCACGAGGCCCCACACGGGCATAGGGAAGAGGGCACAAATGGCCGTTTATTCTGCAGGTAGGGGGTATTCCGACTGAAATGTGCAAATCTGAAGCATTATTTCTCAATGTCTCCTCTATCAGAGCGAAGATATTGTTGCATTGATTCACGACTATACCCTCCCGGGAACAGTTTTCGATACTCATTATAGCAGAACAGTAACATAAACCCAATATATATTCTTTAAAGAAATAGACATGCCTGATAAGCTTTGGTGGTAATTAATGTTTGGATGAATATATATAATGGAATATCAATTATTTTAAACTATTATTTATACAAATAGGCTTGTCTCAACCGCTTAATTTGTGGTAAATTATAGTATGGATAGCAAATGTTCAAATTTGCTATAGTTGTAATAAATAAAATATCAGGAGGGTCATTTATGTTGAAATTGTTTATGAGGAGCAAAAAAGGTTTTACCCTGGTCGAGCTGATGGTGGTTGTTATCATCCTGGGTATACTGGTGGCTATCGCGATTCCTATCTATAACAATGTGACTGGTGATGCTCAGAAAAAGGCTTGTGCAGCAAATGAAAGAACACTTGAAGGCGCCGTTGCTATGTATCAAGCGGCAAATGGCGGTGTAATGCCTAATACTGTTAATCAACTTGTAACAGGAGGCTTCATTGAAGCAGAACCAACTTGCCCTGTAGACGGTACCTCTAGCTATGAGATCGATCCTGATAATGGTACCGTTTCTTGCAAGGGCGGACCTCACTAATAATTTGTAACCATAACAAAGAGTCGGCATTTTGCTGGCTCTTTGTTGTGACACATTCTACGGTTAACAACAAACCCTTAATAAGGAATAATGGATATGAAAAAGATTTCATACGGCTTTACTCTTGTCGAGCTGATGGTTGTATTGGTTATACTCGCTATACTGGCGGCAATGGCCGTACTCATATTTAATAACAATACCGATTACGCAAGAAAGAACAGTTGTGATGCCAATATAAGAGTCGTTGAGGGTGCCGTTACCATGTATAACGCACAGGTGGGCAAATGGCCCTCAAGCGTGGATGATCTGTTAAAAACAGAGACTGTGGACGGCAAAACATACGGCCCTTGGCTTAAACCGCCCAAGCCGGTATGTCCGGTGAACTCCTCGGCCACATATACTATTGATTCCGATGGTAAAGTTACATGTAGCCACTAATATTATGCCCCATGTCATAAGGTCAGCGACATAGTCGCTGGCTTTATTTCTGCCCTGCAGCATAAAAACCAGGTTTACAAAAAAAACTATCAATGATACCATAACAAATGTTAAAAAGTCTTTAAGATACGGTGTTGG
>ENA-UPSB01003757-UPSB01003757.1-bioreactor-metagenome-genome-assembly--contig:-NODE-3757-length-11229-cov-5.488813_pt1 | contig 11229 bp, 12 predicted proteins | sample MGYA00238182_ERZ773286 | MGnify/ENA primary metagenome ERZ773286 (study PRJEB29026, sample SAMN07631240) | bioreactor metagenome | isolation source: Switchgrass digestor | place: USA: Dartmouth... | reverse complement strand
CGATGCAAAGATATCCGGTTGGGCAAAGGATAGCGTTTACTTCATGGCAGCCAATGAAATTATCAAAGGTACAGGCAATAACATGTTCAGTCCCCGTGCCACAACACCCGAAGAAGAAGCGAGAAATTATGCAACCGCCACCCGTGAACAGGCTCTTGTGATTGCTGTACGTATGGTGGAGAATTTGAGATAGTCAAAACGGCGAGTGAAATCTGCATGCTTTTGTTTTATTGATCCTTTTGAAAAATATAAATCTATAAAAAATATAAATCTATAAAAAATATAAAAATTTTTTGGTGACACATAGAATTCTTTACAATTACGGCTGTTAGATAAAGTTGCTTTTTGTACACTTTGTCCAACAGCTTTTTTTTTTAAAGAATGCCGGCCCAAATACCAAGTTGACTTGCTGTACTGGCATTTCGATAGTATAAGTTCCAGAACACAAAAAGGTATATTAGATTAACATTTACACACACCGGAACATAAAATAGTATACGAGAAATTAAGAGGAGAAAATTTATTATGCAAATATTCTATACTGTGCGTTCCGGTGACACGCTCTACAACATAGCCATGCGATGGTCCCTTCCCCTGCAGTCACTAATTGCTGCCAACAATATTGCAGCACCTTATACCATTTACCCCGGCCAGCAGTTGTCTGTACCTCCCGGTTTAACTACATATGTAGTCAGGCCTGGCGATTCAGTGTATTCCATCTCCCAGGGCTATGGAATACCCATGAGCGTAATCATCGATGCAAACGGCCTGGAGCCTCCGTATATAATCGAGCCAGGCACTGTTCTGACGGTACCGCCAGGTGTGCCTTTTTATGTAGTCAGGCCGGGAGATACCCTTTTTAATATTGCAGCAAAATACAATGTGACAGTGGATGGGCGACCAAGGCCTGACCTGATCATAAAAGCAAATAACGGCCTTACTCCTGACATCATTCCAGGTATGAGGCTGCGGATTCCCTATGCCCCTCCAGTGGGAGAAGGGCCACTGGCAGTTTTATTTACTGACGGATTTGCCAATTTTATATCAACCGACATTCTGGCTCCGACAGGTACGAATACCGTTAAAGTAGACGATGCAGGCAGAATGTCCGCGATATTCTGGTCTCCCGACCGGAGCAAGATCGCTTATGTGGCAGATACCGGAGTCATTTCAATAATTACTGTACCGACAGGGAATATTTCAAAAATCGATCAGATTGGGTTCCCGGCTTTTGTAGATTGGAACCCGGATAACCGCAGGTTGGTTTATTCCACCGGAAGAGTGATCCGGATTTATGATGTTTTAAGCAATACCTATGTGTCCATTGACCGGCCTGGAGCTTCATATGTCCAATGGTTTCCAAACGGAGTGGAATTGCTCTTTGAAGCGAAGGATGGTACGGGCATCAGCCAGTTATACAGAAGCAATGCAGACGGGAGCAACCAAAGGCAGATAACAAACAACCAAAATGGCACTTTAAACGAGGTGAGACTCTCACCAAACGGCAATTTTGTTCTATTCACATCTCCTGGTGTGAGTATTTCAGAGATTTACACATTGGACCTGGCCACAGGAAGGATATATAAAATTCCGGGAGGGCCTGAGGCTAAAAACTACTATCCGGTATGGTCTCCGGATTCTACCCAAATCGCGTATAGTTCAACCTGGTTCAGAAATGGGAAATACTATTCGCAGATACGTATGTCGGGGGTAAGAGGAGAAGGTGATACAATACTGGCGATTTCCAGCTGCTATGCCACTCCTGTTACCTGGTCACCTGACAGCACGAAAATAGCTTATTTGTCCGGGTGCAGGGAGGACGTTCCTCCTGTGGAAGTGTGGAGTATAGACATCAGAAAGCCGGTTCCCATAAATGTGCAAAGCGGATATTTGTTCTTCAACCTTGATTGGTCACCCATAAGGTGAGTGACCGATCAAGGAAGCTCATTTCTTTAATCAAATCACTTCTCATAGATTAAAAATAAAACTTTTATAATAAAAAATAAAAATAAACTATTTTATATAAATAAACGGAAGCCGGTTAAATAAAGGGAATTAATGGCACCTGAAATCCGTCGGGACTTTTATCTTGATTTTATTTCGCCAAAATAGGATGTTAATAGCAGGTTTTTGCTATTGTTAATTCGAACAAATGTTCTAAGAAAATATTGTAAATTAAAATATTTTACCGTATAATATTATGTGTAAACAGTAATCAGGTTTGAGATGGGTGATATGTCTTTTTAGGTTCCTTTCTTGTGATTCCCACACGTGAGGATGGCGACGTTATAGTTGCTGCAGGGAATTCACCTGAGAGGAGGTGGTTGATATGCGCGATGATTTCTATACTGCATTCGGCTATGTTACGTTTTGGTTAATAAAATACATAGCCGTACCCATTGGAGTAGGGGTAGCAGTAAAATTAATTACCAGTAAATTGCTTCAACCACAGCCTGAAAGACAAAGAAAAAAACGGTCTTAAAAAACCGTTTTTGAATATAACCCAATAGTACAAACCTGACAGCAACAAGCGTCGCCATCCTTATCTATATTATAACACAGTTGCAAGTGAAGTAAACTATTAAATTTGAAATAATAGTTTTCAAGAGGTTATCATGCATAGCTATAGTTTATTGGAGACTTTACTTTTCCGCCTATTCACGTAAACGCAAAAAAGCTTGAAGAAAAACTTCATGGTCATAAGGTAGGATTTCTGTGAAAAACCATTCCTGGTTAATTAAGGTTTTATTTGCGGTTTCTCAATTGGGGGCTGATATGTATTTGCTTAATGCTGAGATGAGTAGCAGCCAGTTTAATAATATTTTGGGTAATAATAATTTCCACCTGATTATATATGATTTCGGGTTGAGTCCTTTGATCGAAGGGGCATGTTATAAAAATGATAAGATTTTGAGTTATCATGATTATTTGCCTGAAATCAACAATTTACCCAATCTATATCCAGTTGAAAGTTTAGGTGAGAACCTGAAAATAAGGCGTTCCTCAGCCGGTAAGCTGGTGTTGCTGACAGGAGGGACGGCAGGAAATTCCAAAGAAGAGGCACATAAACCATCGTTATTCAACTATCTGAATCCATTTGTAACGTTAATAACCAGACTTAAACTTATAAAAATAATACTGCTTATATTGCAATACCAATTTACCATGGATATGGGATAGCAGTTTTATTGCTGTTTATTGTCCTGGGAAAAAAAGTAATTATCCAAAAAGGACTCGATACACAAGAGTCGGGCTTAAATATTATAGCGACGCCTCAGGATTTAAGATATTCGCCAAATACCCTCAGTAAAAAAAATAGGGGGGTTCAGCTTAAAATATTGGATGAAAACGGAAATGGAGTCAAAGCTGTTGAAGTAGGCCAATTTATTTACTGAAATAGGCCATAGATTTACAATTTATCGTAATTATGTTGATTTAGTCGTTAGAATAGATAACATTCAATGTAATATGGAGGGCATTAAAGTAGATTATATATATAAGACCGGCGATGTATTAGAAACAAGTTTTTTAATGACTATAGCACTAATAGAACTTCTGGACAGGGAAATATGGCGAAGTTTAGAAAAGGTACTTATGGGGTGAATATTTTTAAGTTTGTTATTCCTAAATCATATTTAAAGGATTTCGCAAAGGACATTGAAATAAGCTTTGGACATTTTAATACTAACTCGTGGCATATAAACAATTATGTTATTGACGTTGAGATAAATCAAATATCTAGTGACAATGCAACGCTGATACAAAAGGTATATAAAAAGGAAGCCCGAAGGCTTCCTTTCAAAATGTGGTTTTTATTATAAAATTGCGGCAACTGCTGATGCATCTCTAATAGAACTCATAATGGTACCTGGCTGCTTTGCATCTCCTATGAGCCAAACCGGTTTAGCAGTAACAGCATCAATCTTTCTATACAAATCATTATTTGCAACATATCCGATTGAAACAACTACACTAGTACATGGTATTGATTTTTCTTCGTTATTTGTCTCAAAAACTACTTTATCACTTTCAATAGCTTTTACCTTTGCTGATGTGTATGTAGGAATTTTCTTATAAATTAAGAGTTCCAATAACATGTCTCTGTTAGCTTGTGCAATTGGTTCTGCTGTTGCGGCAATCAGGCTGTCTTTTGCTTCAATAATAGACACTTCATAACCCTGATCTTTAAGCCAAATTGCTGTCTCGCATCCTACCTGTCCTCCACCGATCACAACTACAGACTTGGATAGTTTCTTTTTTCCAGTAAGAGCATCCGCTGCAGTCAAAACATTATCGCCGTTAGCTCCGGGAACATCAAGCATTCTTGGTGTTGACCCAGTTGCGACTATAATGTCATCAGCATCCAATGAGTCAATTAATTCAGGAGTGATTTCTGTATTAAGCTTTATATTTACTCCTAGCTTTTCCATTTGTAATTTGTACCAAGCTAAAAGTTGTCTGTCATTTTTCTTAAATTCTGGCACTTCTCCTGGAATCATTAATCCGCCCAGATGATCTTCTTTTTCATATACAGTAACATTATGCCCACGTATAGCTGCTACTCTTGCTGCTTCAAGACCAGCTACACCGCCGCCAATAATTGCTATCTTCTTAGGTGTGTCCACCTTTGCATACTTCGCATACTGTTCACGTTCCGCAAACAAATCAGCATTAACAGCGCATGCCATAGGCATACCACCAAGAACTCTCGCCAGGCAACCATTATTGCAATACAGACATGGACGAATTTCATCAAGTTTTCCTGTCTTTACTTTAATTGGCCAATATGGATCTGCAACAAGTTGTCTTCCCATACAGATGGCATCAATTTTTCCTTCCTCCAAGGCCTTTTCCGCAAGATACGGATCACTTAATTTTCCTGGGCATATTACAGGAATATCCAATACTTCAGCTAACTTGGATGCTTCTTCAATATAACAACCGTCAGGCATATACATAGGCGGGTATAACCAATAAACGCTGTCATATGTTCCTGTACCAAACACTATACCGTCAAATCCGGCAGCCTGAAGTTTCTTTCCTATTTCAAGAGACTCTTCCATATCTCGGCCAAATTCTTTGTATTCTTCTCCCGGCAATGCTCCAACACGCTCAGCTTTCATATGTGATTTTGTTCCCAGACGTGTTGTAACAGGGAAGTTTGGCCCACAGACTTTACGAACTCCTTCAATTATCTTGGTCATGACACGAATCTTACCATCGAGGTCACCACCAAATTCATCTGTACGGTGATTGAAAGCATCAATGGCAAACTGATCTCCTAAATAGCCACCTTTTACACCATTAATATTTACTCCATCACAGCCTGCCATCTGAGCCAGTGCAGTAAGACTTACTACAGAATCAATGAGTTTATAGACCTCTTCAGTTGTAAGTTCACGGCATATAATGTTTGGATCATAACGATTACTTACCGGTGATGGTGCGATTGGCTGCGTTTCATAGAATTGTGACACTGCATTTCGGCCTGTTCCCAGCTGAATCTGGAAGAAAAGCTTACATCCATATCTATGGACAGCTTCTACTAATTTACGAGTCTGGAAGAGAAATGTATTCGGATCAGTTTCCGGTGATTTTGTGAAATCTGCAATTTCCAGTCCGGCATTTGGAAAACTTGCACCTACAATTATTAATCCGGCTCCTCCCTTTGCACGTTCTTCATAATAAGCAATTGTTTCATCTGTCAGATTCTTATTTGGATCTAATCTTCCATTTGGAAGCATAGGAGCCATAACAATTCTGTTTTTAATTTCAAGATTGTTTATCTTGAATGGCTTAAATAATTCAGGAAACTTATTGACCATAATTTAACCTCCTTTGGTAATACTCGTGGCTATTGTTTCCATTTCATTATAGCACATTAAAAACCGCACAAAAAGTCCTAATTCGACAAATTAATCTATATTGCGACATCAATTATCACGGTGATATGTACTCAAAATGTTAGACAAAATCACATGGAGAAAATACCGATGACACATACATCAGAATTAAGAAAGTGGCTGTTTCCTCATAACAATTCTAAGGAATGCGGCCTTTGTGTGAAGAGAAATCTTAAAGCAAATCCTTTGAAGGAAGCATTGTTGCCGCCTATATTATAGGCTGTCAGTGAAATTTCTACGCCACACGCTGGCTCATAAGCCTGATCACTAATCAGGTTAATCGCATTCTTTGCGCCGTCCCAGGTTACATTGAACTGCTATTCAGAACCCCTTAGAACTAATGAAATTTATTGACGTAAATAATTTAGTATATTAAAATAAATTATAAAATTGAATAAATGGTGATGGAGTTCACCTGAACCGCATAATGCTGATGACTCCTACAGGAAGAAATAATACTGTTCCTGTAGGAGTTTTTTTATGATTTTGAGAGGGGTTGCTTTTATGGCTATAAGTTTATCAGTAATTTTATTATTGGGATTGCCGGCAAAAAGGGCGTTTGAAAAATTAAGATTACCTGGTTTATTAGGAATGTTAATATTAGGTGTTCTTATTGGACCTCATGGCCTTAATTTACTTCATGAGGATATGCTTCAAATATCATCAGATTTAAGAGGTATTGCATTAATAATTATTTTACTAAGAGCAGGACTTGGACTGAAAAAAGATGATTTGAAGAGTATTGGAGTCCCAGCATTAAAAATGAGTTGTATACCTGGATTTATAGAGGGTTTATTTATTGCATTGGCTTCTGTATATTTTCTTGACTTCACATTTGCTCAAGGAGGAATGCTAGGGTTTATTATTGCCGCTGTTTCTCCTGCTGTTGTTGTGCCATTTATGCTTAAGTTAATGGAAAATAACCTTGGAGCAAAAAAAGGAGTACCAACTTTGATATTGGCTGGAGCAGCTATTGATGATGTCTTTGCTATTACCGTATTTAGTACTTTCTTAGGTTTATATAGTGGTTCTGATACGGGTATAGGTATACAATTACTAAATATACCAATCTCGGTTTTATTAGGTATTATGGCTGGGGTGCTTTCAGGATTTTTACTAATAAGAATTTTTAACAGGTATCATATTCGTGACACAAAGAAGGTACTAATAATACTTGGTTTTTCTATATTACTCAATCAGTTAGAAAGTGTATTAAAGACAAAGTTACAAATAGCATCCCTTTTGGGAGTGATGACTATTGGCTTTATATTAACTGAAAAACTGCCTGATGTAGGTAAGAGACTATCTGATAAATTTAATAAGATATGGGTATTTGCAGAAATATTATTATTTGTATTGGTAGGAGCAGAGGTAGATGTGGGTGTAGCATTAAAGGCAGGTGGAGTGGGAATTATATTGATAATTATTGGTTTAGCAGGAAGAAGTATTGGAGTTGTTATTTCTTTATTAGGCACAGACCTCAATTGGAAAGAAAAATTGTTTTGTGCCATTGCATATATACCAAAAGCAACAGTACAGGCCGCAATGGGTGCAGTACCTTTGTCATTGGGAGTGGTATCAGGAGATGTAATCCTGGCAATTGCAGTATTATCAATATTAATTACTGCACCATTAGGAGCAATTGGGATTCATTATTCAGCAAAAAAGTTGCTAGAATAAAAATTAATATATGTGCTTTGGCTCTTTGGAAATAAGGTTGTTTAATTACGATAAAGTATATTGAATTTTTAGAGTTTATCTATTGCAGTTAAGAGATTTTTGAATATAGGCTATAAAAATAGATGTCATTATAGGTGATTTGTTGTAAAATAAAGGTGTTAATACACATTAGTAGAATGCTGCTTTTAAACTTTGAATTATAAGGAGAAGTCCTATAATGAAAAGATGTATAATGGGCTAGTATAAATTATTCTTTTTATAGTGTGTTGCCAAAAGATTACCTTAGAGGTAAGCAAATAGAAATAGTTAATGGTGACAAAAAGCATAAAGTGTTTGAGGTATTTATGTTTATAGAGAAAATTATTCAAGAAATGAAAGACATCTTTAAAGAAATTCCCTTCGGAATAGATCACATCCTTAAAGTATTGAAAAATGCAGAGGATATAATGGAGGGCGAGAGCATCCGGGAAGAAGAAAAAGAATTGATTAGAATTGTTGCAATACCTCATGACATTGGTGCTGTTGAAGCACAAAGAAAGTATGGTTCTATAGATGGGGTGTACCAGGAAAAAGAAGGACCTGCAGCAGCACGAAAGATACTGGAAAAGGTAGGCTATAACAAAGATGTCGATAGAATATGCTTTATAATAGGCAATCATCATACTCCTTCAAAAATTGATGGGATTGATTTTCAAATACAATGGGAATCAGACTTGTTGGAGAATTTAACTGTAATGGATAAACAAAAACAACAGCAGGAAATAAAGAAATGTATTGAGGAAAATTTTAAGACAAATACAGGAAAAGAAATTGCATATAAACACTTTGTTCTATCTTAAAGAATAAAGAAGCAATATGTTTAAGCCTTATAGGAGCTATGATTCTTTGTTTTGTTCATGATGCGTATAATTTATGCTGGAGAGAGAGACAATGTCAATCAAAAACTTTACAAAGATCAATTAATGGAGATATTGAGACAGAGAAGATGAGCTATGGAAATTATTTGGATTAATATTTTAAGATGAAATAATTAAGTGTCTTATGGAACAATAGGGCAATTATACCGTCTGAATAAATAGGCTATGATATAATAAATAGTATTTTGGCGCATATCTATGATAGGAGAGTGGGACATTGGCAAATAAAAAAGTAAAGCTGACTATAATTATAATGTTCATTTTATTTGGGTTGTTACTTGCAGTTTGGTCCATACAGCCTAAAACGCCGTTAGCTGCACTGGAAAAAGAGTATATGGGTAAACAAGAAAATATACTCAGGTATTCTGAATTAATCAAACAAATAGACATAAGTCCAAAGGAAAGTCTACTCTTTTATTTCAATTGTAACGGGAATATAAATTGTGCAGTTGCAGAAAAAAGGATCACCGGATATAAGATTGTTGATGTTAATGCAGAATTAGCACCATATCGGGAAGACTTGAGGGCAGGATTGTATGGCTCAACTTATGATAAAGGAAATAAGTGGGCTTACTATGGAATTATCTATGATAATTCCGTAGAAAAAATTGTATGGAATGATGCAGAAGGCATAAGGTTTAGTTCATCAAATCTGGACATGGTTTATGCTGTTGGAGATGGAGAATTTAAAGGTAATGAGTATTATCTTTATGATGCTGTTGGCAACGAATTGGAGCATCAAAGGTAAGTTTTGACATTATCCATACAGTTTAGAACCTTCTATTCATCGGAAAAGCCATCGGAATAGGAGCACAAAGATATGAAAAAGGTGGTTTTTGGTGCGGTAATAAGCATTATTATCTTCTTTGTTGGACACTATATTGTTGCAGATATTTTCAATAAACATACGAGAATTAATGCCGGCGATGTACAATCTATAACAATAAATGCGATAACGTTTGAAGCGGAAAGCAACCCAAAAGAAATTGCTGAATTTTTGCAAATATACAATAAAGCAAAGGTATCTAATAAGATTGGTGACACTACTCCTGCATATGGTATTGAAATAAAACTGAAAAACGGGAAAAAGGTTGATATACAAGGAACTACACAGGGGTTTCATTATGTTAATGACGGTGAAAAATCATATATAATATCAAGCGCTGAAATGACTTACTACTTAAAAGATATAGTAAAGCAAAAAATGATTACTGAGAATTAGACAAAAGTTATGCTAAAAATATACATAGAATTATACTAAGATATTATACATACTTGCAGGTGAATATAGTTTGGCAAAGCATGAGTTTGGAATAATTGATTCAGCTGCTTATTGAAAAGGTATCTTATGCAATAAATGAAAATAAATATTTAATTCACTATGGAATATAGGAATTTTATATATGATACGAATATGCATATGAATAGGGGGACTTGTTACGAAAAAATTATATTTGTTTTTGCTTATCATATTGTTGATGACTTTCTTTTCCTCTTGTTCTGCTAAGGAGTATGAAAATTTTCAAGAACTAAATAGCGGTTCAAAGTTACAGCGGGGTGACATAATTTATTCTTTTTATAGTGCGTTGCCGAAAGATTCCCTTAGAGGTGAGCAAATAGGTATAATTGATGGTGACAAGAAGCATAAAGTGTTTGAGGTAAAAGGCTTTTCATCCGATGAATGGATTATAGAATATTACGATGTAACAATGTCGGTTTATAGTTTATATAAAGCAGATACAGTGACCGAAATTCCTGAAGAATTTAGATAAAGAATTGTGAGGTAAAATATGCCGGAAAAAACTTTAACAATGAAATTATTAAAAGGGAAATATGGGGTTTGCAGGCTAGACAAAACTGATTTGATTCCTGAATGGGCACAAAATAGCGACTTTATCTCTATTACAAGAACATTAGATGAACTATCAATTGTCTGTACTGAAGAGAGTATTCCTAATCATATCAAGTGTGAGAAAGACTGGAGAATTTTAAAGATTGAAGGACCATTAGACTTTTCACTGATTGGGATACTTGCTAAAATCAGTACAGTATTAGCCAAAAAGAAAATAAGTATATTTGCTGTTTCTACTTATGACACAGACTATATTCTTGTAAGAAACAAGGATATCAATAGTGCGGTAGAGGCATTGGTTGATGAAGGATATGAGATTATGGGTTATACTAACCCTGCATTTTGAGGCATGACTTGCAGTGTATGATACAAGTACTCCCAAATAATAATTTGTAAACAGGGGAAGAATGTTGATTTGTTTTTTTGGAACAATAAGTCAATTTGCCCGTCTATCTATATAAATATAAACTTTGAAAATAAAGGAATAGTATGATGATGAATAAAAAATTGATTATTGTAATCTGTGTATTAGTTCTTGGATTTTCGGCAGTTATGTTATTTGGTACATTAGGGAGAAAACCTTTTGCAAAATTATCTGCCAATGAAATCGTATCTGCGGAATTGTTCATTGTACCACCTGATGAAACTATAATCCTGACCGATAAACAAAACATTTCTGAATTGACGGATATTTTAAATGAAATTACTATTTATCGGGAAGATGATTCAGGAAGAGAGTATGAAGGTCAATTAGTGCAGGTAACGATTATATTAAAAAACGGTGAAACACATATTATTGGAGAGTATAATCCATTCCTGTTTTTAAATGGAAAATGCTATCGTACAAAGTACGAGCCTTGCCAGAAACTTAATGCCT
>ENA-UPSB01003755-UPSB01003755.1-bioreactor-metagenome-genome-assembly--contig:-NODE-3755-length-11232-cov-35.069249_pt1 | contig 11232 bp, 7 predicted proteins | sample MGYA00238182_ERZ773286 | MGnify/ENA primary metagenome ERZ773286 (study PRJEB29026, sample SAMN07631240) | bioreactor metagenome | isolation source: Switchgrass digestor | place: USA: Dartmouth... | reverse complement strand
GGTAAGGCACCAGACTTTGACTCTGGCATTTCGTAGGTTCGAGTCCTGCCATCCCTGCCATATTTGAGCCATTAGCTCAGCTGGCAGAGCACATGACTTTTAATCATGGTGTCCGGGGTTCGACTCCCCGATGGCTCACCAAAACCTTTATGACCGTTATGGTTGTAAAGGTTTTTTTAGTTTTAAAATAAATATGGATAGATTTCCGAAAAATTTTTCCGAATAAAAGACCGCAAAACGAAAAACAATTTGCTCAATGATTTAGATTATTGAAGCAAGAAAAAAAGAACCGGTATAATCACAGAGAATATCTAACATATTTTTTGATCCACCTAAATATTAACACAAATTACATATTATATAGTTGAAAAAAATAACTTTAATGTATATTATATTTAGGGGCAAATATAGGAAAACCTTATTTTTCACCACAATAAAATTATATAGAGAGGGAGTGTAATAATGAAGAAAGCACCATGTAAGAAAATTTCCTTAATTGCAGTAAGTCTTTGTATTATTCTGACAATTGTTTGTCAAAATGCAGTTTTTGTATCAGCAGAGCCTCCCGTTGGACAGAAAGTGAAAGTAACACCTGAACAGGTAGATAAGCAAGATGCCGAAATTACAGTGGAGATTCCCGGTATTTTCGATGTTTCAGGTATTACTGTGGACACAGGGCAGGTTACTAATTACAGTATCAATGGTGATAAGGTGACTATCAGTGTTACTGGTGGTCAACCGAAAAGAGTAGGACCTGATACGAGGCATATATCCGTAACAGAATCATACGATCATGATAATTTCCCGGGTATATTCGAGTATTCACGAGATGGATATACCGGCAGCTTGCCGAAAGTCAACAGCGGTTACAACGAAGAAAAAAAGAAGTATTGGGCGCAATACGAAGGGGAAATAACTAAACAAGATTGTAATTTTTATAGTTATGAGATTACAATAGACTATGTTTTAAATGTTGCTCCTGTAATTCATATGGGTCTATATGGCTATACAGTAAACAGTAAACTTGATGTTATAGGATATGTTATTGACGAAAACATCGGTGATTCTTTACAAATCTATTATTCAATCGATGATAATAATGAAATTGGAGCAACTTTCTTAGATCCGATAATTTCGACCGGAAACAGACAGGAAGTAAGTGATGTTATAGATATTTCTCCGTTCAATCTTAGTGAAGGTAATCATAACATCTTTTTCTGGGTAATTGATAAAAAAGGTTTAAAGTCTAATTCTTACATAGTTTCTTTTACCGTTGACAGAACACCGCCGGAAGCACCGATACTTACTCCGGATAAAACAGAACCTACTAACACGAGTGTTATTGTGTCTGTATATTATCCCCCGGATGCATATACTAAAGAAGTAAAAATTGGTGATAATGATTGGGCGCCGATAGGTAGTGTAACTGATGGTTACGAAATATTAATTGAGGATAATACAATTATTGAAGCAAGATGTACTGATGAAGCAGGCAATGTATCTCCTGTATCCACATTGGTTATAGACAATATTGACAAAACACCACCCGAAGCACCGATACTTACTCCGGACACAACAGAACCCACTAATACGAGTGTTACTGTGTCTGTATACTATCCTTCAGATGCATATACTAAAGAAATAAAAATAGGTGATAATGATTGGGCACCGATAGGTAGTATAGTCGATGGATACCAAATATTAATTGAGGATAATACAATTATTGAAGCAAGATGTACTGATGAAGCAGGTAATGTATCTCTTGTAACCAAACTGATTATAGGCAATATTGACAAAACACCGCCGGAAGCACCGACAATTAAAACCAGTGCTACTGAGACTACAGGATCTTCAATTACCGCAACAATTGAGCCGGGAAACGATGAAGGATCGGGAATTAAAACAACTGAGTATTGCTTAAAGGGCGCAACGAATACAGAATGGAGTACATACAATAATGGCTATGTTATAACTATTACTTCAAAAGGCGAGACGGAGATTTGGGCAAGATCAATTGATAATGCAGGAAACGTGTCGGATATTGCAAAGAAAACTGTTAAAATTAAGTCAGAATCTTCTAATCCTGGAGATTCCGGGAATAATAATCCGGGTAATCAAAACAATGATAATAAAAAAGATGATGGCAACAATAACAACAGAAATGATAAAGATCAAAATAAGGATAAAGAAATTACAGAGCCTGATGACAAAAAGCCCGGTGCAGCTCCTGTAGATTTGTCGATTTTCATAAGCGCCGATAAATCAAAGTATGCAGAAGATGATATTATAACCTTGGAACTTAACTATAAAAATAAATCAGGCAATCCTGCAAGCAATGTTGTTGTTAAAGCAGAAATACCGCCTTATACAACACCTGTGGAGACTGCAAACGGTAAGGTAAATGATAATTATATAGAATGGAAGATTGACAGCCTTAATGCCAACTCTACAGGCAAAATACAATATACCCTCAAGGTTGGTCAACTGGATAAAGCAGAAGTGAATTCTTCCGTTGTTGCTTCTATAACTTCTGACGGAACACCGCTCAACCCTGATGATGATGAATCAAAAACTATATTCCTTTTGTACTCGGATAGGTTTAAGGATAATTTCCATAAAAAGTATATAGCGGGATATGAAGACAATACATTCCGTCCTTTAAATAACATCACAAGAGCTGAAGTAGCGACAATAATGGCTAATGTATTAGATATTAAGGGAGATATCACCAGCAGTAGGACATATACAGACTTGTCCGATAACCATTGGGCATATAAAAACATAATGGCTGTTACGGAGAAAGGTTTGTTCACAGGCTATCTGGACGGTTCATTCCATCCCGACAGTTATATAACCAGGGCAGAATTTGCTACAGTTCTTGCTAAATATCTTCAACTGAAGGATGTTGAACATGATAAGTTAAATTTCTCTGATATTAATGGCCATTGGGCTAGAAACTACATCGAAGAAATCTTCAGAATAAAACTTATAGAGGGTTATATTGAAAACGGTCAGAGATTGTTCAAGCCTGATTCCTATATAACCCGCAGTGAAGCGGTTACGATAATCAATAAGATGTTGTTCAGAGGCCCCTTATTCAGAGCAAAAGTACCGTTTAACGATGTTGCAGAAGATTACTGGGCTTTTGGACATATTGCAGAGTGTTCAATTGACCACTACTTCACAAGAAATGAAGATGAAAGTGAGACAATAGTAGTGAAGGAAAATGAATAATATGTTAATAAAAAATCAAAGGGGCTTCCGGTTTTGGAAGCCCTTTTTTGGTGGTTCGTGAGGTAGATTATAAAATTATTATTCAACAACAGGATTAAAGAAATATGCGCGGTCAGAATCAGAACCTTTGAGAATTTTAATGCAATTTGCAGCAAAACCAATAGTTTTTACTCCTGTAATGTCAATGCCTTCAACTTTTTTTATTTCACCTGCTGTGATAGTTATAGTTGCCAGATTTTCTTTAGTATCCACGTTATAAACATAGATTTCATATGGTGTTTTATCCTCGATGTCATTACTGGAAGCAGCAATATATGCATCAAAAGATAATTTAGTATAACTTCCTCCTATTTTTGCTTGATATGCTCTGTCAACATTTGCAGAAGCAGTTCCGTTCCAAATTCTAAAGCATATTCCGTCATTATACACGATATCTGCTCCATCGGCTCCTTTTACAGTAAGGGAACCTTTGTCAGTTACCTTGCTGCTGAACTCGGAAGTTTTTGCTTCAAAACCTAATACACTTTTTGGCTGATTAACATTACTTGGCTGATTGTCTTTACCTTCGGTATTATCGGTTTTCTTATCATCTTCCTGTTTTGTAGTCTTGCCTGAGCCAGAGGAGTATACAGTGGGGTTAAAGAAATATGCGCGGTCAGAATCGGAACCTTTGAGAATTTTAATGCAATTTGCAGCAAAACCGATAGTTTTTACTCCAGTGATGTCAATGCCTTCAACTTTTTTTATTTCACCTGCAGTGACAGTTATAGCTGCCAGATTTTCTTTAGTATCCACGTTATAAACATAGATTTCATATGGTGTTTTACCCTCTATGTCATTACTGGAAGCAGCAATATATGCATCAAAGGATAATTTGGTGTAACCTCCTTCTATTTTTGCTTGATATGCCCTGTCAATATTTGCAGAAGAAGTTCCGTTCCAAATTCTAAAGCATATTCCGTCATTATACACAATGTCTTTTCCGTTGGCTCCTTTTACAGTAAGGGAACCTTTGTCGGTTACCCTGCTACTAAAATCAGAAGTTTTTCCTTCAAAGCTTAATAGACTTTTGGGTGGTTTTTCCTCAGTTCCTAAAATAACAGTTTTAGTACTTGCATCCCAATCTACAGGGATATCCAGCATATTGCTGATTGCACGAACAGGTAGATATGTAGTACCGTTATAAATAATAGGGTATACTGGATTACCTGAACCGTCTTTCATGTTCTGAACTTCTCCACCATACCTGATTGTTACTTCTTGGCTTAGTATTGCCTTAATCTCAGTGGTTAATGAAGAGGCAAAGGCAACGACACCTGTACATAAAATAACAGCAATGATTGAGACGATGAGTTTACTCCAATTCTTTTTTTTCATGATTACCAACTCCTTTAGTATTTATTATTAAAAAATAATTATATACTAAAAATTATGTAAATTCAATTAAGTGAAATAGTTTTGTAGACAAATCTGAACATGGTAAGTAACTAATGTACCTTTTAAATAAAAAAGAATGTTTTAAATTAAAAATTATTCTTCCATAGTAAGTTATTGTATATTATAATATCATTTAAAAATGATATGTTTTATTGGGGGATAATAAAATATGGGAATTAAAACTAAAATTATTTCTTATATACTTATTATTTCTATGATAATGACAAGCCTTGTTTAAGCTGCTGAAGGATTAAATTCATCCAATGAGATTAGTACTTTAGAACAGAACTCTTATAGCAGTGATGTTCAAAAGTCATCTAATGTCAATAGTAATGATGAAAAACTGAGTTTTCCGGATATAAAAAATCATTGGTGCAAAGATGTTATAGAGAAATTTGTAAGTAAAAAATGGGTTGCAGGTTATGATAATGGCCTGTTCAGACCCGACAATTATGTAACCAGAGCAGAGTTTACTGCTATGGTATCAAACATATTTAAAAAGGATATTGATTTAAAAGAACCTAATTTTACTGACGTAAATAGGGATGATTGGTTTTATTATGCAGTGTCATATGCTTATACGGAAGGCTTGATTGCCGGTTATGAAGACGGAACTTTCAGGCCTATGGAAAATATGTACAGACAGGATTCTGCTGTTCTGGTAGCCAATCTTTTTGATATAGATTTTTTTGCAAATGGGCCGGAAATAGTATTTGAAGATGAAGATACCTTTTCCAAGTATGCTTATAAAAAAAAAAGAATCTTGCTTCTCATGGTATGGTTAAGGGATATCCTGATAGAACATTCAGACCTTTTAATTTAATAACAAGAGCAGAAGCAGTAAAAATGCTTGATGTGGTGACACAATACATTGAAGTTCCGGAGCCTTCAGAAATACCGTTGGTTCCAATGGAAACTCCAACACCTACAGTTACACCGGAATCGACAGCTACACCTACTTCAACACCAAACTCTACACCAAAGCAGACTGCTAGTATAGGAGGAGGTACCGTAGAAACTAAGTCAACACCGACAAAGTCACTCACGCCGACTCCGAACCAGACACCTACATTCATACCGACACAATCACCGACATCTACCCCGACCCAGTCGCCTACGCCCATACAGACACAATCACCGACTCCATCACCGACACCTACACTGAGCACTCTTAAAGTGAATGTAGGAACCGTTGAAGGAGAAATAAATGAAGAGATAATAATCCTGTATCTTTTGAAGGTGCTTCAAAAAGCGGGATACACAGCTGTGAATTTATATTGTCCTTTGACCCTGATACTATAAAAGTACAAGAGGTTATTGCAGGAGATATAATCGAACATTCTGCTGCAAATTTCGGTACAATTATAAACAATGAAGAAGGAACTATAAAATTAGTATTCTCGGATGAAATAGATTTGGGACTTATTAATGCAGACGGTGAGTTTGCGAAGATAAAAGCAACGATAAATGAGACTGAAAATATCGGATTTAGTCCGATAGAATTGGTTGAAGAAAAGTTTACAGATGCCAACTTAAATCCGGTAATTGTTACTTTTAACGGTGGCGGTGTAAATGTAAAAGAAATAGAAAAAACCCCAACACCGGATCCCACGCCAGAACCGACACCGGAGCCGACTCCGGAAGAAACATCGGAACCAACATCTGAAGTAGAAAATGATTTTACCAGACCGGTTGTGGAAATAAGGACAAATGCAGATGTGCTAAATGTTGATAATGAAGTTACCATAAAACTGATTGCCCATGATGATGTCGGTGTTGTAGATAGATTGATAAAAATAAACGATACACCTATAGATTTAAATGAATCTGATGAAACAAAATATTCTTCGGATTCTCACGGTGTGTTCAAAATAGTGGCATATGCGTATGATGAAGCCGGAAATGAGGGATATTCAAGCAAAGAGATCAGATTTATTGAAGCTGGGGATACAAAACCTCCGGTTGTAGAAATTATATCTCCCGAATCCGATTCAAAATTGACTTTACCTACAGAAATTAAAGGTACTGCCAGTGACGAAAATCTTACTATGTATAAACTTGAATATTCAAAAAACCGAACCGAACGGAAATACAATAACATTTGAGAAAATATGATGCATTTGGAAATGTTGTGCTTGTCAGGTATTCTGACGGTACCACCGAAAAGTATACTTATGATGCTGAGGGAAGAGAGACTTCATCAACAGATAGATTGGGAAGGACCACAATATATGAATACGATAAGCTGGGAAGATTGGTTAAAACAATTAATCCCGATGGTTCGTTTATTGAGAATGAATATGATCCGGTAGGTAGAATAATATCTACTAAAAATGAGCGTGGATATGTAACAAAATACAAGTATGATGAAGTCGGCAATACTACTGAAGTTATTGTTGCCCTTGGAAATGTGACGAAATATGAGTATGACAAAAACGGCAACAGGGTGAAAATGATTGATGCTAAAGGAAATGTTATTAGTTTTGAGTATAACAGTGATAATAATTTAGTTAAAACTATTTTCCCGGACGGCACTTATACATCTGCAGAGTATAACAAAAAAGGGCAAAAGATATCAGAGAGGGATCAGGCAGGGTTAATAACAACTTATGAATACGATGCTGCAGGGAGAGTTATAAAAGTTATTGATCCTTTAGGAAACGTAACTGGTTTTGAGTACGATGCTAAAGGTAATAGAATTTCTCAAACGGATGCCAATGGAAATAAAGTGAGTTTTGAATATGACAAAATAGGAAATATGACAAAACAGATACTTCCATTGGGCTATGAAGAAATATTTACATATGATGCTAATGGTAAGATAACATCAAGAACGGATTTTAACGGCAACAAAACAGAATTTGAATACGATGCCGAGGGAAATCTGATAAAGAAAATATATCCTGACGGTAAGTGTGAAGTTTACACATATACTCTTTCAAGACAGAGGGAATCTGTTACTGATGAAAGAGGTACTACGTATTATGAGTATGACCTGATGGATAGACTTGTAAAGCAAACAAATCCGGACGGAACTCAAATTACATATACATATGATAAGGCAGGCAATTGTACAAGTGTTACCGTTCCGTCAGGTACTACGTATTATACTTACGATGAATTAAACCGGCTTAAGTCTGTTACAGACCCATATGGAAATATTACTACTTATACATATGATGAAATAGGCAACAGAAAAAGCGTTACTTACCCGAATAAAACAACAACCGAATATGAGTATGATTATTTAAGCAGATTGGTATCATTGGTAAACCGTAATGAAGCAGGAGAAATAATATCATCATATGAGTACACTCTCGGTCCTGCCGGTAACAGAATCAGAGTGGAGGAAAACAACGGAAGGGTAATAACGTATACATATGATGCAGTAGGAAACAGGCTTTCAAAATCCATAGACGGTGTAGTAACGGAATATACTTATGATGCAAATAACAGACTTATCACTGAGGGACAGACCGTCTATACCTATGACAAAAACGGAAATACACTGTCCAGAAAGACAAATACGGGAGAAGAAGTAACCTATACATACGATTACAATAACAGACTGACAAAGGTTGTAATTACAGGAGCTGTAGACGCATCTGTTGTTGAATATGCTTACGATGTTGACGGTATAAGAGTTCAAAAGGTAGTTGACGGAACAAATATAACTAATTATCTGGTCGATGCAAACAGACTGTATGCACAGGTATTAGAAGAAAGAGACGGCAAAGGCAATTTAATAGTAAGTTACGTTTACGGTGATGATTTAATAAGCCAAAAACGGGGAGATAATTTTAGCTATTACCACTATGACGGAATAGGAAGTACCCGGGTATTAACCGATAAGGACGGAAACGTAACAGATACATATACTTATGATTCCTTCGGAATGTTGATATCCTGGACAGGTACAACAGAAAACGACTATCTCTTTACAGGAGAACAGTACGATGCAAATGTAAACTTCTACTATTTGAGAGCAAGGTATATGAATCCGGCATTGGGCAGATTCCTTACAATGGATTCATGGGGAGGTATTATAACCGATCCGATTACACTGCATAAATACCTGTATGCAGATTGTGATCCGGTAAATAAAATTGACCCGTCAGGACATTTTTCAATATTAGGAGTAATGACGGCGATAACAATTACCGCCACAATAGCTTCTATTGCAATACCTATTATCACAGGAATATACCTTGCAATAGTAAATAAAGTATCTGTATTGGATTATCTCTCAGCATTATGTTCGGAAGATGTTTGGATTGAGGCAGCTATAAGTGTTGGATTAGGTGCTGTAGTAGGGTTAGGAATAAAGGCAATAGCCAAAAAACTGGCCTGTGAAGTAGTGGCATTTATAGGAGTAATAATGTCCCTGTGGAGCCTCTATCAATCAATTAACTTGAGTATTGAGATGATAAACGGGGGAATGTCGCGAGAACAGGTAGCAAGATACCTGGCAGTACTTACAGCAACTGTAATACTGACTACATTAATAGGAAAAGTATGTTTCACTGAGGATACTTTGGTTAAGACGGAGGATGGCTATAAAGAAATTAAGGATATAGAAGTAGGGGATCTGGTTTACTCAGAAGACCCCCTGATAGGAGAAAAAGGACTTAAGAGAGTAACCAATGTATTTGTAAATGAAACCAGCGTGATAGTAAGAGTTTGTGTAGAAGATGAAGAAATAGAGACAACACCGACCCATCCATTCTGGGCAATAGGAAAAGGCTGGGTAGCAGCAGGTGACATAGAAGCAGGAGATAAGGTATACTTATATTCAGGAGAGGGAAGAGAAGTAAAGGAAGTAAGGTTTGAATATCTGGATTCACCCATAAAGGTATATAACTTTGAAGTTGAAGATTGGCACACATACTTTGTATTAGAGCAAGATGTATTTGTACATAATGCATGTGAAAAAAAACTATCTGATGATTATATTTTGGGGAATAATCGAAAAGAGTCTAATATGCTTATAAATGAGTATGACAATATAAAATTAGGAAATGGTACTCCTAGAATAGATCCTGAAACTGGAACCCAAAAATATTTCAAGCACATGAAATTAAACAGCGTACAGGAGGCGGCAGAAATATATGGGAAGGTTCGCTTGAATGGGATGTACCGGGATCTAACAATCAGTTAAGAATTTTACAAAGACCTGATGGAAAACTAGGTTATGTTATAGGGCATGATTATAGTAAAGTAAAGTTGTTTCCAGCTCCTTGGTTTCCGGATAGGGGTTAATATTAGGATTAATTGGGGTGTAAATTATGAATTATAAATTTATATTATTCGATGCACATAGTGAGCTGAGAATGGGATATTGCAGCCAAATCGACGGTCTTGAAGGGGAAATTTATAGGAACGAAGATGCTATATTCCATAAACTTTCATTAAGAGATTTTTGCTTTACAGAAGAATTTAAACAGTATATTAAAAAACATAAAGAATCATTATCAAGACTGGTTCTTATTCAAATTATGAGTAAAGATAATAAGTTTATATTGGAGTTACCGTTTATTATTTACGAAGATGTTAATTATCATAAGATTGGTTTTCCTACTGAGCCATGTAATATCGATTTAAAGGGTTCTTTACAAAAGAGGATTTATGATGGAGAGATAAAACTTTGGGAGAAATGGAGATCTAATATTCCCCAAAATAAAAATGAATGGATTTCTTTAACTGCTCAAGAGAGAAGAAGATGGTTAGAAATTGTCCGAACCTTTCATTTTCAAAAAGGAGAAATAATTGATAAAACAGATGAAGTTTATTATCTGGACGGCTCAATAATAACTGATTACACATCATTTTTTTGCGCACTGGGAGAAGCAATAAATGGCCCAGGCGGTTATTTCGGTTTTGATTTGACATCTTTAAGGGATTGTCTGTGCGGTGGATTTGGGGCACAAGTGCCTTTTACAATTATATGGAATGATTCAAAAAAGTCTGCTAATATGTTAGATAGAGAAGCATGGTTAAAAGAAATAGAAAGTGTCAGAGAAGAAACTGAATTTTTGCTTGATAAGCCGGTATTTGAAGAGAAAGGAGATTGTGAACTTTTTACGGCTATTATTAAAATATTTCTTGACTACAGAGTTACTGTAATATTAAATCCATAGAATTGAGGACTAATGAAGAGGTTTGGTGTTTGAGAAATGTGTGGACAACAAGACTAAAAAATTTAGATAGGGCATATGAATTAGTTGATGCTATTCATTGTTTGCCCGAAGCATTGGGACTTTCTTAAGAAATTGGTATGCTGAAGCGAGTGAATAGATATGGGAAAATTAAACACAAAACAGGTGAATAATTTGATGGTAGGCAATTCATTAGCGGCAGAGATTTTACCGACTTCCGGCGATTTGAGATGTTTTGTAGTTATTGGCCGCCTATATGATTAATGAAAATGGTTCTAAAACTGCGGTTTCAAAGTATTTAAATGCAAAAAACAAAGAAAACTGTCTTTTTTGGTTAAGAAAATATGAAGTGAGAAAGACCAGCTAATTAAAGTCAAGAGTTTTTAAGAAAAAATTTTAAGAATTT